>Ga0209624_10000549_pt1 | contig 33028 bp, 26 predicted proteins | sample JacPinW_OM2H0_O1_FD_188565 | JGI IMG/M metagenome (GOLD analysis project Ga0209624, IMG submission 188565) | Forest soil microbial communities from Algoma, Ontario, Canada - Jack Pine, Ontario site 1_JW_OM2H0_O1 (SPAdes) (version 2) | ecosystem: Environmental > Terrestrial > Soil > Boreal...
GCCCAGAAGAAACCGCAGGGTATTGCGGATGCGGCGGTAGGAATCCGCCATGCGCTTGAGGATCTCATCCGACACGCTCATTTCGTTGGCGTAGTCGGTGGCCGCCACCCACAGGCGCACCACGTCGGCACCCAATGTGCTGGTCAATTTCTGCGGCACCAACGTGTTGCCGATGGACTTCGACATCTTGCGGCCTTTCTCATCCACGGTAAAACCGTGCGTCAGCACGCCGCGATAGGGAGCGCGGCCATGCATGGCCACGGAGGTGAGCAGTGAGCTATGGAACCAGCCCCGGTGCTGATCCGAGCCCTCGAGGTACAGATCGGCCGGCACGCTGATCTCGGGCCGCGATTGCGACACGCAGTGATGCACCACCCCCGAATCGAACCACACATCCATCACGTCGCTGGCCTTGTCGTATTTGTCCACGTCGGGTCCCAGCAAAACCGCGGCATCCAGATCGAACCAGGCATCGATGCCATCCTTCTCGACGCGCTTGGCGACCTCTTCGATCAGCGCCGCGGTTCTCGGATGGAGCTCGCCCGATTCCTTGTCGACGAACAACGGCAGAGGCACTCCCCAGGTCCGCTGTCTCGAGATGCACCAATCCGGACGGACGGCGATCATGCTGCTGATGCGCTGCTCCCCCCAGGTAGGCATCCAATCCACGTGCGCGATGGCCTCGAGTGCGCCCTTGCGCAAGCCCGCCTGTTCCATGCTGATGAACCACTGCGGGGTGGCCCGAAAGATGACCGGCGTCTTGTGGCGCCAGCAGTGCGGATAGGAATGATGGTAGGGCTCGTCCTTGAGGAGCCGCCCGTTGTCGTACAGCACCTTGATGACGTGGGCATTGGCGTCGAACACCTGCTCGCCGGCGAAGAGCGGAGTCGAGGGGAGGAATCGGCCGTCGCCGCCCACGGGGTTGTCGACTTCCAGGCCGTAGCGGCGGCCGACGTTGTAGTCGTCCAAGCCATGGCCGGGCGCGGTATGCACGGCGCCGGTGCCGGCATCGAGGTTGACGTGATCTCCGAGAATCACCGGGACTTCGCGTTCGTAGAAGGGATGGCGCAGCCGCAGATGCTCGAGAGCGGCGCCCTTGACCATGGCGATCAGGCTCCAATTCTCGACGCCTACGGATTTCGTGACGGCAGCAACCAATTCGCTCGCCAGCACCATGCGCTCGGGGCCGGCTCCTATGTCGAATTCGATCAGCGAGTAGTCGAACTGCGGATGCACCGCCACCGCGCGATTCGCGGGCAATGTCCAGGGAGTGGTGGTCCAGATGGCGAGCGCAGTCGGCACTCCCTCGCCCACCGTCCGTTCGGCGAGCACCTCGAGCGCGAAGCGCCGCGCCAAATCGTCGGTATCGACGACCGGAAAGCGCACGTAAACGCTGGGCGAGGTCTTGTCCTCGTATTCAACTTCGGCCTCCGCCAGTGCGGAGCGGCAATTCAAGCACCAGTGCACCGGCTTGAAGCCCTTGTACACATGGCCCCTCTGGATGATGAGACTGAGCGCGCGCAGCTGATCGGCTTCGAATCGCGGCGCCATGGTCATGTAGGGATGATCCCAATCGCCGAGCACTCCCAGGCGCTTGAAATCGGCGCGCTGCGCATCGATCTGCTTGCCGGCGTACTCGCGGCAGGCCGCGCGAAACGCCTTGGCGTCGATTTTCTGCCCGACGCGGCCGTGCGTCTTCTCCACTTGCATCTCGATGGGCAGACCGTGGCAATCCCAGCCCGGCACATAGGGCGCATCGTACCCGTCCAAGGTGCGCGACTTGACGATGATGTCCTTCAGGATCTTGTTCACGGCATGACCCAGGTGGATGGCGCCGTTGGCGTAGGGTGGACCGTCGGTGAGCACAAAGGAGGGCCGGCCTTTGGCGGCCGCGCGAATCTTGCCGTACACGCCGCTGTGTTCCCATGCCGCCAGCATTTTGGGCTCGCGGTTGGCAAGATCGGCCTTCATCGGGAATCCCGTGTTCGGCAAGTTAATCGTATTTTTGTAGTCAGCCACAGTCCACCTTCGACAACACCTCGCGCGCCCGGGCTGCATCGATCTGCATTTGCACCGTCATCGCATCCAAAGATTCGAACTTCACCTCATCGCGCAGCTTCGCGACGAACTCCACCTCGATCGCGCGGCCGTACAAATCACCCGCGAAATCGAACACATGCACTTCGAGCAAGGGCTCGGTCCCATTCACCGTGGGCCGGGTCCCCAGGCTCGCGACGCCGGGCAGAGGGCGCGAGTCGATGCCGTGCGTCCACACGGCCAGAATGCCCCACACCGGAGACTTGCGGCGCATCAATCGCAAATTCGCGGTCGGAAAGCCCAGCTCGCGGCCTAATTTGAGGCCCGGGGCCACCCTTCCGGTCATCCGATACGGGCGGCCCAGCAAGCGTGCGGCCCCCGCATAGTCGGCGTACTCCAAGCGTTCACGCACGGCCGTGCTGCTCACGCGCACGCCATCGAATACAAACGGCTCTATCTGCTCGACCCCGAAGCCGTGTGCCTCACCCGCGGCACGCAGCGTGTCGATGGTGCCGCAGGCCTTGCTGCCGTAGCGAAAATCATCGCCCACCACCATGTGCCGCGTACCCAACCTATCGACGATCAATTCGTCGACGAAGGACTGCGGGGTCATGGCGCGCATGCACTCATCGAAGCGCAGGGTCACCAGACGCTCCACCCCCTGCGCCTCAAGGGCCAGAAACTTCTCCCGCCATCGCGTCAAGCGCGGCGGTGCATCATCGGGATCGATGAACTCCTTCGAACTCGGCTCAAAGACCAGCACGGTTGCCGCAGAGCGGAACTCGGCGGCTCGCACCTTGAGCGCGCCGATCATTTGCTGGTGACCCAGATGGACGCCGTCGTAGTTGCCCACGGTCAGCACGCAGCCTCGATGGCGAGCCGAAATATTGTGCAGACCGCGAACTAGTTCCATGGCGAAAGGCTGTGATTATACTCAGGTTTCCGGTGATTCTGGGGCCCCACTTACAGAGGCCGTGAGGCCGCCGCGTGCCACATCGATTGACAAGCACCGAGCCAATCGGCAAGCTACGCGGCTCTTTTGGGGTCCGAATCGGCACCCCTAGGGTTTAAGGAGTCTCTCGCTTGGCGAATACGAAATCTGCTGAAAAAGCTGCCCGACAGTCGACGGTGCACCGAGCCCGCAACGACGCGCTCACCTCGCAGCTGCGCAGCGCCATTCGCAAGGCCACCCTCGCGTTGAAGGCCGGCAAGCATGATGAAGCGGCGTCGGCCCTGGCCGCCGCGACGCCCGTGATCGACAGCATGGTGAACAAAGGCATCATTCATCGCAACAAAGCGGCACGCCATAAGAGCCGTCTCACCAAGCAGGTTCGCGCGCTCGCCAAGTAGTCGCGGGGCCGATCGGGCCGCCAAGATCCAACACTTGAAGCTTAGACGGCCGAATCGGCCGCGGCAGCGTCTGCGTGCGAAGCCGACGGCCGCGGATGTACTTCGAGATAACGCATCACTGCCTGCTTCAGTTCATCGGTGCCGGCGCCGGTGGCGCCCGAAATGCGCAGCACCGGTCCCTTCCATCGCAGGCGCCGCACGATGTCCTTGGCCCGGCGCTCCACCTCCGCAGGCTCCAACAGATCGATTTTATTGATGCAGAGCCAACGCTCCTTCGCACCGAGATCGGCGGCGAACTTCTTGAGTTCCGCGATGATGGTGCGCGCATCCTTGACCGGATCGGCGTCGGGGTCCGGCGGTGCGATATCGATGAGATGCAGCAACACCCGCGTGCGCTGCAGATGCTTCAAGAACCGAATTCCGAGGCCCGCGCCGTCGGCCGCGCCCTCGATCAAGCCGGGGATGTCCGCCATGACGAAGCTTCGTCCCGGGCCCGCGGTCACCACCCCTAAGTTGGGATAGAGCGTGGTGAAGGGATAGTCCGCCACTTTCGGCCGTGCCGAGGAGACCGCTCGGATCAGGGTGGACTTGCCGGCGTTCGGCAAGCCGAGCAATCCCACATCGGCGATCAATTTCAGCTCGAGCATGAGCTCGCGCTTCTCGCCGGGCAGCCCCAGGCCGGATTTGCGCGGGGTACGATTGGTGCTGGATTTGAAGCGGGTATTGCCCCATCCGCCCTTGCCGCCTTTGGCGACCAGCAAGGTCTGCCCCGCCTGGGTGAGATCCCCGAGCTGCTCGCCCGTGTCGATGTCCGAGATCACCGTGCCCACGGGAATGGCGACATAGGTGTCGTCGCCGCCGTGTCCGGTGCAGTCGTTGCCGCTGCCGCTCTCGCCGTTCTGCCCCCGGTAGGTGCGGGAAATGCGAAAGTCCGCCAGGGTGTTCATCCCCTCCACGGCCTTCAGGTAGACGCTGCCGCCCAAGCCGCCGTCGCCGCCGTCGGGACCGCCGAAGGGCACGAATTTTTCGCGGCGAAAGCTCACGCAGCCGCGGCCGCCGTTGCCGGCCTGGACTTTGAGTTTGGCTTCGTCGACGAATTTCATGCGGGTGGACTCATTAGCGCCCAAAGGCGCAGAAACAAAAAAGGGGCAGGTTGCCCTACCCCCTTAGGTGTCTGATGGCGAGCCTGAAAGGCCCGCGCGCATCGCTACTGCTTGGTAACGACGTTGACGTAGGTGTGCTGCTCGGCGCCCTTGACCTGGAATTCAACGACGCCGTGGGCCTTCGCGAACAAGGTGTGATCGGTGCCGATGCCGACGTTCACGCCGGGGCGATACACCGTGCCGCGCTGTCGGATCAGGATGTTGCCCGCGAGCACGTCCTCACCGCCGAATTTCTTGACCCCCAGGCGCTTGGAATGCGAATCGCGACCGTTGCGAGTACTGCCGCCTGCCTTTTTGTGTGCCATGCGATATCTCCTCTACTCTTACGCGACGATCTGCGTGATCTTCACATCGGTGTAGGGCTGCCGATGCGTCTTCTCGCGCTTGTAATGCTTGCGGCGGCGGAATTTGACAATGCGAACCTTGTCGCCCTTGCCGTGACTCTCCACCGTCGCGACCACCTTGGCCGCGCTCACGTAGGGCGCGCCGATGGTGACCGAGGAGCCGGCGCCCACCAGCAGCACTTGCTTGAATTCCACACTGGCGCCTTGGTCTGCGTCGAGCTTCTCGATACGCACCACGGCACCTTCAGAAACGCGGTACTGTTTACCGCCCGTGGCAATCACGGCATACATATAAGCCACTCCGAGAGCGGCCTAACGGGGCCGCAAAAGAGCCGCGAATTGTACGGGTTGGTAGCCCCAAGGTCAAACCAGACCTCGATCTGGAAGCCACGTTTTAGGGTCCAACCCGCGGCGGGTGTCGCCAGTGCGTCGTACTCGCCGGGGTAATCTTAGGTACCATGCCCTATTCGCTCGAGCGCTTATGACACTAGAACAGATTCGTGGCTTGGTAAATGCTGATTTCGAGGCCGTCGACCGGGTCATCAAACAGCGTTTGCACAGCCAGGTAGCGCTGGTCGACCAGGTAGCCAGTTACATCATATATGCCGGGGGCAAGCGCCTGCGCCCCCTTTTGGTGCTCCTGGCCGCCCGCGCCTGCGGCCATACCGGCGAGCGGCATGTGGATGCGGCCGCCATCATCGAGTTCATCCATACCGCCACCCTGCTGCACGACGACGTAGTCGACGGCTCGTCGCTGCGCCGCGGTCGCGAGACGGCCAACGAAGTGTTCGGCAACGCGACCAGCGTCTTAGTGGGCGATTTCCTTTACTCGAGGGCCTTCCAGATGATGGTGGGGCTCGACCGCATGCGCATCATGCGGATTCTCGCGGATGCCACCAATGCCATCGCCGAGGGCGAGGTGCTGCAGCTCATGAATGCCCGCGATCCGCAGACCACCGAGGCCCGCTACATCGACGTGATCCGCCGCAAGACGGCGCGCTTGTTCGAGGCGGGGGCGCAAATCGCCGCCGTGTTGAGCGACGCCTCCCCCGAAATCGAGGAATCCCTGGCTCGGTACGGCCGGCACATCGGGACGGCGTTCCAGCTGGTCGACGACGCGCTCGACTACCAGGCCGACGAAGCGAGTTTAGGGAAACACCTGGGGGACGACCTGGCGGAGGGCAAACCCACCCTCCCCCTGATTTACGCAATGCAGCACGGCAGCGACGCCCAGCGGGACACGATCCGGCACGCCATTGAGAAGGGCGGTCTGGATAAACTCGCCGAAATCACTCGCGCCGTTGCAAGCCTCGGGGGCCTTGCGTACACTGCGCGCCTCGCTCAATGCGAGGCGGATCAGGCGCTTGCTGCGCTGGCGCCCCTACCAGAGTCCGCTTTCAAAGAAGGCTTGAGCGAACTGGCAAAGTTCGCCGTCGCACGCAAGAACTGATTTCGCAGCCGATTCGGGGTGTAGCTCAGCCTGGTAGAGCACTACGTTCGGGACGTAGGAGTCGCAGGTTCAAATCCTGTCACCCCGACCACTGATTTTAGGGTCAACGCGCTAGTGCGCCTTCTCGATCGCGAGCTGAACGACGCCAACTGCGAGGACTTCTCGCGCTCGTTGGAGTGAAGCAGTCGTGTTGCGTATTGAGTGGACCTCCCTGTGCTCTTTCTAATCTTCTTTCCACGGATTTATGACGTCAACGCCGCAGTCCTGAAAGTCCTTCGCGTTGCGCGTAGCGAGGCTTGCTCCTCGCGAACGAGCCATGGCGACAATCATGGCATCGAATTGGCTGATAGGTTTACCTGCCGTTCGTCGCGAGGCGGCGATTTCCGCGTACATGTCTGCGGCATCGCTGTCGAAGCTCAGCACTTGATCGCCGAAATCTTCATCAAAAATCTTCTTGGCGGCATCCCAGAGCCCTCGCCGACGCTTTCCATCGGAGAGCAATCGAATGCCGTAGAGAATCTCGCCCCGAGTTACGGTAGTCGTGAATAAGGACGCGCGCGGCTGATTCGCCAGCCAATCCATGACGGACGGCTCAGGCACCGGTCGTAGCGCCTCAGAAAGCACGTTGGTATCAAGAACGATCATGTATCCAGGTTCACCGGCTCACGTATGGCCTCGCGAGGCGCAATTTCCAACTCCACGCCTCCCAACGGATCAATACGAGCACGAATGGAATCCACGAGAGATCCCTTTCGCGAGCGCCCGGTTGACAGCGCCGTCCGAAGAATATCGCGTGCTTCCTCCTCCATTGAGCGGCCATGGTGGGCTGCCTGCACCCGAAGTCGCGCCTTGAAGCGCTCATCAATGTCTCGGATCGTTATGCTCGCCATATTATCTCCATTAATCAATGATTGCATATTAATCATTGATTGCATTGAATGCAACCGCGATGCTCGATTCTCGGCGACACGCGACAACTCGTTGATTGCGGCTGAAGTTATGTTCCCTGGAAAACAGCAAAATTTCCTGAAAAAATGCCGTTTCCGATGATCAAGCAGCACTGCTCGTGTGCGTCGTCGAGGAATGTGCCGCGAAAGGCCGCATACGGAAGAGGAAATTTCTAAAGGAGGCTTTTTCCATGGGCTGGACCGACAAATTGCAGAGCACTCTGGGCGCGAGCGTCCAGGAAAAAATTCAAGCAAATTGGCCGATGATCAAGCAGCAGTTCCAGGACAAACTCGGCAACGACTTGCGCAATCACCTCGCCGACCCTGAAAAAGCCGTCGCCGCCAGCAAAATGGTCTACAGCGTACTGCCGATGCCGGTGCGTTTAATCGTCAAGGAAGAGGTGTTCGTGCAGTTTTGCCTGCAGCACAAGGACGAACTGCTTTAATTTGAAGCCGGTTCGACGAGTTCGGCGTTGTCGACGACTATCGCGACCATGCCGGGATCGCGAATCACGCGGGCGGCGCCCTTCACGCGGAGCTTGTCGGCGGGGCCAACGCGGTTGAAGACCTTGGTGGGAGCGGTGTCGATCTTGACGACGAGTGAAATCCGCGTGCGCACGTCATCCCCGGGTTCGGACACAAAATAGGCGTTGTAATCGTTGTTCGTCATCCCGGGAGGGAACATTGCTGGGTTGGTGGACGACTCCCGAAGATTTGCGACGTCCAGCTGAACCGGCTGATTATCGAACGGGGCCAGGCCCTGATCCATCTGCTGCGGCGTGACGACCTGGTATCGAACATCGGCTTTGGCCGCGGCGGCACTGAAGACGATCGCGATATTTTCTTTGTGCGCGCCCGGCCCATCCGATCCTTCCTGAGCTAAATCCAGCGCTTTCTTCCAATCATAAACCGGACAAAATATATTCTCCGGCGGGCCCGAGGCCGTGGCCGATGTCGAGGCGGCGGCAGGCGTTGCGGCGCGTGAGGGCGCGTTCTTCATCGCGCCGAGGCTCGCAATCAGATCGCTGATCGACGGCTGAACCGGCTTTGGCGCTTCGACGGGTTTGGGCACTTCCGCGGCTGGAGCGGCAGCCGGCGGCTCGGGTTTGACGGAAGCGCCGATCTGCGCGGCCAATACATGCCACGTGTCGCGAGAAATCCGCGACGGCAATTTGAACAGGCGGTCCAACGCTTTATCGGCAAATCCCGCATCGACCGGCAGCTTCGGCAGGGTCAGGACATTGCCCTGGATCGACGCATAGTCCGAATCCGCCACGGCACGCCGCTCCCAGTTCGAGCTGTCCGCCCAGAGATACTGTGTGTCCGTGAGGTGATTAAAGAGATTTCCGGCGAAGACGTTGTTATTGAGCGAAACGCTTTGCTGGCCGACGCTATCCCGAATGCCAAAGTTGTCTGCAAAGGCAAAAATATTCGACTCCACCTGCGTGGACGCGCGGCCCATCAAGACGAGCAGCGTCCCTGACGGCGCAGACTTGCCGGTGCCGGCACGATCTGTCGGATCAGCGGCAAAAAGAAAGGTGTTCCGACGGATAATCCACGGGCCCGGACCGTTGGCGTTGATGTGCAGACCGACCGAGCCGGCGTTCACCACGACATTATTTTCAAAGAGGCCGAATGGACAACTGATGCTGACCGCTTCGCAGGACGCATTTAGGAAGAAGCAGTGGCGCACGGTGATCGGCGCGCGGGCCCCCATCAAAGAGACGAGCGTATCGGTCGGCGATTGCCGCAAATCGAGCGCCCCTGTCGGCGTATAACCATTATAGGTGGAGCCGTCGAAGATAAAGCCGTCCAGCACCAGGCCTTCGCTGTTTTCGTTCGAGCCGAGAATCGTGCCTTGAAGCGTGCCTTTCGCTTTTTCTTCCTCGCTCATGACGAAGCGCGTCGGGTTCTTCCAGGGATCGCGCTCCTTGAATTCGGCGTCGTAGCCGCCCAGCAGAGCCAGGTTTCGAATCAATATCTTCCACTGTCCCGCATGCAGTTTTCCGACGTAGTCGCCTCCGGCGACGTGAATGGCGTCCCCGCCTTCGGCTTTCTCGAGAGCCTGAAACGGATCGCGGAACGGCTTCTCGCGCGTCCCATCGCCGCCGGACGATCCGGCTTTAACAAACCAATCGCGGCCCATCGAGCGTTCCGCAGGAGCGGGGATCAGAGGGGCAGGAGCGATCGACTCAACCATCAGCGTGGCCTTCTGCCGAAAGCCCGGCGCGATGTCGACGCGGTAAATACCTCGGATAAAATAGGTATTTTCTACTTCGCGGCCGTTATTCGATTTCGTGGCGGCTTCGAACTGCCGGTTGGCCAGCGTCCAACGCCTGGCGACGACAAACATTGGGCTCTCATCTACGCCCGGCTGATAAATTTGAAACGCCATGGAGGTGTCCATCGGCGCGTCGGCCAGCAGCGCATTATTTTGGGCGAAGCCCAAGCCCGCGCGTAGTTCGACACGCTGTTGAGCGAGCGAAGTCTCCGGCGTTTTCATCGCGCTCCAGTCGACGGAACGATACGTCGGCGCGTCCGCAGGAGGTTGAGCTGCAATCTCCGTCGCCGGCAGATCGATTGGATGGAAACCCTGCCCCGCGGTGAAGTGGATCGCCAAGATATCCGCCGGTGCAAGTTTGGCAGCAAACGCGCCTTGGTCGGCCGGCTTTTGAAGCGCGGCGGGATCCAAAGCCGGCAATCCGACGGCGGTGCGCAGATTATTGGCCGCGGCTTTCGGCGGCTTGGCGAATCGGGCTAAGAGAAAGCGCGTGTAGCCGTCGATCCAAGTCGCGCGCAGGGCGGCGAGGCCCGGATCTTGAACGCTGTTGCCGGAGGCGGACTTCGGCCCGAGATCTTCAAACTCATCAAGATTGGCTTCGGTGATGTCGGCGGTGTCGCCTTGCATGCGGCCGGTGATCGTGTTGTGCGGCATGAGATAGAAGAGATTCTTGTCGATGCTCGTTCGATCGATGTCGCGATAAATGGAGATCGCCGAATTGCCGCAGCCCATGAAAATATTGTTCTGGATAATCGCCGGACATTGAACGCGGACACCGACGGCGCTGTCGGCGCCGTTGCCAAAGGGCGGGCCCGAGGTATCGTAGGCGAAGCAGAAGCTGTTTCCCGTCACGGTGAGCAGCTGCGCCTGGTTCGGTGCGCTCCTCAGCTCCAGCATGCCGAGCCCGAGGATATTGACAAGAAAGTTGTTTTCGAAGCGCGAGCCGTCGCCAGATATCTGAACGCCGCCCGTGGCGCTGTTCGCGAAGACGCAGTTCTTGATCGTGACTTTCTTTCCGTTGAAAGACGCGATGGGCCCATCCATTGTCGGATAATCGTGCAGGCCTTCGGAAGGCGCGGCATCGTATTTATTTTTCCCGGCGGAGTCAAAAAAGAGGCCATCCAGCGTCAGGCCGGTGTGATCACCGCCGCCGGCGATCATGTTGTTTTCACGTGCGCACTCATAATCGGGATAGGCGGCAAAAATCGTAGGGGTCTGCCACGGAGTGCGCTGGGAGAATTCCGGGTTGTAGCCACCCAGCACCGTCAGTTGAGGGGAATCGATCAGCCAGGAGGAGCGGTCATAGCGGCCGAAGTAGGTGCCGGCGGCGATGTGGACCGTGTCATTGGGTCCGGCGGCGTGAAACGCCAGCCACGGATCGTGAAACGGTTTCTCTTTCGATCCCTCGCCGTTGCGCGCGCCTTCGGCGACAAACCAGTACCGAGCATTGTCACTCATGAAGAAACTCCTATCGCGCCTTCCAGCGCCTTGATCCGCTTCGAGATCTCCGAGAGTTTTTCATTGAAGGGATCGGCGATCGCCTGGATCGCGTCTTTCATTTGGCCGATGGATTGGGTCACCCCGTCGGTGGTCTCTTGAATGGCTTTGCCGCGGCCGTCAGGCAGCTGCTGCAGAAATTGGAAATGCGTCTCGCCGGCGGCGAGCGCCTGATCGAGCCCCTTCAGCTTGTCTTCAAGCGCCGCCAGGCGATCCGGCAGCGCCGCAATGTCTCTCTGGATGGACTCCAAAGTGTCCAAGCGATCTTGAATGCCGGCCATGGTTAAACGTTGATCCCCATTTTCTTTTCCAGGTCCCCCAGGGCAGCGCCAAGCGTTTCGAGCGTGGATCTTTCTTTCTCGATGGACTCAACCAGCTTCCCGTTTGAATCATCGGATTCATCTTTCAAAGGGGATGCGGCGTCTTCGATGTGCTCGAGACGATCGGGCAGCGCATCCGCGGCGGCCAGCCGATTTAGAATCTCCGCGGCCTTCTCCTCGTAGTCCTTCACCTGGCTTTCCAGATCCGAGACGCGATCGGCGAGCTCTTTCATCGCGTCCGCCGTCGCTTCAAGCCGGTCCAAGGATTGCAGTACGGTTTCATCAGCCACGGGATCATCCCAAAAGCGATTTGATGTTGTCGATGCGCTTCTGTAAATCGTTCGACGCGTCTTCAAAGGAAGCGCGTTGATCCTCGAGCGCACGCTTCGCGTCGGCTAGTTGAGCGGCGAGATCGGGCTGCGCTTTTTCATTCGTCTCAACGAGCTCGAGCGCTTTCTGGGGAATGTCGTCATTGGAGACGGCGTCTAATCGATTGGCCAGGGACGAGAGGGCTTGGGTGAGCGCGTCAAAGCGAGCAGGGGCGCCCTCCATCCAGGACCAGCTCTGATCGAGCGCGGCAACACGTGCTGGGATCGATTCATCAGACATACTTCATCATATAACATCACCCGAATAGCGAGGCGAAGAGGTCCTCCAGCACTTGCTGCATTGCCAGAAACCGGCATGGCTCACCTCCTGCTGTGATGCGCCCATCTTCTACGGTCAGTAGCTCATAGCGTGGGCTTGCTGAAGACCGTCGCCAGTCAGTAAAGTCAATTTCGGTGATTGAATCAAGCCAGGCAAGGAGCGTGCAATGGCCTACGATCGACGAATTTCGGAATTGCTGGATCAGATGAAATCGCTGGCAACCGACGCGGACGGCCCGGCAGTCGAGGCGTTCTCGGAGGCGATCAGAAAATACGCCGAGCCGCGCAGCAAAGCGCTGGATAAAATCGTCGATCTCATGGATGGGGCGACCATTGGGACGAACGGCCTTCAAGATCATTGGCGAGCGATCGCGCAAGAGGCCAAGGACACCACCCAATCCATCATCCACGACGCCTTCCCGGAGGATGTTATGGCGTCCAGTTCGCTACAGGCCTTCCTGGTCAATACCCTCGAGTCGGAAACGCGGTTCTTTGAAGAGCTCTCCAAGGTCCGCACGCCGCAAAACATCGAAGACTTGCTTACCCATCAGGGCATCCTGGCGCAGATGATCGACAAGCTCACCACGATCTGGAACCAGCTGCTCTCCGCCAAAAAAGAACAGGAAGACGCGCAGATGCAGCCGGTCAAGCAGATCGATCAGATCATGCAGGATATCATCCGCGAAATTGAGCAGGAAAATCAGTCGCTGGTCGCCGAGACGGCCGTGAATATGAAGGAGCTGATCACGCATTTTGTCGAAGATGTCCGCGAAGGCATCAAAGGAGTCGCAGGGGAGAAAGCGGCGCAAGTGGCAACTGCAGGATTTGGAATAGTGACGAAATATCTCCGCGGTCAATACTCCCCGTTTCCCAGCGAAGTGGACGACGATCTTGATCGCTATGGCGACCGCACGTCAATTCATCTGGAAAAACTCAAATTCTTCGCCGAAACCTACCGGAGCAATGCCGAGCAGTATCGCAAACTGATCAGCGCGGAACGCGGCGGGGTGCTCACGATGTTTCAGAAAACCCGCGAGCAGGTGACGGAATACGAACGGAATAACAATCTCGTCACCGCCCAGATCATGCGCGACGAGGCCAAACGCTTTCTCGATGAATGGGCTGACCACACGGCAGGGGCTCAGCGGGACGACGGGGCGGAATTCAACAAGAAGATTTTCGACATTGTCGACAAGAACTGGAAAGTGACCGAGGAAATGGCGAAGCAGTTTGAAGGGCGCTTTTCCGGGGTCTTCTACGCCCCGCTGACGCGCGACACCATGGAGACGCTGACGGAAAGCTACCTTTTCAAGAAGGCGATTGAAGGGGTGAACAACCGCAACGCGGTTTCGACAATCGACAACTTGCGCAACCTGCTGACCGGCGCTGCGGACGAAATGACAAGGCTCATCACGCAGCCGCTGGACGAAATGTCCACCGATTGGTCCTCCGACCTGAAGGAGATGACGCGCACCTCCAACGAAGATTTCCGCCGCCACATGCGCGAAAAGCTCAAAAGCCAGATCGACTTGGCGATGAATTCCCTCGGCGAGCTACGCCACCTGATCGATCCTCCCAAAGTCGTCGCCGACTTCACCCGCGAAGAGTTGGACGCCATGCTGCGGAATTAGCAGGCCGGCTGCTATGCTGGGATTCTGGACGCGACCGGTTCTAGGGAGGGTGTTGTTGGCTGGCCGCGAGCCGCATATTTCTCCAGAATCAGGCGCAAGCTTTTCGGCTCGATGGGCTTCGTCAAATAATCCGTCATGCCCGCGAGGAGACAACGCTCGCGATCGCTGGCAAGCGCGTGCGCGGTCAGCGCAATCACCGGCAGGCGGCTGACGGCCTCTCCGGCGCCTCCGGCACGTATGCATTGCGTCGCCTCGTAACCATCGAGTTCCGGCATTTGGCAGTCCATGAGAACGATATCGACCGCCGTTTCTCGAAGTCGATCAAGCGCTTCGCGACCGTTACAGGCGAGCGTCACTGAGGTGCCGAGCTTCTTGAGAAGGTGGACGACCAACTTTTGATTGACAAGGTTGTCCTCCACGACTAGTACTCGAAGCGCGGCGAGTGCCGCCGTCGGCGGGTCAGGGACCGGGTTCGGTGTGGCCGCCGGCCATGCCGCACCGATCGTTTCCGCAAGAACCTCGATCAGTGCATCGCGCTTCACGGGCTTCGTCAACAAGCCGGCGCAGCCGCCGGCGAGAGCTTCGGCGCGCCCTATCGAGCCGAGAGAGGCTAGTAGAATTATGGGCGGCGCCGGGGCGCCTGTTGCATTCCGTATGCGGCTCGCAAAAGCCAACGCGTCATCGCCTGGTAGATCATTATCGAGCAAGATCAAGTGCGGTAGATCGTCCCGGCTGGCGAGTTCGCTCCATTCCGCGAGAGCATGAGCAGTGCTCTTGGTGAGCGTTGCTCGGACGCCCACCGCGCCCAGTAACGCCTCGAGAATGCCGCGGTTGACGGCATGGTCCTCAACCACCAACACCTGCCGGGCGGCAAACGTAGCCGGCAGTACGGACGGCTGATCGTTGTCGGAATCGAGCGGAAATTCGACCCAGAACGTCGAGCCCTCGCCCAAGCGGCTGTCCACGCCGACCTTGCCGCCCATGGCCTCGACCAGACGCTTCGTAATCGAGAGGCCCAGTCCGGTTCCTCCAAATCGGCGTGTCATAGACCCATCGGCTTGAGTGAAGGGTGTGAACAAACGCGCGATTTGCTCGGGGGTCATGCCAATGCCGCTGTCGCAAACCTCAATGCGTATGGCGTGACGGGGAGAATTGGCCGCGGCGCGCGCCGAGATTCGCACGTCCCCGCGCTCCGTGAATTTGACGGCATTGCCGAGGAGATTCAGCACGATCTGGCGGACGCGCACAGGGTCGCCGCGCCGGAAGCGCGAGAGGGCCGGATCGATGTCCACGAGTACTTCGACGCGTTTTTCGACGGCGCGCAGAATGATGGAGTCGATGGTCGATTCGATCAGCGCCACGAAATCGAACGCAACCGTCTCGAATTCCAAATGCCCCGCTTCGATTTTGGAGAAGTCCAGCACGTCATTGATGAGACCGAGCAGACTATGTCCGCTCGAGCGGGCGATTTCTGCGAATTCGCGCTGCTGCGTGTCGAGCGGTGTGTCCAGCAGCAAGCCGGTCATACCGATGACCGCATTGAGCGGAGTGCGTATCTCGTGGCTCATGTTGGCGAGAAATTCGCTCTTGGCGCGGTTTGCAACCTCTGCCAACGTTGCCTCGAGCGAGACTCGTTCCAGCGCACTGCGGATTCGGGCGTTTTCCGCCGCCGCCGCCAAGTCGCTCTCGGCCCGCAGACGATCGCGCTCGGTGCGCTCCTTCAAACTCCGCTGCACAGTATCGAGCGATTGGAGAACGCGTCCAGTCTCATCATCGACCAAGATTGTCACTTCGGATTCGTAGTTTCCGTGCTCGATCTCGGCCAGAACCGCTACGGAATGCGAGAGGGCGCGAGTGATGCTCCTGATGACGACGAAGGCGACGCAGAGCAGCAGCGCGCTGGTGGTGACGCCGACGGCCACCTCGATCCGAGACGCATGATTCTTGATTTCCTGCCCTTTGGCGGCGGCCTCATCGCCGAGCTCCGCGTTGTAACGACGGTGCGCCTCGACCGCGTCGATCGAGGCGTCGAAAATGTCCTCGTTTTGGATAACCAAATCGCGGGCCTCGGCCATTCGGTACTGCTTTGCCAACTCCAGTGCCTTGTCGATTAGCACGTCGTAGGCGCTGAACGCCGCTCGATCCGCGGACAACAGGCTGAGGCTTTTTGGGTCCGCATGCACGACGTCGTATGCCGCGAAGGTCGCATCGATGTTCGCTCGAGCCTCGTGAATTTCGTCGGCCAGGACTGACATCTTCGCGGTATCAGTCTGCGCCAGGATCTGCCAGGTCTTTGCTCTTTCCAATTCGGTCAGCGTGGCCAGTTCGTTGAGCACGAAGATGGACGGCACCGTAATGTCTCTGGCGTACGATGCGGAGGTGTACACGCGTCGAGTCTCGATCTGCGACGTGACCGCAAGCGCCACGATGCCGGCAATCGCCACCGCTGCGAGAAGCATCAGCTTCGTTTTTACGCTCAACGTCATTCTATCGCTCAGTAAGTCATCAAACCGCCGCGCGAAGTGACATTCCCAGTTCTCCTTGAGCGTCCTTGGAGCATCGCGGTGACCTATGCTGTCGCACGGCAATTGATCACTTTATCGGCGGCAACTGCGATTGCTGAATGCAGTGCTCCGAGCTGCTCGATCTATGTTGCACCGCACACGCGGACATCGCCGTCGCGCCCGTTTCTGACCCTGCGGCATCGAGCCAATTCCGCATCCACGGTGCTGATGGCGGGAAGCCGGATCGCACCGCGCTGGCCTAGGTGCGGCTACCTCCCAGTCTGTTTGCGCGACCGCCGACCGCTCTGACTACACAGGTTCGCCGGATCTTGTGCGAGCAACACAGCGCGATCATCACTCATCGGCTGGCCCGTGGGGTATTCGCTGCTCTGCACTTTGCCATGCCCCTAGCTTCGGCGACCAATGTGCCGTGTAAATCTCCTCGGCGGTGGCGCATCAAAGCCCCCTTGAGAAGCACCCCGTCGGCGTACGCCGATCGCGCGAGGCGCGCCAGAAAGCGCTCCATGACATAGCTTTGCAGAATATCGTTAAAACTCGAGCCGCCTGACTCGGCGACGTTCCGCAATCGGGCGAGTACTGAGGCAACGACATTCTTCGGGGGAGCAGTCATATGACACTCTGGAGGTATGGCGCCATCACTCGATCTTGTCGGAGCAGGCTGGCGAATCGCAGAATCTCCCGATTGCTGGTTCGCTTTCGAGCGCGTGCGAAACGAAGCGCCTCAAGGGCAACGTCTAGCCCTATCTTGTTCCTGTATTTGAAGCAGTCCACCAGCGTTCGGGCAACTCCGTAAATGCGCAGATTACCGCCGTCGATACTGTGACTTTCGATTCCCTGAGCGAAGGTGGAAGGATCAAAGCGATAAATCTTCACCGGCGGTGTGTGCAGTCGTAGACCCGCATATCGTCCCCTTGGCACCGCGATTTGCACTACTCGAGGTACTTGGGTCGTAATTCCATGGTAGGCAAGCGCAGAAACCAGGCAGATCACACCGGCGGGCGCCTTGACGGCGACAACCGCGAGGTCAGGATTACGAAACTCTTGCGCTGAAGCAAGTCGGTACAGTCCCCGGGCCACCCGCGTGAGTTCCCCATTCTGGACGAGCGTGTACAGCGTCTCGGGGTGGATGCCGTTTGCCAGCGCCTGGCTCGTCCTAAGGACGGTACCATGCCGGCGAAAAGTGGCGAGCGCAGATTTAGTGTTTCGAGTTTGGCTCATAATGGATAATACTATTACCATTTGTACGATATTGGTACTCTTTTTATCCATCCTACATATCGCGGGCACCTGGCCATCGCTTCGGCGAACACGTCGTCGTACTGACCGTACCTCGGCCACGCCCGATGATCCTCACCAATACGTTCGCCGCCTTCGTAGGTAGCACGCCAAAGCTACCAATCTCTGCTCGGTCGGCGGTCGATCACTCCCCTCAGCGATTGGTCGCCCTCGATTCGCCCGATTGGCCACGATTCTTCAATTCTGAGGGCGCACGCGCCGAGGCGCATTCTTGATGTCACACTCGATTTGCAGCTGATCGAGCCACTCGTCTGCAGAGAGCTGAGTATCGAGCGCTATGCATTGGCGTTTGATTGTCGCAAAGTCTCCAGGGGTCAAGAATTTCATGAGCGTAAGCTTCAGCTGCCACCGCTCTTTCGTGGCGGGCGCTACGGAGGCGATCGTCTCGGCAAGGCCCGCTTCGCGCAAGAACATAGACCAACGCTGTGCGACGTCGAGTTCGAGGAACTCCATTTTGAACGTAAAGCGACGCAGCGCCGCGGCATCGAGGTCTCGAAACAAGTTGGTCGCCATGATCACGATACCGTCGAAGCGTTCCATTTTTTGCAACAGTTCATTGACCCGAGTCACCTCCCAACCAGCGCTCGCATGTTCACGGCTCTGCAAAAAGCTATCAGCCTCATCGAGGAACAAAGCACCATCCTCCGCTGCTGCTTCTTCGAACGCCGCGGCGATATTCTTCTCATTTTCCCCTACCCATTTGCTCATCAAGTCCGAAGCAGATTTGGCAATCAATGGGATGGCGAGCTGTTGGCACAAGTGCTCGGTGAACTGGGACTTGCCCGTGCCTGGCGGCCCGTAGAGAAGCACCGAACCGCGCGGCCGCTTTTTCAAGCACTTCAAGATGTCCTTTGGTGTAAAGCGCCCGGCGGTGTTCAAGTAGTCGAGGGAATACTCGGTCACCGAGGGTTTGTGCTTTTCGGTCAGATCGCGCGACAATGCTTTTTGGCTGCGCCTGATCGCCTGCACGACCGCCGCATCGTGATCCACCTTCGAGAGGTTTCCGGCGAGGCGCGCGGCCTTCACGGCGGATTCGAGTTGTGCGCTCGACACACCGTCGAGTTTCAGAATCTCGGCGGTGGCCTTCTTGGATAACTTCAGCTTCCTCACCCGCAGTTGCACCAAACGCGCATGTTCTGCGCGATCCGCTTTCTTTAGAGGGGCGTGGAACACAAAGCGAGCAATCGTATCTTCCGGCAAGCTCGCGCTGTCCGAGGCGAGCCAAATGGCCGGAACTGGATTCGTCGCGAGCAAGTTTTCATCGAACGGAAGCGCATCCTCCGCACTGATTTCCACTCCGAAGAGCGCCCGTAGCATCTGCGACGGATGGGTCTGGAGCACGTCAGCTGGACGCTCGATGACGAGAACCGCTGGCTCCTTCCTGGCCGCGAGCAACGATAAAGCGGCGAATGTTAGCGAGGGCAATACTGCCCGTTCCGGGCTATCGAAGCGGCGGACGCGGAACGCCTGGCGCCCTGATTTGCCAATGACATCTTGCAGCAATTGGCGTTTTTCGAGAGATGGCGCGCCATACAGCAGGAGGTTCACCCCTGGTTCAGCGTCATTTTTCAGTATCTCGGTGGCGAGTGTGCGGTCCTCCGCGAGGAGGCGCGCAGGGCGACCGGAGCCGATTTTGTTGTCGAAGGGCTCGAGCAGTGAATCAAACACGGACTCGCCAGTCGCGATCAGGTCGATCCAAAATTCCGATACCCGGGCGATCTGGACTCGCCGGCCGGCTGCCATCAGCATCCCGCTCAAGCGCAGCGGCGAATTGGGGCGCATGGCGTTGCCGAGTTCCTCAGTATTCGTTTTGAATAGCGCAGTCCACAATATTCCCGCAGTCCAGCGGTTCTCGGCGAGATGCTCGAAAATGCCTGCGAGTTCTTGCGACGCGGTAGTTAAGAAGGCGAACGCGAGGATGTCCTGCTCGAGCGCCGAGAGACCGAGAATCCGCCCGAGCTGATGCAGCCGCGCGGCAAACGGGGAAATGGCTTCGCGGGCGTGACAGGAGATCTCATCCAGCGCCCCGAGGGCCTCCTGCTTATCCGATGCGAGGGAACGAAATGCAAGGGAATTGTCAGAGACCCAATCGTGGACCGCATAGCCTTCGAGGAGGAGTTTCGCCTGCTCGGCGCTCGCGCGCCCTGAAAAGGCGTGGTTCATTTGCGCGAGCAACTTCATCACGCGATCGAGCGAGAGCTTTTTCGCGCGCTCGGCCCTTTGGATCGTTTCGACTTCATCCGGCCAGTCGAGCAGTCCGTTCGCTGCCGCATACCACGCGGAAAAGGCGACCGCGTCGCGGCACAAGTTATCGGAGAGCTGCGGGTGCGCCGCAAGACGTAGGAGCCAGGAGGCGGCTTGCGGGATGGAAACCTGTAGTTTGGATGACATGAAACGAGCCTCCATATTGGGCCCACACCGCGTCGAAGAGCTCAATCGTCCCCTGGGATTGCGTGACCGTGGGATGGCTGACCGTGCCACAAGGCTAACCACGGAATCCGATTCGGGGGCTCCCAATCGTTACTACTTATATATAGTCTATCTATAAAGTGGTAGCGATGGAAGTAGTATATGAATACCTTGCATTGAATGAGGGAGGAAAAGCTTCTAGCGAGCCTCGGCGCCGCGATTCGCAAGCGTCGAACGGCTCTGAAAGTTAGCCAAGAGGCATTTGCTGATCTAATCGGAATGCACCGCGCGTATTACAGCGCAATTGAGCGCGGCGAAAGAAACTTAACTCTCGGCACTCTCCATAGGGTTGCCAAGGGTCTCGCAGTGCGAATGGCAGATCTTATGCGGGATTGTAATATCTAACGCCTATCCCGCTCCAACCTTGTAAGCGTGCTTCATCGGAGCGGAGCCGCACCGCTACTGTCGAAAGCCTACTGCGCCGCCGCTGAATCTGGCGCGAGCAGCGCGCTCGAGACCGGGCTTGCCGCAGCCACCATGATGTACTTCACGACCAGACGCGCACTGTAGCCGTGTTCGCCATCCCACGATGAAAATCCCGTGCAGACCTGCTTCGTCTGCTCGGATTCGGCCCGCTCGAAGGCCTTTTCTGCGAATCGTGCGCGTCCGGCGTCGTGGCCTGGGGCGACTCGACTTTCGCTCCAAGGCTGCGCTGAGTCCTCAGGACGAGCGTACAGATCCATCGCGGTCACCTCGGCCAACGCGGGCACGCTCGCGCAAAGCGTGACCTGCAGTGCTTCCTTTTCGTCGCACGCCGGTGCGGCATCGGGAACCACGGCGCGCGCGCGGCACGGCCCCACCGTTGCCGTTGCGGCGACGCCTTCGGTGTCATGGTGATCGTCCGCCGAACGCCCGCCGGAAGCATGATCGCTCAGAGCGACCCGCTCGAGTCGAGCCGCAGTTACGCTGATCTGGGCCAGCTGCGCCTGTAGCTGTGCGCGCAGCGCAGCCGACTCGGCGTCTGACTGCTTCACCAGGTACTGGGAGAATGCGAAGCCGCCCGCCGCGGCGCCGACGAGCAGCAGACCCACGGCAAGTACCGGGCCGCGACGCGACTTTTTCGTGGCGGGTACACCGCGTGCGCGCTCCGACACTTCCTTGCGCCAGCTGACCCGAAGTTGAATCAAGGAGCCGATAACGGTACCCGCAGCGGCAACGGCGGCGGCGGTCACTTTGTCGTCGAGATCGAGCATGTGAATACTTCCGATAGGACTTCCCAACGGCCGTTCCCCGCTGCCGTTCCCTACGGGCGGCACGCGCGCTCAATCTATCCCTGAAGGCCCCCGGGAACTGAGAGATGGTTCCGGTTTTATTCGTTGCTGCATAGCGTCACATAGATTACTTTTGCGCCGAAGGGGTCAGTGCGCTAGTGGGCGGCACACTCGCTATTGGCGTAGACATGCACCGTATCCCCGTCGCTCAGCTTGGGCTTGTCGTGATGCCCGCACCGGCGCATATCGCGGTCCACCGTCGTCGCCCTCCAGGATAAATGACCATGACCGGAATCGTCCGCTGCGATTGAAATCCTTATCGACGCGAAGCCATTGATCACCTCACCGGAGAGGACCTTTTGCGCCGGCTGGACGTTCATGTCATATACGGTCACGCGCAGGTTTCCTGTGGTGTTGTTATTGAGAGTGATGCTCAAGCCGTCGTCGGCCAGCGCAGCCGTGCCGGCCACGAACAAAAGGAGACAGGCGAGTCCGAGCCGTTTGATTTCGCGCATATGTTCCTCCATCCAGTGATCAATGGCGCGGCCCGCACCGCGCGATCTACCGTAAGACAGGTGGAGTCCTTTGCCCCAGATTCGTTCCCACCGCGGTTTGCAAAGAACTCTCCGCACGCTCCCAACGCCGATCGCCCCGGGTTCATATTTTCCTTGACGAACAATGGCTTAGTAACGATCCAAATACGCACTTGCGCGTGCTTTGCGAGATGCTCACGATGGATTTGCCGCAACAGCGGCTTAGGAAGAGTGCGACACGGCCCCGGAAATAGTGCTTGGCCACCGGTCCTCGCCGCGATGCCCCGCGCACGCGCGCGGGGCATCGACCTACTTAGTGAATTGATCCGCTGCAGACGGCCTAGTAGCCCATCGGCGTCGGGCTCGAAGCGACCGTGATGCCGCCGAAGACTCCGTCCGTCTGATCAGCAAAACCAGCCGTGTAGAACAGTGTGGTGACGGGCTTGTCCGCATCGCCGTTTCCGAACACGAGTGACCACAAGCCAGGAAAGGCAATCGGCTGACCGTTGGTGGACATCAAGGGGCCCTCAAAATTGGCAAGTGCGGTCCCGTTGGCGGAAAAGATGTTTATCGTTCCATCGCCGAAATTGCCGATCAGCACGTCCCCTTGCAGAGAGCCGAATCCTGCCGGTGCAATCGCGATTCCCCAGGGTGCGTTGAGCGAGCCTGCCGATGCGAACTGATTGATCAAGTTGCCGCTGAAATCGAAAATGTCCACGTAACCGAGACCGGCACCGGTCGTCTCGTCATGCATTGCCGCATCCTGCTTTGCGAAAGTGACGTACAACTTGCCGTTCAGCGCGGCAATGCCGAACGGGACGAAGCCCGCAGGCAGGTTCGGATCGACGAATTTTCCCTGCATGGCAGCCGGCTTCGAAAAATCGGTGTCGAATACGTCGACTTTGTTGTTATGCAAATCGGTCGCATAGAGGTAAGTAGCGCCGCCGACTGTACCGAGCGCAAGTCCCTTGTACACCGCATGGTTGGCGCCGTTTGCCACGCCATCGTCGTACGCGGTGACCGCCGCTGCGCCGCTGTCGCTTGCCCAGGCGGCAATGGTTCCACCCTCGCCGTCAAAAATGAACAAGGCGGACTCTTGACCATTGGCTGTCGGGATCAAGAAACCTCCATTGCCATTGTAAACTTGGCCCGTGGGGTTGGCCTGCACGCCGGCCGCCGATGCCGGAATGGCGATTCCGACATTGGGCGAACCGGTAATTGTCTGCGTCTCGATAGCGCCGATGCCGCTGTAAAGAGTGGACAAATTGCTGTTGTTGTCGGAAATCCAGAATGGAAATCCCGGTGCAACTGCGATTCCCCAGGGATTCTGTAGGTTGGCGTCAATTTTGTTCGCCGTGGCAACCACTGCGCTGCTGTTGGACACCAATGCGGTATCGGTGAACGCCATTGCTGCCGGAGGCACCGCTTGACCAACACCGCTGCCGCCGCTGCCGCCGCCCCCGCCGCCGCACGCGGCAACTGTAAGGGCGTAAATGATGCCGAGCTGCGCCGACACTGACGCGCGGCTCGTGATGCTCCGATGCAAATTCATGAATGCTCTCCGGTACTAAAGGAAGTTGATTACCCGCATTGGTACCGGGTCACGGAGAAAAAGTTGAATCGTGCAGAGCGACATGCACCAAAATAGCGAAATGAATAGTGCTGAGTCCTCGCCGGCGAATATGCGGAATAAAAGACAGTGATCCTGAGTCTTACTGTGGGGCAGAACCGGACGCGAGTATCAGGTTTTCTACGCGCCCCTGGTGCGAGCTTCGGCGCACTCGCGGCATGCGGTCAGCGGACAGCGATACGTCCTCTGAGCAAGAAGTAGCGCACGGTGATGACAATCGCGAAAATCGGCGTGCACACGCTGGATGCCACGAGAATCGGAACCAGCCAGCCGAGCCAGGTGAATGGTGCGAGCAGGAACAACATGTCATCGGGATGAAAGCGTTTGACGCCCTTGAAGTCGAATGCCTTCACACCGGGTGCGCTGAGCCTCTCCAACAATTCAGAGCTCCACATGACGAGCAGCATTGAGCCGCAGGCAAGGACCCCAAGCGGCGCCGCGTACACGCCCAGCCAGCTGTGGCGCAGACCGATGCCGGCACCCAGGAACCAAAAGGAGTCCAGGATCATATCCGAGTAGAAATCCAGTACTTTGCCGCTGTCGCTACGCAGATCCCCCATTCGAGCCAGTTCACCATCGGCTCGGTCCAGCACGCAGCTGACGACCCATAGGATGCCGCTCCACACGGCGGTGCTGCGGTTTCCCACCGATAGCAATGCGCAGGCCGCGAGACCGGTCAACAACCGCAGCCCCGTCAAGTGATTCGGCCGCACCCAGGTCGAGATCAAAGGCCGCACGAAGATCCGCGCGAAGGCATGCGCGTAGGTCTGATAAAAGACTGCATCGTTCTGGGGTTGGTTGTTCACGATGAGTTCCTCGGGCCGGCGCTGCTAGACACGGAAGTGATACGACACCCCGGGCAGGCGCTCGATATCGGGCGGGAAACTCGCGCGTTTGTCCGCATAATAGGAAACTCGATGGTCTCCGTCCGATGCGCGGTTGTACGTCACATAGAGGACGCGTCGCGGGTTGGAGGACAGATTGGGTGCGGATGCGTGAGGAACAAAACTGTCGAAGAACACGACATCGCCCGGCCGGGTCGGGACCGGCATCAGTTCGAAACCCGCCATGTCGGAGGCAGTGAGCGGCTCCCACTCCCGGCCAATCAGTCCGGATTGGCGGGGGCAGTTCGCAATTTCCAAGCAGCCATTCTCGAGCGTCGCCGGATCGATCGATACCAATGCGGTGACGAACAGCGGTGCGTAGCGAGACCATCCGGCCTGCTGATCCTGGTGTGGCTCGAATCCCGCGCCGCCCGACATTTTGAAGTTGATCTTTTCCTTGAACAGAACCGCCGGTCCGCCGAGCAGTTGCTCGACCGCCGACTCCAATCGGCCGCCGCGAATGAGTTTGTCGAAACCAAGGTGATATGAGCAAAAATTTTCAACGCGCTGGAAGACGCGAGTCTCTGCATCAAAAATGCTCGGCTCGCGATAGACCATCTGTTTGCCGGCGGCCTCGGGCAACTCGCATACCTCGTCCGCGAATCGCACCAACTGGTCGGTTTGTGCGGCGGAAAAGAAGCCCGGGACGACAGCCCAGCCTTTGAGCGCATAATGCTCGAGCGTTGAGCCGCGAAGTTCCGCGCGACTTCTCCCCATTCTCCGTGTTTCCTTCGGCCCCGATCGCCATCGCGCTGGATGCGTCGATTCGATCTCGTTGGCCCAGTCCCCGCTTTATCGTAGTCTCCCGGTTCCGAGTATAGCAACTCGGCGTTTGGAACAATCTTGCGCAATCCTGCTCAGTCTTGGACAGTCGTGCGGTGGGCGCGCACCGCTGCGATGAATTGCTCGCCGTACCGGGCGAGCTTCGCCTGACCGACGCCCGGCAAGGCCGCGAATTGGTCGAGATCGAGCGGCATGTGTTCTGCCATCTCTCGAAGGGTGGAATCGTGAAAAATGACATACGGCGGCAAGCCGTTCTCATCCGCCAGCCGCTTGCGCAGCGCCCGCAAGCGCTCGAACAGCGAATCGTCCGTGCTCGATGCGCGCGTGCGGTCTCGAGACCGGCGCGCCGGCTTCACCGCACTCGCAATGCTCACAGGGCGTTCGCCGCGCAGCACCGGCCAGCTTTGCTCGTTGAGCGACAACACTGAATAGCCGTCCTGCGCTTCGCTGATCAGGCCTTGATGCAGGAGAGCCCGCGCCAGGTTGCGCCATTCGTCGACCCGGCGATGTTTGCCGATCCCGTATACACTCAACGCGTCATGACCGGCGGAGAGCACGCGTTCGGTCCTGGCACCGCGAAGAATGTCGATGATATAGGCCGCGCCGAAGCGTTGATGGCGCTGAGCCAATCGTGCGACGCAGGACAGGAATTGCCGCGCCTCGACGCTCCAGTCCTCGATGGTCCGCGGTTCGCGGCAGTTGTCACATGCTCCGCACGGACCGGAGAACGATTCGCCGAAGTACCGCAATTGCACCGCGCGGCGGCATTCGGTCGAGTCCGCAAATTGCAGCACCTGGCGCAACTGTTGACGGGCGATACGCTGCTCGTTTTCCAAGGGTTCACCGGTCGAGTCCACCTTCTGCTGGATCAGGAACTCGGCGGTGCGGATGTCGGCACCGCCGAAGTACAAGGTGCAGTCGGCCGGATCGCCGTCGCGGCCCGCCCGGCCTGATTCTTGGTAATAGCCTTCCAGGGTGCGGGGCAAATCGTAGTGCACGACCCAGCGCACATCCGGCTTGTCGATACCCATGCCGAACGCGATCGTCGCGACGATGACCTGCAAATCGTCGCGAATGAAGGCGTCCTGGGTATCGCGGCGGGTGATGGAGTCGAGCCCCGCGTGATAGGGCGCAGCGCGGACGCCTTCGCCATGCAGCTTGGAAGCCAGTTCATCGACGCGCCGCCGCGATAGACAGTAGACGATGCCGGCTCCGCCCTTCTTTGCCAGCGCCAGCAACTCGCGGTAGGAGGTTTTGTCCTTGGGGCGTACGCGATAGAAGAGATTCGGCCGATTGAAACTCGCCACATGCACAGCCGGATCGCGCAGCTCCAACTGCGCGATGATGTCGGTACGCACGCGCGCCGTCGCGGTCGCTGTGAAGGCGAGCAGCGGGACTTCCGGATGGCGCCGTCGCAGCCTGGCGAGCTGACGGTACTCGGTTCGAAAGTCATGTCCCCATTCCGATACGCAGTGCGCCTCGTCGATGACGAAGGCGTTGATGCCGATTCCTGAATGCAGATGGTTCAGGGGGCCGTCGAGAAATTCCTGCAACAGCAACCGTTCCGGGGCCAGGTAGAGCAGTTTGTATTCGCCGCGCAGCAGCGCCTGCGTTCGCCGCTGGATGTCTGCGGCGTCGAGGCTGGAATTGATGAAGGCCGCGGGAATGCCGTTATTCTGCAGCTGACGGACTTGGTCCTGCATGAGGGCGATCAGGGGAGACACGACGAGCGTAACGCCCGGCTGCAACAGCGCCGGGAGCTGAAAGCAGAGCGATTTTCCGCCGCCCGTGGGCATCAGCGCGAGCACGTCGCACCGCGACAGTACGTCGCGCACGATGGCTTCCTGGCCCGGGCGGAAGCGATCGAACCCGAAGCGACGCTTGAGGGCCGCCGCCAACTCCCCAGGTGCGGCAACATCCGGGGCCGCATGCGGAGCCGGGCGATGAGGTGGGACGATCATGGACACGTACTCAGTAAGTTTGAAACGCGCCTCGCCGATCATCACCTCGATTAATCATGGCGTTTAGCGAGTTTTGGCAATTATGTCACCCAATACATTGATTTAATTAACTTTTATTACACCACAATCGCTTACGATTCCAGGTCGATCCCCGGCCGCGGACGGCATTTAAATGCCCACCCACTGTCTTTGCGACAGAGCCCCCACTGCCTACGGCTGATTTAGTGACGGACTCTACAGTGGGCTACCGCCCAGTTGCCATAAGGTGATGCGCAGTCTCGTCACGAATGGGCCGGGATACTTGTGAGCATCATGGGCATGGCGAAGTCATTTAACGCGAGCTTTCGATGACCCGGGCCAGCCTGGCGGAGATCGACCCGTTCTTCGAGCCGCAGGTCGCGCATGCGCCGACCATCCTGCTGGACCCCGCGAAAATGGGGGTCGACACGGCGTCGGGTGCCGACCGTTTGGGCAGCGGCAGTATGCTGCTCAACCGCTTCAAGCTCCTGGAGATGATCGGCGAAGGCGGCATGAGCCGCGTCTACAAGGCGGTCGATCTGCGCAAGGTCGAAGCCGGCGCCGCCGACCCACACATCGCAATCAAGGTTCTGACGGTTCCTTTTGCAAGCCCCTCGGACGCCATGGCGGTACTGTCCCGCGAGGCCCACAGCCTTCAGAGCCTGACGCACCCAAACATCGTGCGCGTATTCGATTGCGATCGCGACAACGACATCGTGTTCATGACCATGGAGCTGCTCTGCGGCCAGTCGCTGTTCGACAAATTGCGCGCCGCCAAGGGCGAAGGCGGCCTGTCGCGCGACACTGCACGGCGGCTGATCAAGAGTATTGCCGATGCGCTGGAATTTGCGCACGGCAAGAACATCCTGCATGGCGATTTAAAACCGGGCAATGTCTTCATCACCGATACGGGCGAGATCAAGGTCATCGACTTTGGTCTGGCGCGCCTCATGGTTCAGCCGGGAGAAGTGCAGCCGAAAGCCGTCGCGAATGCGGCGGACCGGATGCGCGCCCTGACGCCCGCCTACGCCAGCCCCGAGATGCTGGAAAACGCCGAGCCTGACCCGCGCGACGATGTGTACGCGCTGGCCTGTGTCGCCTGGAAGCTGATGACGGGCGAGCTTCCCTTCAAGGCGAAGGACCCGTCCGCGGCGCGCAACGTGGCTCAATTGGAGTGTCCGCGTGGACTCTCACGGCGCGAATTTCGCGCTCTGTGCCACGCCTTGCAATTCGAGCGCGACGAGCGCACGCCTTCGGCGCGTCAGTTTCTTCTCGAGTTCAGCGGCGCCGGCAGCAAAGTCTCATGGCCCGTGGCGGCGGGCATTGCCGTCTCGATCACGGCCCTGATTGCGGTGGCTGCCTTCTTCGCCCTGCACTTAGGTCACCAGAAAACAAAAGCGCCGCCCCCGGCACCCGCGGTCGCGACCGCGCCGCTCGCGCCCGCACCGGGACAGGTATTTCGGGATTGTCCGACATGCCCGCTGATGAAGGTTTTGGCCGCAGGCGACTTCCAGCAGGGCACGCCGGCCGGCGCTGACGCCCTGGCGTTTGAAATGCCGCAGCACAAAGTCACGATCGCGCATGCCTTTGCCGCCGGTGTCTACGACGTGACGGTGGGTGAATACTCGGAGTTCGTTGCCGCAACGGGCGTCGGCGCGAATAGTTGCGCAACCTACGACGGCGCGTGGCGGGTCGATCCATCCGTGACCTGGAGGAACGCGATCGAGTCGCAAACCCCGTCGCACCCGGTCAGTTGCGTGTCCTGGCACGACGCCAAGGACTATGCCGCGTGGTTGTCCCACACCACGCACCAGACGTATCGATTGCCGAGCGCCTCGGAATGGGAGTATGCCGCCCGCGCCGGATCGGCCGCGCAAGTTCCCTGGGCCACGCCGGCCGAGGCCTGTTCCTACGCCAACGTCGCCGACCAGACGGCCGCGCGGCATTACCAAGGTTGGAAGGTGTTGCCCTGTGCAGACGAATTCGTGCAGTCGTCGCCGGTGGGTTCGTTCAAAGGGAACGCATTCGGCTTGTACGACATGCTCGGCAACGTTTTTCAGTGGACCGAGGATTGCTGGACGGACAACTACCAGGGCGCACCGATCGACGGATCGGCACAATCCGCGGGCGACTGCACCCAGCACGAATTGCGCGGCGGTTCCTGGTTCACGCAGCCCGACTTCGTCCGGACTTCCTATCGGAATCGCTTCGACGGCAACTACCGCAGCACCAGCATCGGTTTCCGGTTGATTCGCGAGATACCGCAATGAGGCGGCTCGCGCGAATCGTGACGAGCGTAGCGGCCCTGTTGCTGCTGACACTGCTGGCTCCGAGCCGCGATGCGGCTGCCGCGGAGAGCACCTGCGTGAACGGCGGACAGCAGAATCCGGACATCGCCGCCGGGGAGACCGCGCTGCAGCGATCGCCGACCCAGCTCGGAAAGCGCATGGAGGTGGCCAAGCTGCTGGAAAAAGCAGGTTGTTACGATGAGGCGGTTCGCCTGCTGGAGCAGGGGCAAAAGTACAATCCCTTCAATCCGGCCCTGCTGTTCAGTCTGCGACGCGCCCGCAATATGGTCAAAAAAGAACACTTTCTCGAGGGCATCGATCAAGCCGAAGCCGGCGCGCGGCTCAATCGGAAGCTGCAAGCCCTGCAGTCGCAGCGCCGCGCTCACGAGGCGCTGGCGCCGCTGCGGCAGGCGAAGGCCTTGGAACCCGAACTGCCCGATATCGATCGGCAGATCAAAGCGGCCGAGGCGCTGGTACGGACGGAATCGACAGCCCACAAGGAGCGGCCGACCCAGGTGGCCGCGGTCAGCGCAGATGCGGAAGCCATGGTGGAGCCGCAAGGCTTCTCGAATGCGGCGGAGGCCACCCGTTCCAATTAGGGCCGCGTTGTCATCACCTCGGCGGGCCTCCCGTCTTCGCGCCGTATTTGTCGAACCAGCTCATCATGTAGAGCTGCGTCCGCATCCAGTTGGACGGTTTTCGCCCGGTGCCGTGGAACTCTCCGTCGAATCTCAGCATGGCCGCCGGAACGCCCTGGTATTTCAGCGCCGCGTAGAATTCCTCGGTCTGCGGGATCGGCGTGCGCCGATCCAACTCGCCCGTCATGAGCAAGGTCGGTGTCTTTATGTGGCCGACGTACATTAGGCTCGATTGCGCCAGCCAGTCCGTCGGATCTTCCCAGGGCGGCTTCTTGAAAAATCGGTAGGTGAACAGCGGAACGTCCGTCTCGCCGACCATGCTGAGCCAGTCGATGACCGGGCATCGGACGGCTGCGGCGGCAAAGCGGGTGGTATGGCCGATCACCCAGCTCGATAGCACGCCGCCGCCGCTGCAGCCCGATACGAACATGCGCGATTCGTCGACGTAGCCGCTCTTCAGCAATGTGTCCACACCGGCCATCAAATCGTCGTAGTCCACGCCGGGGTAATGCTTGGCGATCGCATTGCCGAACTCACTGCCGTAGCCGGTGGATCCCCGCGGGTTGATGAACAGCGTGACGTAGCCGTTCGCCGCAAAGTTCTGGAACATGGGGCTGAACCCGACCGAGTACATGGCGTGCGGGCCGCCGTGGATCTCCAGTATCAGCGGATACTTTTGCGACGCGTTGAAATTTGGCGGCTTCACCACCCAACCCTGGATGTGGGCACCCCCCGAAGAGCCAAAGCCGACTTCTTCCGCGTCCGCCAACTGCAGATTGTGCAAAAGCTCATCATTGATGTGCGTCAGCCGATCGTGGGCGTCGGGCTTGCGCTGATTGATGACTTCGACGTCGCCGGGCGAATGGAAATCGCCCCGGACGACGACGATGGCGTTGCGGCTCACGGAGGCGCCGCGTACCACTTCGGTGCCGCTCGTAACAGGGTGAACGCCGCCGCGTTGCGACCACGAATACAAATGGACGTTCCCCTTGTCTTCGGCCAGGAAGAACAGCGCGCTGCTGTCCGGCGACCATTCGAGGTTCCGCGGCTCACGGTCGAATCCGGTCGATCGTAGGGCGGCATTGCTGCCGTTGACGGACATTGTCCATAGATCCGCGACCCGGTACGAGTCGCCGTTCTGCGCGTAGCCGACATACGCGATCGTCTTGCCGTCGGGCGACAGGCTCGGCCGGCTCCAGCCGCCCGGTGTCGTGGTCAAACGCTTGGTAGCGCCGGTGGCAAGTTCGACGGAGTAGATGTAGCCCTGCCGATCGTTGAGATCGCCGTCCCCCTCCTTGAACCCGTCCACAATGGCCGAGCGGCCATCCGGTGTGAAACTCCACTCGGCCGCGTCGGCGATTTCAAACACGCTCGAACCCACGCTCCACTCCCCGCTCGTCACCTGGCGCGGCGCGCCGCCGTCGGCGTCGATCACGAACAGGTGCCGGTAACCGCGGTCGGTCAGCCCGACGCCGTCGCGGCGGAAGTGAAATCTTTCCGTGTACCGCGGTGCCGCGGCCCATTTCGCGCCATCCGGCGCAGCGGGCAGATCGACCGACCACTTTTCCACGCTCGGGACGACCATGGTGAAGCCAATCTGCCGGCCATCGGGTGACCAGTGCAGATTGCCGGCATCCTGCTGTACTCGGGTGATCTGCGTGGCCGGACCGGGCACCGAGAGATGCAGCACAAAAATCTGCCGGCCCTTCGGCTCGGCTTCGGCCGTGTACGCAATGCTCTTGCTGTCGGGTGACCACACCGCCCCGCTGCCCTTGGCGAGAAAACGATGATTGCGCCCGTCGATACCGACGATCCAGATCGCCTGTTCCTGCTTGTCGTTCTGCACGTCGACGAGCGAGCGGGTGTAGACGACTTGAGTGCCATCCGGAGAGACCTCGGGGGATTCTGCCGATTGCAATTCCAGGTATCGTCCGACGGTGAACAGCTTCGAGCTATTCGAGTCCGCTGCCGCGGCGGGCAAGCCCCACGCATAAGGAATCAAGGCGACGGCGTTCAATATCGCAAGGCGAACGATTCGAATCATGGTGTGCACCCCTTTCTTACTTCTTCCGCATTTCCACCAGCAATTTGGCCCACTGCTTGCCCACGGAAACGCATGTTTCCTGTGTGTAGAACGACTCGTTTTCTGAAATTTCCTTCTTCATCATATTCCAGCCGTCCTGCACATAGACCGACTGGTCCGTGCCCTGGTTGGTCGTCCACGTTTTCTCCATGAACGACTTCGCAATCTCCTCGGCACTTTGACTGCCCTTCGGTAGAAAACCCTTCTTCACGCATAAATCGTACTGTGAAGCCGTCCCGCCGAAAAAAATCCCGAACTGCCTGGCCTGCGCCTGCGCCGTCGTTTTCGTCGTCGGCTCCGGCGCATCATTGGCATGCACCCATCCGCCGGCCGGCACCATGAGCGTCAAGACGGCGAGCAGCTTTTTCATCCCATGCCGTTTGCAATTCTCAGCCGCCATTCTCATGCCCTCCTCGCGAACGAGCCATTGCGACAATCATGGCATATGCCGGGATTCAGAGGTTACCCGGCGAATCCGACGATCAGGACGGCCACAATCCCCAGCGGACAGAGGTAGCGTAATGCGAACAGTAGGAGCCGCCGCGACCCGGCCGACAGGCCGCTCAGCTCCGCACCCGGAATCAGGTGATTCAGACGCCAGCCCACAAAGACACTGACCAGGAGCGCGGACATCGGCATCAGCAAGTTCGAGCTCGAGAAATCCATGAGACCGAACAGGTTCAGTGCCGCGAGCCGTGGAACCGAAGTCAATGGATGCCAGTCGGCCCATCTGCCAAATGACAGGACCGAGCCCTGCCCGATCAACCAACACGAGCCCATACACAGGCATGCCGCAAGGGGGCGGCGCATGCCGCCGCGCTCGACGAGCCACGCTATCCAGGGTTCGAGCAATCCGACCGAAGGTGTGAAGGCGGCGAGAATGAGAAGCGCGAAGAACAGGGTACCGATGACCCTCCCGCCCGGCATTTCGGCAAACGCCACCGGAAGCACCTCAAAGACGAGTTGCGGTCCCCCGGCGGGATTGAGTCCGTAGTGAAACACGAGCGGGAAAATGGCCACGGTCGCCAGCAGCGATACCGCG
>Ga0209624_10000550_pt1 | contig 33013 bp, 29 predicted proteins | sample JacPinW_OM2H0_O1_FD_188565 | JGI IMG/M metagenome (GOLD analysis project Ga0209624, IMG submission 188565) | Forest soil microbial communities from Algoma, Ontario, Canada - Jack Pine, Ontario site 1_JW_OM2H0_O1 (SPAdes) (version 2) | ecosystem: Environmental > Terrestrial > Soil > Boreal...
GGTCGACGGATGGCAGACCCTCGCCGAGAAACCAGACGATCAGATCATTGACCTCGCCGCATGATCGGATAGCCTCATGTCGCCCGAAGACGCGCCAGTCAATTCCAACATAAATCGCGACGGGACCTTCTCCGTGGCATTGGGCGTGTTCGTGCCGCCCACCCAAAAACCAATCTCGAAAGGGCTTCCTCCGACTTGTTCGGTTCGGCGGACTATCTCTGCGCGTGCCAAAAGCCGCGCCAATCGCTGCGCCTGTTGTACCGTCAGCAAACGCAGCGGGTAGTGCATCATCGCGGTAACGCCGCGGTGTTTGCCTCTCAGCCGATCCAGAAACAGGGCGTAGATCAGCGTGCCGAAAAACGCCTCGGTCTTGCCACCGCCCGTCGCCATGTAGAGCAGACTTGCCGAATCTTCGTCGAATGCGGCGTCGAAGCTCTCAGCGTATTCGGGCAGTCGCGACGCGAAGGTTGGAATGTGCGCCAAGACGAAGGCGAGCTGAAACAGCCTCCAACCAGCCGGCGGTTCGCCGTCGCGCGACGGCGCTGCCGCGGCAAACGTGCGATTAAGGAGCAGCCAAGCGCGATAAGGCACACTCGCCGCAGCGCTTCGGTCATGGCGCCAAGCTTGCTGCGCCGCCGCAAGGACATCGACACCGGCTGCTATACGCGCCGCTTCGCTGCGCCATGCTCGAAGATCGTCTTGGAATCGATTCTGTTGAGCGGCCTCATCATCGAGACTACCTTCCTCGCCAGGGACCGAAAGCTCGGTCTCGCGCGCAACCACATCGATCCAATCCCTCATCGCCCGCGGCAAAGCGGCAAGTTCATTTACGTCAGCCGCGTCCAAGCCCAATTGTCGGTAGGACGTTGGAACGCTCGGGATTTCCGTCGCCTGGGCGCGCGGCAGTACGTATCGCGGCATCCATGTTGTTCTGAGCGCGCGCACGCCCTCGCGCGTTCCAAGATCGCAAACACCCCCGTTCACACCGATGGCCGGCATCGTCATGAACCCGGCCAAGTGATAACTGCGCCTGACACGTTCGAGACGCATCGGACCGAGCGCGTCGTTCGGCAGCTCGACAATCAGATCGACATTAAAAAGCCCACACTCCTTTGTGGCATCGCTTTCCCGCAAATTCTCAAGCGCGATCCGAACCGAAAAAGTCTCCCGCTGGAGCGGATCGTGGAGCGGCTGCACCAGGACCTGCGCGTCGAAATTGGGCACGAGATCCGACGTATTCGGCGCAACCGTCCGGGCATTGGCGAGAAAGCGATCCCAGGCATCGGGCTCCCAAAAGGCTTCGGAAGGCGGGTGAAGCTTCCGCCAGGCCTCATTTTGACCGCTCGGCGACGCGATCCATTCCGAAAAGGCGGTGCGGATCGAGCGAAGCAGTTCTGTCTTGTGGTCCGCCGTGAGGGCTTGCCATCGATCGGGATCGCACGGCAGAGGAAGCTCAAGCTGCGGCGCGTCAACGCGTAGACGAATCCATTTTTGGGGAATGTCGTAGCGCCGAGACAGCCGGTCGGGGATGCGCAGCCGTCCACCTAGCACCTGGGACGGCGGCACGCCTTCTTCGACCGCTGCGTCGTCGCGATCATCCCCTCCGGGCAGGCGGGCCGCTGGAGGGACCCCGACGCCCATCGCAATGTATATCTCGCGAGAGATAGCGGCCCGGCGAACGGCGCGCTCGCCCGAGGGCGTTCCCCTTGGAATTTCCGCCGAGGCGCGTCGGCTGATTTGGTCCTTCGCGTGCTGACGCGCCGCATCATTGAAGTCGGCACGCGGGATCAGACGGCCGTCGCGCCCGAACAGCTCGACCGCACTCGGAAGAGCCCGCACATAGACGGACAGATTCGGAAGGACGCGCAACGCCCCGGCTGCGGGCCGAACGCGGAGGTCTATGCCATGCGCCGGAATCTTGATGTCGCTGGATTCATCGTCCCCATCCTCGTTCAGGCGCGGCAAGATGAAGGCGCTAGCGAGGACACGCGAAGGCTTTTCTCCCAGGATGACAGCGCCGTGCACGCCCTCGCCCGAGACGACGCGCCTCGTGCGTTCGAGAACGGCATCGCAAACCGCCTCCTTCAGTTGCTGACGGTCATCCCAAGGCATCCCATCGAGCGCGCGCGGTTCAGCCATAGTTGTTGCTCCCGGCAGTCGTCACGCTAACCTCCACAACTTCATCCACCGCATCGAGCACAAGCTGCCAAAGCCCCGGCATCATCTTCCAAGCCGCCGCCCCTGCCGCCGTGCCTTCCGGATCGAGAACGAATTGGACGACGCGCTGATTGAATAGAAAGCCTTCATGCACTCTATACGAGCGCGCCGGAACAATCGCTGCGCGCCAATACATGTCGGCTGAATGCGCATCCACGCCGACAGCCTGCATGAACACGCGGAAGCGGGGCCAATCGCGCGCCGCCCGGGGTTGTCTGCCGCCATCGACCTCTCCCGGCGCCTTGTCGGCGGTTAGCCAGCGCGCAACGTTCTGGAGTTCGTGCCCCCCGATCGCCGGATCCAGCGTCCGCATTGCCGTCAGGATCTGACGTGCTTTCTCGAGGTCCGAAGTCCCCGCTGCCGCAGCGCGTATCGCCGCTATCCGGCTGTGATACAATCCGAGCTGCTTTAGGCTTTCCCTCGAGCCTGCGATCGCCTGCCTGATTGGCTCGCGAACCGAGGCATCAAGGACCAGAATCCGGTCGCCCCGTCGAACTTCGCGCGCCTGCGTGCGTTCGAACGGCCGCGCTTCACCGGGGGAGAACTCCAAAACGTCGCTTGTCGGCCGGTACGCCAAACGGTGGCTGCGGCTGGTGGTGAGATGCAGGGTCTCTCCCCTGTACGCATCGCCGGATCGGGTGAAATCGATCTCGCCCTCCGGCATCGTCGCGACGACACGAAACTCGGCCTCCGCGAGATCAAGCGTTTCGTTCGCGCCGCCGCGTTGAAGCGCGGCCGCCATCGCGCGGGCACGCTCCGCAATCGGCGCAAAGGCCGCTATTCGGCTGAGCGGTGCGATTTCGGCCGAAAGCAGCGCGATCCCAGCCGCATCGCCCAGCAGCAACACCCGCTTTGGCGCATCTCGTGCGGTCAACAGAGCCCGAACCACGTCCGGTGTCGGTCCCACGACTATTATTCGGGTCGGACGGCTGGATGTGAGAATGCCCAACAGACCGCGCGCGTCCGCAATCTCACATCGCACACCTAAAGTCCTATCGGCGCTCAGGTACACATCGGCTGTGCGGCGATCAGGAATGATCAGCGCCGTCGTCTCGCTATTCCAGGCATTGTCTTGAAGCAACTGCACCAGCTTCGCAGAAACCGGCGTCTCCTCATCCCACGCCGTCACGCGGGTCTCGATATCGCCAATGAGCCGTCGTGCTTCAGTGCCAAACTCCGGCGCCAAATCTGCCGCCGCCGCAAGTGGGCCGAGCGCCATCTTCGGTCGAAACAGACCCCTGACCGAAGCATCGACCTCATCGTCGCCATCATGGAGGATGTCGGCGATTTCGCGCGCCTGCCGCAAACCGATTGGCAGGGAAGCGGATCTCCGCACAAAGCCGAGCGCGCGCGAGACCGCATCTGCTGCCGCCGCTTGTCCGGCCTGGCGAAAGCGGCGGCCGAGCGCCAGAAGATCATTGCGCACGGCCGCCAGCGAGGCGTCCTTGATATCGGCCTCAAAAGCTATCGGCGTCAGTTCGCCATGCAACACCGCAGACGGTCCGAAAAGACCCGGCTCCGGTAAATATGCGCCGACTTCAAGCGGCATACGTCGAACGGGACGCACCGCTGCATTGGTCGTTCGAAGCGTCCGCACCGCTTTTCGGAGCGCAAACGCATCCTCGCACAGAACGACGACAGGAGGGCGGCGACCCGATGCGTGTTCAAGCGCCTGCAAGACAGTCGCAAACCTGGCTTCCCAGTCATCCGGAAGTTCGGAACGTCCCGTGCGCGTCACATCGACAATCAAGGCATCGAGTGATTTGGCGCTGAAACGACCGAACTTGAGGCACCGGTCGAGCGCCTCCAATTTCGTGGCCGCCGGAAGACCGAAGATCGCGAAAGGGGTCTTAGTGGGATCGCCGACGGCGGCGATGTGGCCCTCTAAGCCCGCGTTCCTGTCGCCAATGTGGGTGTAATCGCGGACCCGTCGGAGCACCTGCTGCCCATCGGCAACATATGCTGGGGCTCTCGCGCCCTCGCTTGGCGCGAAAACGGACGTGGTCTCCAGCAAAGTCGGGCTGTGGACGATGATATTCGGCCGGCCGGTTGTGGCTCCGTTGCTCGCCGTGCCGCCCGCTGCCGTCAGATCGCGTAGTCGCATCTCCAGCAGATTGAGGGAGTTGTGCGCCAGGTCCGGCTGTGCCCACGCCGCGCCCTTATGCATTTCGTCGGCAGCCCGCGCCGCTGCCTGCGCAACATCTGCCGGATGCACGAGCACGGAGCGTGCTGCCCACGTCGCGCCGCTTCGCCAAGGCCACAGGGCTAGGGTCGCGTAGGCGAGCCGGCCACTCGCTCGTGCCTCTCGCATCGCGAGGGCAGTCGCTGCAAACCCTCCTCCTGGCCGAGACGGCCATGCCATGATCGCGCGGTCGGCCCCATCTTCGATAGAATCCAGAATCGCATCGACAATGGAACGGCCCCGGTCGGCACGTGCCCAATCAGCCGGTGCACTCGTCGACGCGTAATGGACCGTTGTTGCGGTTGAAACACCGGGCCTTAAGAGCCGCGTCAACGCTTGGGCAGACTGACGCTTTGCCAAGAGAGCTTGGACCCTCTCGGCCTGTTGGCGTCTACCCTCGTTAATGCGCTCTATCTGGTCAGCCTGATCCCAGTTCCGACCATGCCCCTGCTTTTTCGACACTTGGTTGGCTCACCCCTCCCTAATATGACCTCTACGGATCGCGATGTCGTCGCTGCCTCGTGCGTGGCGCCAGCGACTTGTCGCCGGCTTTCCAGGCTTTGACGTTCTGTGCTTTCCATCGCAGAGCCGGACTGGCTTCTATCGAGGCGTGCACGTTTTTCGGCACGTCCAGAGAGGACGCATCGATCTCACCCCGGTCCAGCACGCCGTCCAGAAACGCCGTCTCGCCTGCTGTCAGCTGAAACAGCGGCGCGAGCTTCTCCTGGCATTCTGCCGTGACGTTCTCGATCCAGGCGGCCGGACCGCCAAAGGCATCGAAATATCGATCGTGCAGGCACATGGTCAGCTTGCCGGTGATGTCGCCGACCTCGCATCCGATCGCCTCGGGCGAGGCGGTGCGCCAGTCGAAGCTCTTGGCGCTCGCGCCGATCATCAAGGTGGCCGCTTTGATCTTCGCCCAATCGAGAGACGGCATGGCGATGATCCGGTGCGCGTCGAACAGGTCGCGCGCGGTGCGCCGCGTAACCAGCGCGACCATCTTGCCGGCGACAATCTCATGGATGTCGAGAACCGGCACGTTCGTGGCTCGGTAGGATCCGATTGCCACCGAGGACATGCGATCCACACCGTAAAGGGGGCCGCGATAGAGATAGTTGATATCGATCTCGATGGTCCCCGCGCCGCCCAGCGCAGAGGCATAGCGATAAATCCATTTGCCGCCAGCGTGCTCGGAGGGCTCACGCCGCGCGGCATAGCCTTTCGATTCCATCAAGCGCTCGATCCGGTCTTCCAATCCCGGCCGGTCGGCGTCCATCTGTTCCTTCTCGACCGCGCCGACATAGTTGACGTCGATATCGACAGAGAGGCGGTCCAGATCGGAATGGAAGACGTTGAGCGCCGTGCCGCCCTTTAAGGCGACGCGCGGCCCGATCAGCGTGTCGGCGCCGAAGGCATCGAGAATATCGATCAGTCGGATCACACGCTCCAGCGTCGCGGGCTGGAGCTGCCGCTCGGCCGCGATGTCCTGAAGTGTTTCTCGCGACGCGACCATCAGACGCCTTCAAAGGCGGCGTCGACCGCCTGCGTTGGGAGAAGCACGCGCCACGGCTCGACGAGCACCGCATGACCAGGTTCGGCACCCAATGCGTAGTGCTTCGATCGCGGAAGCCGTGCTCGCAGGCGCGCCAGGACGTCGTCGGCGACGCCGAGCGCGGCGCGCCGCTTCTCGAGCCACCAGCCGGAAACGGAGGCGAGCGACCGGTTGTCCAGCAGCTCGACATAGTCGGCGACCTTCGCCGGATCGAGATAGCGCACCAGGTCCAGCGACTTCAGGACCTCCTCAACACCGCCGGCGAGTTCCGGCCGGTGCAAGATGTCGACGACCGTGCGTTCGACCGCGGTGGCACGGACCGCCACCCCCTGCCGGTCCATGGTCACGGTCAGGTAGTCGGCCTGGCCAGCCGCCGCCAACGCCTTCGGCGGCGTGACGAAGCGGCAGGCGCCAAATGGCAGATTCACGCGTTCGGTCCGTCCGGCGCTGATGAGCTGAACCTCGTTGAACTCCGAATAGGCTATGCCATGCAGCTCAAGCGCGGAGTGAAACCCCAAGACGCCATCGGGGCGCAGCTTGCTCGCCGCGGCGAAGCGGTCGATCACCATTCGCTCCGCCGGCAGATGGGCGGGCACCGCGGCAAACACCTCGCGACTGACGCGCTTGATGTTGCCGGCCCGCAGATGATGCCGGAGCAGGCTCGTAACATTGGCCCCGCCTGCCGGGTGGCCGAAGGCCGCCGCGAATTCAGCCCGGGTGAAGACCGGATGAGCCGACAGGAAGCTGGCCGTTTTGTGCTGGCGAGGTTGCATAGTGAGTCTGCGATTCTGTACGGAAGTGGGCAATAAATAGCCATTCTGATGCACATTTGTCAACAGAGCCTTTTCGCACGGACGGCCCGGTAGCACGGGTTTCCAGTCGAGGAAAATGCGCCATATAGGCTATAAATTACCCTTTCTATCGCTCTTTCTTAAACCAATGTCCCTATCGGATCGCCGTTTGGCGGGGAAAGCCTTCCCCTGCGACCGAGCCTGTGGTCTCGGCCGACCCCTTCTGCGGGGACACCCCGCAACACCCCGAGAGTGAGAGTGCGGACGGGGGTTTCCGTGACGGGTTGAAGGCTGGGAGAGAGGCTCTCGGCGCCCGTCGCGGAGATCCGCGATGCCCAAACACACCGCTCGCGCCCGTTCCGGCTCCAACCGGACGAGCCTCTATGACGAAATCACCATCAAGATCATCGGCCAGCTGGAGGCCGGCCGCGTGCCCTGGGTCCAGCCGTGGGGGACGGCGGCGGCAAAGGCGCCGCTCGCCATGCCGAAGAACGCCGCCACCGGCCGAAATTATTCGGGGATCAACGTGCTGATCCTCTGGGGGTCGGTGATCGAGCATGGTTTTCCGGTCCAGGGCTGGGTCACCTTCCGCCAGGCGCTGTCGATTGGCGGCAATGTCCGGAAGGGCGAGCACAGCACCACCGTCGTCTATGCCGACAGGTTCGTGCCCGACGACGAGAAGAAGCGTGCGCAGGAGACCGGTGAGGAAGCGCAGGCGATCCCATTCCTGAAGCGCTTCACCGTCTTCAACCTAGCCCAGTGCGAAGGGCTGCCCGAAGATCTCGCCGTTGCCGCGCCGCCGCCCGAGCCTGGACTGATCGAGCCGACGGTGGAGGCGCTGATCAAGGCGACGGGCATCGACTTCCGCATCGGCGGCAGCCGCGCCTTCTACATGCCCGCGCACGACTATGTGCAGGTCCGGCCACCGCAAGCCTATTTCGAACCGATCAACTGGCACCGCACGGCGCTGCACGAGCTCGGTCATGCCAGCGGCGCCCCGCATCGACTGAACCGCGATCTCTCCGGCTCCTTCGGCTCCAAGAAGTATGCGTTCGAAGAGCTGGTCGCGGAAATGAATGCCGCCTTCTGCTGCGCCTCGCTCGGCATCGCGCCGACGGTGCGCCACGCGGACTATATCGGCTCGTGGCTCGAAGTGCTCCGCGAGGATAACCGCGCCATCGTCCGCGCGGCCTCGCAAGCGAGCAAGGCCGCCGACTTTCTCCTCGGCTTTCTTCCAAGCGACGACGAACGCCCCGCCATCCCATCAGATAGCGAGCAGGAAGCGGCGTGAAGCCTCCGCCGCCGGACGGGCCCACGCACTTGGCGGATCCGGCCATTTCGCAAGGCCGGATTTGTGCGGATGCGTATCTACGGCTTCGCGGGTTTGCGGCGCCTAGAGGAAGAGGGCTGCGCCGGTCTTCGTGACGGGTTGAAAGCCGAGAGAGAGTCTTTCGGCGCTCGTCGCGGAGACCATCCCGATGGCCACTACTGTTCAGAAGATCACCCTGTCGTCGTCGCGCGACATTCCCTTCAACAAGCTTGTTCTGTCCCAGTCGAACGTCCGGCGCGTGAAGGCCGGCGTCTCGATTGAGGAGCTGGCCGAGGACATCGCCAGGCGCACGCTCCTGCAAAGCCTCAACGTCCGTCCGGTGCTCGATGCCGAGGGCGCCGAGACCGGCATGTTCGAGGTCCCGGCCGGCGGACGGCGCTACCGGGCGCTGCAGCATCTCGTCAAACAGAAGCGTCTCGCCAAAACCGCGCCGGTGCCCTGCGTCATGCGCGATCCCGGCGTCGATGTTTCCGCCGAGGAGGACTCGCTCGCCGAAAATGTCCAGCGTGCGCCGCTGCATCCGCTCGATCAGTTCCGCGCCTTCCAGGTCCTGCGCGAGAAGGGCCAGCCCGAGGAGGACATCGCCGCCGCGTTCTTCGTCGGCGTAAACGTGGTGAAGCAGCGGCTGCGCCTCGCCGCGGTGTCGGAGAAGCTGCTCGACATCTACGCCGAAGACGGCATGTCGCTCGACCAGCTCATGGCATTTACGGTGACGAACGATCACGCGCGCCAGGAGCAGGTCTGGGAAACGCTCCAGCGCTCCTACAGCCAGGAGCCGTATCAGATTCGCCGCATGCTGGCGGAACGCACCGTGCGCGCATCCGACAAGCGCGTCCTGTTCGTCGGCCTCGACGCCTATGAGAAGGCGGGCGGCACTGTCATGCGTGACCTCTTCCAGCAGGACGATGGCGGCTGGCTGGAGAATGTCGGCCTGCTCGACGGCCTGGTCGCCGAGAAGCTGAAGGCCGAAGCGGAGCAGATCGCCGGCGAAGGCTGGAAGTGGATCGAGGTGAATGTCGATTTCCCGTTCGGTCACACCCATCATCTGCGCGAGCTCGACGGCACGCCGACTGACCTCACCGCCGAGGAGCAAGCGACGATCGATTCCTTGCAGGCCGAGTACGCCAAGCTCGAAGCCGAATACGAGAACGCCGACGAACTGCCCGACGAGATTGATGCACGCCTCGGCGAAATCGAAACAGCGCTCGCCGCCTTCGAGGGTCGGTCTGTCACTTACGACCCCACCGAGATCGCCGGCGCCGGCGTCTTCGTCAGCATCGACTCCGACGGCGGACTATCAATCGATCGCGGCTATGTCCGGGCCGAGGACGAGGCGCCGATAACCACGGGCGCCGATGGCGAGGCCGAAAGCGGCGGCGACACAGGACAAGGCAGCGAACCGGTTTCGTCCCCGACCCGGCGCGCCGTCATCATGATCGGCGGCCAGACCGAAGCCGAGGAGGACGAGGACGACACCGTCAAGCCGCTCCCCGACCGGCTGGTGAGCGAGTTGACCGCGTATCGCACGCTCGCGCTGCGGGATGCCGTGGCGAACAATCCGCATGTCGCAATGACGGCATTGCTGCACAAGCTCTGCCTCGACACCTTCCAGCACGCGGCGCCGGGCGCTTGTCTCGAGGTATCTGTGCGGCATGTGTTTTTCTCCGTACAGCCGGCAGATCTGAAGGACAGCCCATCCGCCAAGGCAGTCGCGGAACGGCACGACGCCTGGAGGACCGATCTACCAACGGACGAAGCTGCGCTCTGGGACTGGCTCGCAGCTCTCGACGAGACCAGCCGCAGCACGCTCCTTGCGCATTGCGTCTCGTTCGGCGTCAACGCGCTCTACGAGAAGGGCGATCGCTATGGCGGTCCTGGCGTCTCGGTTCACGGTGTTCAGCACCGTCTCGTCCTGGCCGACCGGCTCGCACGCGCGGTCGGGCTCGACATGGTGGAAGCAGGGTGGCGGCCGACCGTCGACAGCTATCTCGGCCGCGTCACCAAACCCCGCATCCTCGAGGCGGTGCGCGAGGCGAAGGGTGAGCAATCCGCTCAGCTCATCGACCACCTGAAGAAGGCGGACATGGCGAAGGAAGCCGAACGGCTGCTCGACGGCACCGGCTGGCTCCCCGAGCCGCTGCGCACTCAGGACGCTGCGGCTATTGAGTCAACCGATGGTGATCCCGCCGGAGACGATGACACGCTGCCCGCCTTTCTCTCCGACGACGAAGAGGCCCGCGATGACGAAGCGGAAGAGCCGGCCGTAATCGCCGCCGAGTAACGGCCATGAACGGGGCGGCGTCAGTCGCCCCGCTCAATTTTCCCCGACACGCCCGGCCACGCGCCGGGCTCTTCCATTTCTGGAGACCGTTATGGCTGATTTCTTCACGCACTTCTCGTGCGTGCTCGATGTCGGCACGCCCGACAATGCAGCGCGCGCACTCAAGCTCTACCAAGCCTTCATGGAGGACGCCGCTCATGAGGAGGTGCCGCCCGACGGCTTCCTCCTGTCGATCGAGCCGGAGCACGGCGCGACCAGACTCTGGATTCGCGACGACGTCACCGGCGATCCCCAGCAGGTGATCCTCTTCGTTCAGCGCTGCGCCGAGGCTTTCGGTCTTACCGGACGCTGGGGCTTCCAATGGGCGAACTCCTGCTCGCGGCCGCGCGTCAACGCCTTCGGCGGCGGCGCCCATGTGCTCGATCTGGAGACCCGCGAGACGATCGGCTGGACCGACACTAACGGCTGGCTGGCGCGCACCCTCGCAACATCGCGCGCCAAGCGACGCGGCCGCTGAGCATCCAATGCGGGCGCGTGCGTGCGGCGGCATGAAGAGAGCGAGAGGCCTGCCGGGACGGGTTTGAGCCGGTCGGGTCGAGAGAGAGCGCCCTGCGGCTCGGCCCGTTCCTGCTCTCCCGAGGTCCTCTTCATGACGAGTCCTTCCAACTCCGCGACCGCCCGCTCGGCTGTGCCATCGATCGCGCCTGCGTCCGCCGCCATTGTTCAGGCCGGGCGGCTTCTTCTCCCCGATCTCGAACGCGGACGCCGCATCGACGCCGGCATCCTGCGCGCGGCTATGGAATCCGCCTTCGGCGCCTCCGATGCGGCTGGCGCCTGGGATTGGAAGACCGCTTATGACGCCTGCGAGGCGGCCACGGTCCTGTTCCTCCGCAAATACGGCAACGCGCTTTTCCGCAAAGCCGCGTCTCCGGTCGCAGCGCTACCGATGCTGGCGAAGATCGCGAGCCTTCTCCCCACCCATACGCGCCGCTCCGAGGAGAGCCAGGCGCTCCAGCAATTCTCGACGCCTATCCCGCTCGGGGTCGCGGCGTGCACCGCGGCCGCCATCACGCCCGGCGATCGGGTGCTCGAGCCTTCGGCCGGCACTGGACTGCTCGCCATCCTCGCCGAACTGGCCGGCAGCTCGCTGGTCCTGAACGAGTTCGCCGATGCCCGCGCGGCATTGCTCGATCACCTGTTCCCGAACATCGCCATCACCCGCTTCGACGCAGCGCAGATCGACGATCATCTCGACGACGCCATCGCGCCGAGTGTGGTTCTGATGAACCCACCCTTCTCGGCGATGGCGAACGTCGATCGGCGCATGGCGGACGCGGCGCTTCGCCATGTCACCTCTGCCTTGGCGCGGCTGTGCGAAGGGGGGCGTCTCGTCGCGATCACCGGATCGAGCTTCGCGCCCGACAATCCAGCTTGGACCGACGCCTTCGCTTGCCTGCAGGAGCGCGGCCGGCTCGTGTTCTCCGCCGCCATCGACGGCGTCGTCTATGCGAAGCATGGCACTACCATCGACACGCGGCTGCTCGTCATCGACAAGCGACCCGCCGTCGATCCGGGCGTATTCCCTGCGTCTCCGGGTGTCGCGCCGGATGCAGCCACCTTGCTCGCCTGGGTGATCGAGCACGTTCCACCGCGCTTGCCGATTGAAGGGTCCATCGCCGTCACCGGTGCGCGCCCGGCCATCCCGCGCACGGTGCGCGCCTTCGCAAGGCGTCCGTCCTCCATTCCGGCGCTTCCCGAACCGGACGCGGTGGAGCTCGCTTACGAGACCATCGACTGGACGCCGCCAGAGGGCCTACGCCTCACGGATGCGCTTTATGAAGAATACGGATTGCAGTCGATCCGTATTTCCGGCTCGCAGGCGCATCCCACCAAGCTGGTGCAGTCGGCAGCGATGGCTTCGGTCGCGCCGCCGAAGCCATCCTACCGGCCGCATCTGCCGGCGAACCTCACCGCCGACGGCCTGCTGTCGGACGCCCAGCTCGAATCCGTCATCTATGCCGGTGAGGCCCATGCCGACTTCCTCGCCGGCTCCTGGTCGATCGACGCGACGTTCAATGTCGTCACCGCGGCGCCGGACGATGCCGAGAATCGCGTTCGCTTTCGTCGCGGGTGGTTTCTCGGCGACGGCACCGGCGCCGGCAAGGGCCGCCAGGTCGCCGGCATCCTGCTCGACAACTGGCTCAAGGGCCGGCGTCGCGCCGTCTGGATCAGCAAATCCGACAAGCTGATCGAGGACGCGCAGCGCGACTGGTCGGCGCTCGGCATGGAGCGGCTGCTCGTCACGCCACTCTCCCGCTTTCGTCAGGGCACGCCGATCCGGCTGGCGGAAGGCGTCCTATTTACGACCTACGCCACGCTGCGCACCGATGAGCGCGGCGAGAAGCTTTCGCGTGTCCGGCAGATCGTCGAATGGTTGGGCTCCGACTTCGACGGAGTAATCATTTTCGACGAGAGCCACGCCATGCAGAACGCGGTCGGCGGCAAGGGCGAACGCGGCGACCAAGCCGCCTCGCAGCAAGGCCGCGCGGGACTGCGGCTCCAGCACGCCCTGCCGAACGCCCGCGTCGTCTACGTCTCCGCGACCGGCGCCACAACGGTCCATAACCTCGCCTACGCCCAGCGTCTCGGGTTGTGGGGCGGCGAGGACTTCCCGTTTGCGACCCGCGCGGAGTTCGTCGAGGCGATCGAGGACGGCGGCGTCGCGGCGATGGAGGTCCTGGCGCGCGACCTTAAGGCGCTCGGCCTCTATGCGGCTCGCTCGCTCTCCTACGAAGGCGTCGAGTACGAGCTGATCGAGCATCAGCTCACGCCGGAGCAGGTCCGCATCTACGACGCCTATGCCGGCGCGTTTTCGATCATTCACAACAACCTCGACGCGGCGATGCGGGCCGCCAACATCACCGGCGAGACGGGCACGCTGAATGCGCAGGCCAAGTCCGCCGCCCGCTCCGCCTTCGAATCTGCCAAGCAGCGCTTCTTCGGCCATCTGTTGACGAGCATGAAAACGCCCTCGCTGATCCGCTCGATCGAGTGCGATCTCGAGTCAGGGCATGCCGCCGTCATCCAGATTGTCTCGACCGGCGAAGCGCTGATGGAACGCAGGCTGGCGGAGATTCCGACGGAGGACTGGAATGACGTTCAGGTCGATATCACGCCGAGGGAGTACGTCCTCGACTATCTCGCCCATTCCTTCCCGGTGCAGCTCTACGAGCCCTTCACCGATAGCGAAAGCAATCTTTCCTCCCGGCCTGTCTATCGCGACGGCCAGCCTGTCGAGAGCCGCGAGGCCCTCGTCCGCCGCGATCGCTTGATTGAGAAACTCGCCTCACTTCCGCCCGTGCCCGGCGCCCTCGACCAGATCGTCCAGCGCTTCGGCACCGACGTGGTGGCCGAAGTGACCGGACGCTCGCGCCGCGTCATCCGCAAGGGCGATCGGCTGATGGTCGAGAACCGTGCCGGCTCGGCCAACCTCGCGGAGACGGCCGCCTTCATGGATGACGCCAAGCGCATCCTCGTTTTCTCGGAAGCCGGCGGCACGGGACGCAGCTACCACGCCGAGCTGTCGGCGCGGAATCGGCGGCTGCGCGTCCACTACCTGCTCGAACCCGGCTGGAAGGCCGACGCGGCGATCCAGGGACTCGGCCGCACCAACCGCACCAACCAGGCACAGCCGCCGCTGTTCCGTCCGATCGCCACGGACGTGAAGGCGGAGAAGCGCTTCTTGAGCACGATCGCGCGCCGCCTCGACACGCTCGGCGCGATCACGCGCGGCCAGCGCCAGACTGGCGGCCAGGGCTTGTTCCGGCCCGAGGACAATCTCGAAAGCCACTACGGGCGCGACGCGCTCCGCCAGCTCTACATGCTTCTGGTCAGGGGCAAGGTGGAGGGCTGCTCGCTTCAGACCTTCGAGGACGCCACCGGCTTGAAGCTGATGGACGCCAACGGCATCAAGGACAAGCTGCCGCCGATCACCACCTTCCTGAACCGGCTGCTGGCGCTGACCATCGAGCTGCAGAACGTGCTGTTCACGGCGTTCGAGCAGTTGCTGACCGCACGCATCGAAGGCGCTGTCGCGTCCGGGACCTATGATGTCGGGCTGGAGACGCTGGGCGCCGAGAGCTTCGCGGTCACCGAACGGCGCGCCATCTACACCCATCCCGGCACTGGCGCGGAGACGCGTCTACTCACCATCATCCAGCGCGAGCGCAATCGTCCTGTGACACTGGACGATGCCGTGGATCGGCTTTCCGATCCGCGCGCCGCGCTGCTGATCAACGATCGCTCAGGCCGTGCGGCCGTGCAGGTTCCGGCGCCGAGTCTGATGCTCGACGACGGCGAGATCGAGCGGCGCGTACGGCTGATCCGACCAATGGAGCATCATCGCCTTCCCTTGAAGATGATGATGGAGAGCCACTGGGTCGAAGCCGATCGCGAGCACTTCGCCGCCGCCTGGCAGGCCGAGCTCGCCGACGTGCCCGCGTTCACAGACAGCACGATTCACATCGTCGCCGGCCTGCTCCTGCCGATCTGGAAGCGCCTGCCGAACGAGTCGACACGCGTCTATCGGCTTCAGACCGATGCTGGCGAACGCATCATCGGCCGCAAGGTCTCGCCCGCCTGGGCCGCAACTGCACTTGCGGCGGACGCACCGGCGCTGACGCCGGAGGGCGCATTCGCGGCGCTGATGGACGGCCGCACGGTTCTCGATCTCGCCGAAGGACTGCAGCTCCGCCGCGTGCGCGTTATGGGCGCGAACCGCATCGAGCTGTCGGGCTTCACCGACACGATGCGGGATCGACTCAAGGCCTACGGCCTCTTCCACGAGATCATCTCCTGGAAGCTGCGCATGTTCGTGCCCATCGATACGACCGGTGTCGGCGTCCTCGGAAAAGTGCTGGAGCACTATCCGGTCGAGCGCATCGGTGAGCGGGAGGCCGCGTGATGCCACGCGACGCTTCCGAACTGGCGCAGCGTCTCGCGCGCGAAGCCGAAGCGGTGTGTCGTCACTATCTCTCCAATGGCCGGCGCGAGGGCCGCTACTGGCTGGTCGGCGACGCGCGCAATACGCCAGGCCGCTCCATGTTCGTCCGGCTGAAAGAGGCGCCGAAGGGACCAGCCGGCAAATGGACCGATGCCGCCACCGGCGAGCACGGCGACTTGCTCGACGTCATCCGTGAGAGCTGTGGCCTTCTCGATTTCCACGATGTCGCCGACGAGGCGCGACGCTTCCTAAGCTTGCCCCGCTCGGACCTGGAGCCAGCGCCGAAAACCGCACGTCTGCCGGCGCAGACAGGGTCGCCGGAAGCGGCGCGGCGGCTGTTCGCTATGTCACAGCCGATCACACGGACTCTCGCGGAAACGTATTTGCGCAATCGGGGTATTACGGCTTTGCACGAAGACGGCGCGCTGCGCTTTCACCCGCGCTGCTACTATCGCCCGGACGAGGACGCGCCGACCGAGACCTGGCCCGCGATGATCGCCCGCGTCACCGATCTCGATGACCGGATGACCGGCGCACACCGGACCTGGCTCGATCCGTCAGGCCGTGGCAAGGCGCCGATCGACACGCCGCGACGCGCGATGGGCGACCTTCTCGGCAACGCAGTCCGCTTTGGTGTGGCGAACGACGTGCTCGCCGCCGGCGAAGGCATCGAGACCCTGCTGTCACTGCGATGCGTGCTGCCGACCTTGCCGATGGCCGCCGCGCTTTCGGCCAACCACCTCGCCGCCATACTGCTCCCGCTGACGCTACGCCGGCTCTATATCGCGCGAGACGACGATGCGGCCGGTGACGCGGCGATGACGGCTCTGACCGAACGTGCAGAGGCGGCCGGGATCGAGACGATTGCATGGTCGCCCAGGCTCGGCGACTTCAACGAGGATCTGCGCGCATTCGGCATCGACGAACTCCGGGCAGCCCTGCGCACCCAGCTCGCACCGCAGGACGTCATCCGCTTCATGTTGTGGACGACCGCCGAGACGGGATGAGGATCGGCGGTTCGAGCATCTCCATGGCCGGTCAGGCGAGGACCATCCAGCCGGACAGAGTCGCGCCCTTGGCCTTCTAGAGGGCGATCGGACGGCAGGCGGCCCGGCCCTGCAATGGCTGCGCCCGGCTATTTTCCGCCGGCCCTGCGGGCCTTTGCAGCGCGAAACAAAATAGCCGGGCTTCGCCATCCTCCGCTGGCGCTCCGGCCCTTCGCTGCGCTCCGGGTTCTGGTCCGTTCCGCCCGCCGTCTGGTGATCGCCACGAAGGCCGCGATGGGCGCGGTCGATCCGGCAAAGGAACTCACCATGACGACCGACCACGACGACACCGAATTCGAACCGCTCCACAGCTCATCTCCGACCGATCACGTCCTCAGCGAGCTTCAGCTCTATGGCTACCGCCCGTTCCACGACGAGCCCGACCCTAGACCTTTGCCCGAGAGCCATGTCGTCGCCGGCGCCGTCGCCGACATCTTCGACGCCCTCGTCGTCACCATGGCCGACACCCGCCTCGAACCCGACCTCGAAGACCTGCTGTGGTCGACCGTCAACTTGTTCCACCGCGCCACCGGTCGCATCGAACGCGAGCTCGACGATAATGAGCAGGTGCAGCAGAGGAGTCAGCGGGAGCAGAACGGCTCGGAGGTGCGCTCGGTCGAACTGGAGCGCCTCACGGCCGAGGGCATCACACTGATCGAACGCCGCAACAGCCTGGAGCTCTTTCGCGACCAGGCCGCCGACCAGTTCGAACGCCACACCGGCTCGGCCTGGCGGCCGCGCTCCCGATCGAAGGTCAACCATCGCAACCTGACTGCGGCGATGATCGACAGCCGTGATTTCCTGGCCGCAAAGAAGCGCGCCGACAACGAGGTGCTCTTGCCGGTCGGGCCAAAGATCGCCGTCACCGGCGGCCTCGACTTCAACGATCATCGGCTGATCTGGGATCGACTCGACAGGGCCCACGCCAAGCATCCCGACATGGTGCTCTTGCACGGCGGATCCCCGAAAGGCGCCGAACTGATTGCCGCCAAATGGGCAAGCAACCGTAAGGTCCCTCAGATCGCCTTCAGGCCCGACTGGACGAAGCACGCCAAGGCCGCCCCGTTCAAACGCAACGACACGATGCTCGACGTTTTGCCGATCGGCGTCATGGTGTTCCCTGGGACCGGCATTCAGGACAACCTCGCCGACAAGGCGAGGAAGCTCGGCGTTCCAGTCTGGCGGTTCGACAGCGGCGGCGCTTAAGCGCCGCCTACAAATCGCAGAAGATTCGCTTCGGCCACGCTTGGTCTAACGATCAATACACCGTTGGGTGAATATCAGCTAAGATTTGCTGTACCACCGGATCGACCCTACGTCGCCGGCCTCGGGCGCACTTGGTCTGCTTCCCCCAAGAAAACAAGCGCCGCAAAAGACGCCACGTCGGTAGCGGCTGTGCAATCGCACGATATTCCGCTGCCGCCTACCATCATTTTCGGCTATAGTCCGTTCTGCGCCGTGGTGGTGGTGGAGGCGCGACCGTTGGACCTTGTCACGGGAGTGCGCCACCATGATCGTCATCGGCCTTATCATCAGCGCGTTCGGCATAGGCTTCCTCTGCTGGCTGATGTTCACGCTTGCCGTGTACGCGTTACCCTTCTTCGCTGGTACGACGGTGGGTATGGCCGTTTATCACAGCGGCGCAGGCGTCGTCGGCGCCCCTGTTGTGGGTTTCGCCGCCGGAGCCGTGACGCTCGTCGTAGGGCGATTCGCCCTTGCGGTTCTGAAATTGCCAGCGCTGCGTGGGGCGATCGCCTTTTTATTCGCGGCGCCCGCCGCCATTGCCGGCTATCACGCAACGCTGACGCTTGCTCAAATCGGCGTCCCCTCGACGGCCTGGCGCGAAGCGTTCGCTATTTTTGGGGCGATGTTCGTCGGTGGAACGGCGTTCGTTCGAATAGGGGCGATGGCCACCTCACCCTTTACCAAGCAAGGTCGCGCCGTGGCGCCGGCTCAGCCACGGATCATGACCGCGACAAACCAGCGGTAGAGCAGGCCGATCCTCGTCTCGGCTTTAAGCGGATGGGCGTCCTCCGATGGTTGGCTCGACCAACGATCGAGCGGCGCGGCCTCGAGCGGCGCTGACCATTTGGCCCCTCTGCCGGGCCGGACAATCGAGCGTCAGGGCGGAGGTCATCGTTGTGTGGCGTTCTGGTCTGGCTGCGAGGCCTCCCTTCTCAGCGCCGCGGACTCTTTCTCTACGCTCGAACTCTGCGACCTAGGCAATCGATGTCGGTCACGTTTTCTCCCGGAGATGCTGTTTAAGCGCACACGAACGCCTGGCCTCTCCTTGGCTTGATCTGGCCGAAGACCGGCTGCGCCTCGATCGCCTAAGCCGCAACGACGTCGGGTCGACTTTCTTCCCCTGGGCCTTCGGCCCATTCCTCGCGAGGCAAGAAAGCATGCCCCCGAAGGAGGGGGTCTCTCCGCCGCCGTCCTCCGCTCCGCTGCGGCCCGCGAGCGGGTGCGTCATCGATCGTCTTCGACCTGTCGATCGCCATCGAGGCCGCGGCGTCGCGGGCTCGAAAACAGCAAGGAGAAGCGACATGGCCAACATCGGTTCCTTCAAGAAGATCGGCAACGAGTTCCAGGGCGAGATCGTCACCCTCAGCGTCCAGACCAAGGGCGTCCGCATCGTCCAGGAGACCAGCCGCGGCAACGACAACGCTCCCAGCCATCGCGTGTACGTCGGCCGGGCCGAGATCGGGGCCGCCTGGTCCAAGCGCTCAAACGAGGGCCGCGACTACCTCTCGGTCAAGCTGGACGATCCCAGCTTCAACGCGCCGATCTACGCAAACCTCTTCGACGACGAGGACGGCGAGGGCTTCACCCTCATCTGGTCGCGCGGCCGCAAGCCCAACGGCGACTGAGCCGGACACGACAATGCCCCGCCCGGCCTCCGGGCGGGGCTTTCTCGCGCATCGCTACGGCCGCGTCCGACACGCGTCCTCATTCCTACCGTTCGCCATCGAGCACAGGCGCCTTCCTTGCCCGGGCGGACGGGGGTCGGACGAGGAGGTCTGCAGCCTGTATTTCGAGGGCTGTCGCCAGCCGATCGACCACATCGATGCTGGCGGCATAGACGCTCCGCTCGAGTGAACTGATGTAGGTTCTATCGAGATCAGACCGGTGCGCGAGCTCTTCCTGCGACAGCCTTGCTGCGCGCCGATATCGCCTCAGGTTCCGCGCGAAGACCTCCCGGATGTCCATGCGCGAGAGGGCAGCGGCTTGTCGAGTATTTTACCACGGAGTATTCTCGACAAACCGACCCACGGGGTCCATGTCGGTGCGAGGAATCACCACGAGGCGCCGCGATCGGTTCGCGCGTCGCCCTAGCGCCGTCACAGGTGCGACAGGCGCCCGCGTTAAACGTCATCCACTTTATTGTGGTGACCGACGCGATGAGTTGGATTTGCATCCCGATGCATGACGGCGCTCCCAGCGATGCATGAAGCGCATCAGCGCGTCAGGGATAGTAACGTCGCCGAGTCGCATGTTAACAAATCGCTTGGGCCGTGGAAGCACCTGAACGATGACGATCACCGCCTTCGAAGAGTGCCCGCCAGAGAGCGCGCAGCTGACGGCCTATGACGAGCGCCATTTCGCAACCTATCTGCGGCTCTTGGACGCCGACGAGGACGGCGCTGACTGGCGGGAGGCGGTCCGAATCATCTTCGGCCTGGATCCCGATCGCGAACCGGAACGCGCCCGCATGGTCCATGACAGTCATCTCGCGCGGGCGCGCTGGATGACGCAGGCGGGCTACCGCAATCTTCTGCGTCCGCGCCCACAATGACGCCGCTGTTCTGACACGAAAAATGCCAGAGCGCGCCAAATTGTCGAACATATAGCCACGCCTTCGCGCATCGCGCATTCGATCCCCGAGGACTATCGGGACCACGCCTCCTCCAGAATGATGGCCGAATCGGCCTTTGCGGGGCCTCAGAGGGGGAAGTCACGCGTGCCAAGAACGATAGATTGGCGCTCGCAGGATGCGGGCGATGCCTTGAGGGAACTCGATCGCGCAGGACTCGCTTGGGAATTCTTGAGGCGCAATCCCGAATACCGGGAAGACTATCGGCGAGCGCTTGAACGCATCGCCGCAGGCGCCATCACCGAGGAAGCGGCCATGGCGGCAATCTCCCGTCGCTGGGGGTTGTCCTTTCGTCCGCGATCCCGACGGGCCAGCAAACCTCCACCCGACGATCTGGCGGCCCGAACTTTTTCCGCCCACTGTTGTCCTTGTCACTGCGCCTGACTGCTATCCCGAGGCTCGAGAACTTGCCGGCGTCGGTCTCGGCTCGACGCGGGCGAGCACCATCGGCGCCGACGGCGCCCATATCGTCGTCGAGGACGCGTCGGGCGACCACCACCTGTGGCTTCGCGACGTTCGAGCAGATCAAAAGCTCGCAGCCCTGCTGGCGCTGGACGATGATTTTCGGGTTCGCGTTCTCAGCCTCATCCGCTTCCAGCGACGTCTGACCGGGCGTTCCTCCGGTCCTCTGCCAAAAGCCTGGCAAATCACCCGGCGTCATCGCCAACGTCTCACCCTGATGGTCCGCGCCCTCGACGCTCACCTCGCCGACGCGAGCTATCGCGAGATCGCCGACGCACTCTACGGCGCCGAGGCCGTCACGCGGTATGCGTGGAAAACATCCTCCGTCCGCGGTCAGACGATCCGTCTCGTGAAAGACGCGATCGGGATGATGAGAGGCGGTTACCGCAAGCTGCTGCGCGGCGACTAGGCGTCGCTCATCCCGGCTTGGCGCTCGATCGCGCCTCTGGGGGCGCCGCTGACGAGACCCTCCGACTCCGTCATCCCTCCCGCCAGGCCTTCTCCGCCACCGTGGCCCGCGAACAGCCGTCGATGTCCGACGGCCGCTGAACGGAACACGGAGCCGCGTTCATGCCCGATCCCCTTGCCGGCTTGCCGCCACGCTTTCTCAGGACCCCCGAGGCGGCCCGCTTTCTGAGCCTCTCCGGTCGCACGCTGGAGAAGCACCGCATCTATGGCACCGGCCCGAAGTACCGGAAGATCGGCGGCCGCGTCGTCTATGCGCTCGACGACCTCCAGGCCTGGGCCGACCTCGGCGCCAAGAACTCGACCTCCGATCCCGGCGTCGGAACCGTGCTCCCCGCAAAACGCCAAGCCGTCCGTGCCCCGCTGGCCTATGCGGGCCGGGAGCGGCGCTGATGCTCGCGCGGAGCGAGGACATGCCGCCGCCGGCCGGACGAGCACCAGGGCGCGAGCGACTCAGCCTCTTCCGTGCGCTCCCGGGCGACCTCGCGCCTCGGGATGCGCAGGACTTGATGGCCTATCCATTTTTCTCGCTCGCCAAGTCGAAGCGACTTGCGCCGATCGATTTCAGGGCCAGCTCGATCGCCATTCGCGTCGAGGCGGTGCCCGAACATGGCATGGCGACCATCTGGGACGCCGACGTGCTGATCTGGGCGGCCTCCCAGATCGTCCATGCCCGCGACGCCGGCTTGCGCACCTCCCGCCTGATGGCGGCGACGCCATACGAGATCCTCACCTTCGTCGGCCGCGGCGCCGGCGCACGCGACTACCAGCGCCTCAAGGCCGGCCTCGACCGGCTCCAGTCGACCACGGTCGCGACCTCGATCCGACAGCTGGCCGAGCGTCGCCGCCATCGCTTCTCATGGATCAACGAGTGGAAGGAAACTGCCGACCCCAACGGGCGGGCGCTCGGGATCGAATTGATCCTGCCGGACTGGTTCTACGCCGGCGTCCTCGAAGACGCGCTCGTTCTGACCATCGATCGCGCCTATTTCTCGCTGACAGGCGGGCTCGAGCGCTGGCTTTATCGCATCGTCCGTAAGCATGGCGGCCGTCAGGACTACGGTTGGAGCTTCGACTTCGGCCATCTCCACGCCAAGTCCGGCAGCCTCTCGCCGCTCAAGCATTTTGTCTACGACATTCGCGACATTGTACGCCGCCAGCCGCTGCCGGGCTACAGCCTCACGATCGAACGGTCCCCCTCAGGCGCAGAGCGGCTGTCCTTCAAACCCTCATCCATCGATCCGCTGGCTGAAGCGCCGCGTCGCTACCGCGTCGCAGAGCCTGCTGGGGATAAGCTGTGAATTCCCTCGTGCTATCGGGGACCGCCCCTATCGTGCCATCGGGGACCGGATCCACGTGCTATCAGGGACCGGAATCGCTCGAAAAGCCAAGCAGCTCAGATGGTTGGGGCGCCCGTAACTTCTCTAACAAAGAATCCTTCGGATTCTTTCTAACGGGAACGCCCGAATCTGCACGCTGTGGATCAGCAGGATCCGAGCGCCTTTCGGCACCCAAGACCGCTGGATGCGGTCAAACCGTTCAAGGCTCCACATCAGGCCGAAGCACCAAGTACGCTGCAGCAACTCACACGCCCCTCAGCTACCTGCTTTCGTTCTCGGCTTCACCTCCGATTGAGCCGCGAGGGATTACCTGCGCCTCGCGACACGCAAGCTGCACGAGGGCGCAATGATCGTGGCGCTGCTCAATCAGAAAGGCGGCGTCGGCAAGACCACCCTGGCTCTGCATCTGGCGGGCGCCTGGGCTCGGCAGGGGAAGCGCGTCACGCTGATCGACGCCGACCCGCAAGGATCGGCGCTGGACTGGTCCGAGCAGCGCGCCAAGGAAGGCGTGCCGAGGCTCTTCGGTGTCATCGGCCTCGCGCGCGACACGCTGCACCGGGAGGCGCCCGAACTCGCGCGAGACGCCGGTCACGTCGTCATTGACGGGCCGCCGCGCATCACCGGACTGATGCGCTCAGCCCTGATCGCCGCTGACCTTGTGTTGATGCCCGCGCAGCCCTCGCCGTTCGACGGCTGGGCGTCCGGCGAGATTCTGGAGCTCATCGTCGAAGCGCGCATCTTTCGCCCGCAACTCGTCGCTCGCTTCGTTCTGAACCGATACGGCGCGCGAACGATCATCGCTCGCGAGACAGCCCAACTGCTCGTCGACCACGACCCACCTGTGCTCGGTTCGACGATCGGGCAGCGCGTCGGCTTCGCCGACGCCGCACGCAGCGGCCGACTGGTCGGCGAGATCGACGACGACGGACCCGCCGCGCGCGAGATCGCCTCCCTCACCGCCGAGATCGAGAGGCTCATGCGATGAGGCGCCGCCATGCGAAGCGCGTTTTCGCCGCCCGTCCGAGCGACTCGGATACGTGGGTCCGCACGCGGAAAGCCCTGTCTTCGCGCGAATCGGAAGCCAGCCTCTTCACTGCGCGGCTCACCATCGACGTCACCCCGGAACAGCGCGGCCGCATCAAGGTCACCGCGTTCCGGCGCGGACAGACCGTCGCCGACATGTTGCGCGAGCTGCTCGCGCGCGAATTCCCCGACAAGGACGGAGACCCGCAATGAGCGCCAGCGCAGCGGCCCGGAGGCCGTCGACAACCGCTGTTGTGTCTGGTTTGACGCATGTCGAGCTGACCTGGCTCGAGAAGCGCATCGAGCACTGGATTCGCTTCGGACGAATCGCCGAGGAGAAAATCCTCGATCGCCGGCGTCGGATCGTCAGCTTCGCGCCGGGCGGCGTCTTCGCCTTCGTGCGATGGGCGTCGAACGACTTCGGCACGATCATCTCTCGCATCGACATCGTACGCGCAGTTGCGCCGGGAGAACCCTACGCGACGCTGCCATTCGTCCGTCCCGGCGGCGACATTCTGCTGCGCATCAACGGCTGGCCAAAGGTCGATCAGGTTCTGCAGGCAATCGACGTGGTGGAAGCCTCCGGCGTCGATCCCGCCGACGCAGCGCCGGACCATTGGCGGCACGTCCACAATCGCCTGACGGCCGGCGAACAGCCCCGCCCCTACACGCTTGCGCGCCACAAGGCCTGGGTCCTGCGCCGCAGTGTCGCGCTATGATCGGCCGCGGCGCAATTCTCGCAGTCATGGTGCTCGGCGTCGGCGCCATAGCGCTCCCCCAGCTCGACAACCGCCCGCCGTGGCTCATCTGGAACGCCAGCGCCAGCGTGCCGATCGGTCTCTACGCCGTCGACACGATCACCGATGCTCACACCGGCGACCTGGTCGTCGTCAGGCCGCCCGAACTCCTTGCCCGGTTCCTTGCCGATCGCGGTTATCTGCCGCGCGGCGTGCCGCTGCTGAAGCATGTAACGGCGCTTGCCGGACAAACGGTCTGCCGCATCGGCAGCAGCGTCACTGTCGGCGCAATCGAAATGGGCGAGGCGCGCGAGCGCGATGGCCGCGGCCGCTCGCTCCCTGTCTGGCAGGGCTGCCGCGTTATCGCAAAGGGCGACGTCTTCCTCATGAACCCGCAGTCCGCCGACTCGCTCGACGGACGCTATTTCGGTCCGCTGCCCGCCGCCTCGATCATCGGTCGCGCGATCCGTCTCTGGGTCCATCAAACCAAAGAGGAGGAGTGATCGTGCCGCCATCGCGCGAATCTGCTGCTATTACTACAGGCGACAATAGGGCCGGCCATTCCCTCATCTCAGCCGGATCTTGCGCGCCGGTTCTGCGGACCATCGCGTCTCCTCGGCAGCCCATCCAGCGCGTTGCGTCACCGGCCACGGGCGACGCGAGTGCGCCAGCGCGCTCGCCCTCCGTGCATTTGGTGATGTGCGCAGTGTGGGTCTTCCTGTGCTCGGGAGCGCCGTTCGACGGTTCCGTCCGCGCCGAGCCGGCCGCGATCGCAGGCACGGCAAGCCCACCCTTCACCCTTCCTTTCACAGCTTTCGTTGCAGAGGCCTCGCAGAGATTCAATATTCCCGGCAACTGGATCCGGGCAGTAATACGGATCGAGAGCGGTGGAGATCCGCGCGCCGTGTCGCCAAAGGGCGCAATCGGGCTGATGCAGATCATGCCAAAGACATACGCCGGATTGCGAGCCCGCCACCACCTCGGCCCCGACGCTTACAATCCGCGCGACAACATTCTCGCCGGCGCCGCCTATCTTCGTGAGCTGCTTGATCGCTACGGCTCGTCAGGGTTCCTCGCCGCTTACAATGCAGGCCCGGCCCGCTACGATGAGCACTTGGCGACGGGCCGGCCGCTGCCGCCAGAGACGCAGGTCTATATCGCGATGCTTTCGCCAATGATCGGCGACCGACAGTCCGACGACCGAACCGTCGCCTCTTTTGATTTGATTGCGTGGGCTCGCGCGACACTGTTCGCCACGCACCCGGAGACCCCGCGGAACGTCGAATTGCCTGCCGCCAAAATGCAGCCGGATCGTTTACCAAGCGTCCGTCGCATCGTCGATCTATCGGCGCTCTCGCCGCAGTCGGAGGGTCTTTTCGTGCATCTCGCCAGCGGGGATCGTCCCCAATGAGCAAAATCGCATTCCATCGCGCTCTGGCAGGCTTTGTCGCTCGTTCGTCGGTTGGATTAGGCCGGTGGGGAGGCGCCGACCATGGACGGCAAGATAAAAGCGCCGCCTCCGGCGTGGCGCATGTATTTGGTTGGACTGGAGATTTTCGACATCCGGCCAATGCCACCTGCTGGCGCTTTCGCCTGAAACGCGAACGATTTCAATGTCCCGAGCGCCATCCCGGGGATCAGCGAAGACGCTCCACGACATGACCACGCGGGACGAGGACTTCGGCCCGCGCCCGGGCCGTATCCGTCACGGAAACCAGGGAGCCAGGCGACCAAAGAGCTTCCTCGGCGAGGTGATGCGAGCAGCGAAAAAAGCGGCCCACCGAGGCCAAACGTTCCGGCCAAGCAGCGGGACGGTTGGCCACTCGACCTTCGGCCGGGGGCGGCGGGCGGCGCTGTCCCTCGCCTCCCGTTCGCCAAGCCGGCGCGTCGTCGTCATGGCTCGCATCGTGCGCCAGCGCGGTGGCCGTCTTCTTTCGGCGCCGCTCTCCAAGCACGTCGCCTACCTCAAACGCGAGGGCGTCACACGCGACGGCGCTGAAGCACGTATGTTCGACCCGACTTCCGACGACGTGGACACAAAGGCTTTCGTCGAACGGTGCGAGGAGGACCGCCATCATTTCCGGTTCACCGTATCGCCAGAAGATGCAGGTCAGATGGCCGATCTTCGCGCCTTCACTCGGGAACTGATGGCCGATGCGGAGCGCGACCTCGGCGCCAAGCTTGATTGGGTGGCGGTCGATCACTGGAACACCGACAATCCCCACATCCATGTACTCGTCCGTGGCCGCGCCGACGACGGGCAGGACCTGGTCATCAGCCGCGACTACATTAGCAACGGTCTTCGCGGCCGCGCAGCCGAGCGGGTCGCGCTGGAATTGGGGCCGCGCAGCGAGCTCGAGATCCGGGCTGGGCTGGAGAAGGAGGTCGACGCTGAGCGTTGGACCAGTCTGGATCGCTCGCTTCGTGATATCTCCGACGAAGGCGGTGGGGTCATCGATCTTCGCCCGGTAAGCGCCGGCGAGGATCCAGAACTGCGCAGGTTGATGATCGGTCGGGCCGCCAAGCTCGAACGGTTCGGCTTGGCGGAACAGGTTGGTCCTGCGCAGTGGACCTTAAAGCCTGGCATCGAACCCGCCTTGCGCGGTCTCGGCATCCGCGGCGACATCATGAAAACGATGCACCGGGCGTTGAGCGCATCGGACCGCGAGCCGGACGTCGCCGGCTTCACGCTTCACAGCGACCAAGCCGCCGAGCCGGTCTTGGGACGGTTGGTGGAGCGCGGACTTCACGACGAACTGAAAGGCACCGCCTACGCGATCATCGAAGGCTCCGACGGGCGCACGCACCATGTCGTCTTCTCCGACCTGGAGATGACCGGCGACGCCAAGCCGGGAGCCATCGTTGAGACGCGGCTCTATGCCGACGCCGTCGGCCACAAGCGCCTGTCGCTCGCCACCCGATCGGACCTCACGATAGAGGCGCAGGTCTCCGCGCCGGGCGCCACCTGGATCGACCGCCAGCTTCTGACCAAAGAGTCCGCGGTCAGCCGCGGCGGCTTCGGCGAGGAGGTTCGGGATGCCATAGACCGGCGAATCGATCATCTCGTCGAACAAGGCCTGGCCCGACGGCAAGGTCAAAGGGTTATTTTCGCTCGCGATCTTCTCAACGCGCTACGCCGACGCGAGCTCGATGAGGTCACTGCAAAGCTATCTGCTGAGACTGGGCTTGCCCATCGCCCGTCCGCCGAAGGCGAGCATGTCTCGGGCATCTATCGCCAGCGCGTCACGCTCGCGTCAGGGCGGTTCGCCATGATCGACGATGGTCTTGGTTTCGAACTGGTGCCATGGCGGCCCGCGCTGGAGCAGAGATTGGGTCAGCACGTATCAGGCACGTTGACGCCTGGCGGCGGGATCGACTGGAGCTTCCAGCGCAAGCGCGGACTCGTCGTCCGGTGATTGAGGCTTCATGGCGCCGGCATCGATCGGAGTTCGGCGCGGCGCTCCGGCGATGTCGACCAGCGCCTCGGCAGGGTTGCCGGCTCCTTATCGACGGACCTCGGGCCTCAGCCCGAGGTCGAACACAAGCTTTGTGGGGCCCGGCCCTCAATTCGCACGGGTTTTTGAAGTGTCTCCGCAACGCTGGTTGGTCCGGCCATCTACGTCGCGACCTGGACCGGCTTCGTCTATGTCGCCTTTGTCATCGACACCTATGCCCGCCGGATCGTCGGCTGGCGGGTGAGCCGGACGGCGCATGCCAGCTTCGTCCTGGACGCTCTGGAACAGGCTCTTCATGATCGGCCGCCCGTGCAAGGAAGCAGGCTCGTCCACCACATCGATAGAGGCAGCCCAATGCGTCTCCATCAGATACACCGCGCGCCTGGCGGAGGCCGGCGTCGAGCCTTCGGTGGGTAGCGTCGGCGACTCTTACGATGCTCTCGCCGAAACCATCAACGGCCTCTACACGGCCGAGGTCACCCACCGGTGTGGACCATGGCGCTCATGCGAGGCCGTCGAGTTCGCCACGCTCGAATTGGTCGACCGGTTCAACAATCGTTGGCTGCTGGAACCCATCGGCAACATCCCGCCGGCCGAAGCCGAGGAGCGCTACTACGCCATGCTGAACGAGCCAGCCATGGCCGCGTGACTCAAACGAAACAGCCTTCGATCAACCCGGAGCGGTTCAAACGCGACCGAGGCAGCCCGCCGATCAGCTACGACAACGCCTATCTGTTTGGTGCGATCTGCCCAGCGCGGGGCGTCGGAGCGGCCTTGGCGCTTCCCTATGCCGACACCGACATGATGCAACTCCACCTGGACGAAATCTCGAGCAACGTCGCCAAGGGCGCGCACGCCGTTCTGCTCCTCGACAGGGCCGGGTGGCACATCACCAGCAAGCTCGGCATGCCCGACAACATCACGCCGATCTTCCTGCCTTCGCGGGCCCCGGAGTTGAACCCGGTCGAGAACGTCCGGCAGTATCTCCGTCAGAACTGGATCTCAAACACCGTCTTCGAAAATTACGACGCCATTGTCGACGCAGCCTGCGACGTATGGCGGAAACTGACCGCCAAGCCCGAAACCATCACATCCATCGGAATGCGCGACTGGGCTCACGTCGGTCAGCCGCTATGACCCTTGGTATGACGAGACCTGTGCGCGGAGCTGACATTTTGGTGCGGGACGCCTCGATTTCCGACGCCCGCACATTCGGTCGCTCTGAAGTCTTGAACTCGGTGGCAAAATTGAGCGGCGATGCGATCGCAGCGCGACGGTAGGTCAGGCTGTCGCGCTTCGTAGAATGGTCATCGTGCGTTTGAGATTGTAGGCTGTTGCCGTGAGCCTCACTTGCAGGGCTCCCTTCGTTATCCCGCGCCAGCGCATGCGCCGAAGGCCGTAGCTCCGTTTCCAGGTCCCGAAGATCTTTTCGAACCGGCATCGAACGCGGTTCACGCTCCAGTTCCATGCCTTCAGTCGTCGCCGGGACGCCCCCAGGCGCTTGTCTGTACGACCTTAGGCCGTCCACCGCGCGCCACCACAGCGGATCCGAAGACCTGGCCGCGATACGCGCTATCAGCATAGACGTCGCGGAGCGCCTGAGAGCCGGCCCGGCCATCGTTGACGTTGCCCGGCGTCACCGCCACCTCCTCGACCAACGCGGTTTCCGCATCGGCTCCCACATGCGCCTTGAAGCCGAAGACGGCTTTGCGTCGGCGATGCTTGGACCAGGCGGCTTCGTTGTCCTCGTGACTCGCCGAGGCGATCACCGTGGCGTCTACAAGAGTTCCGGTCTTGACCGTGATCGCCTTCGCTCTGAGTTGTCCCGTCACCGCATCGAACAGAGTTTTGTCCAGACCCCTGGCGATCAGGTGTCGCCGAAAGCGAACGAAAGCGGTTCGCTCTGGCGTCGCCTCATCAGCCGAGAAGCCGCAAAACCGCCGAAACGACGCGCGGTCATCCAAGGCTTCGGCGAGCTTGACGTCGGACAAGTCGTACCAGACCGCCAATAGAAGCGCCTTGAACAAGCAGAGCGGCGGCCAAGCAGGCTCTCCCTTCGCCGACGCGCTGACATCGCAAAGGTGCTTCTCGATCGCCGCCCAATCAATGAGTTCGGTCAAGTCATCCAGCGACGATCGCCGAGCACTCTCGTTGGCTGAAAAGGAGAACGCTTCCTGACCAATCCGCCGCCGTGACATCGCAACCCCGAGCCTCTTCGATGACCCACTGAATCACGCGAGGCCCTCGCCTCAAAGCAGAATAATCGTCCGCGCACAGGTCTCACGACAGATGGATTCGGATCGTTGCGTTGGCTGACCACAACACAATCAATCAGGTTGCGAATGTCAGTTCGCGAAGCAGCGCGGTCCGAGGACAGCTTGCCGAGAGCCTCCGCCACGAGCTCTTCGACATCAGTGGCTGGAACGCGAACGACCGATCCCACTTTGCTCTTGTCGCCTTGCAGAGCCGCCTGAGATACATAGTAGCGCCGCTTGGACCCCTTCTTCGCCCAAGTCGGGTTACACGCGAGAGTGTGCTTTGATGATCTGCCATCCCCGGTAACCTGGCTGTGAATGAGGCGGCAGGCGGCCGAAATAGAAATGGCCAGCCGGAGGCGCCCGCTGTATTCGTTGATTATTGCGGCTCTTCAGAACTTCCAGCCGCTCGTGAAACTCGTCGGGAACTGGATTTGGATGCCGGTTTCGATCTGCAAGTCGGGAGCGCCCCGCCCGCTTCGAAAGACGGAGGGTTGGGCTTCGACATAGGCGTTCAGCACGTAGCCGCCTTCCAGCTGGACCACCTTGCCGATGCCGAACCCAACCGGGACAACGTTCGTGTGGCTGTAAGTGTTGAACTGCATAATGGCGTCCGAGCGAAAGTACCATCCCTGTTGGAAATTGTAGTACAGGATCGGCTGCACAGAGAGCGCTTGAGAGCCGGCGCCCGACAATGTGTGCTGATACGTCGCCAGCACGCCAAGGATACCCCAATTCAGCCGCGCTTCGATGACCCCTCCGGCGCCGCCCTGAACGGTATTATCTGGCCCGAAATTGGGGCTGTTGGCTGTCGGAACCGCGAGGAGAGGTCCGGCGCCGACGGTGAGCACCTGAGACTCGGGAAGGGCAAACTTGGTCAGAGAGAAATTGTAGAGTTGTATGTCGCCGAGCCCGGTACGCGGCCCACGGATCGAATTCGGATCTGTGACCACCGGCGGGATGATGTGAAAGATTTGCTGGATGCCGTCGATCTGGAAGGGAATCAAGATTCGACCGATACCGTTCTCGGCCCAGTTGCTGTTCTCGTTCAAGTACGGTGCGTAGTAATTCCAGTATTGGAAAGTAAGCCTCGGCTCGGTTGGACTGTTAGCCGCGTTGCTGCTGCCATTCGTGTCGCCGGATGCCGGAGGATCCTGTTTCGCCTCGGACACGCTCGACGGCGCGCTCTTTGGGCCCGCTTCCTCGGGTGTCTTAGGATGCTGTTTCTTGGATCGCTTAACGTGGTGATCCTTGATTGCCTGATGACCTGTTGGACTATCCGAATCACCCGGAATGGCGTCTTGGCTAGCCGATGCGGCAGTAAGAGCTTCATCAGCGAAAGCTGGCGGGGCAAGGCCAAGCGCCGACCCTACAAGAGCGACCACGAAGCGGACTTTCATGAGCCACGCCCCATCCAAGCGCGCTAAAGCCTTGAGATTGGCGCCTGCATCGACGACGGCAATATTCATCGGCTGGCCGATTTCCTTCGCCTTCACGATCCCAGCGCCAATGATTCCTTGCGCCTTTTCCATTGTCATCATGACGGTGGAACTCCTGATTGGGGACATTCAGGTGGCTCTCGCTGACAAGCCGTGAGGGGAGCACAGTGTATCATCCAACGGGAAACCAACCAGGAATGGGCATCGACTTGGCTAACATGGCCTTCTGCCTTCGTGACGATCACAGCGTAGACCGACCGTGACGGACTCTCCATCCTACGGGGGGTGCTATGAGCATTGTATTGGTAGGAGGAACTCTATACTTTGGTATTATATCAGCATGCGAGATAGATTTGCGCAGTCCACGGAGACCTAATGGACTAAGGCCAAAATCGGAAACCGCTTCCGCTTAGCGCGCTTGTCTTAAGTTAAAAGTCGTCTTCGCGAGGCGATCAACGCCGTGCCGTGCAGGACTGCCACAGCGCCCAAGATCTCACCGGTACTGCTTGCTTCTGCGCACAAAGCGGATTGAGCGAATCCGATGGGTTACGAACTGACGAAGGGCGGCGTGAGAGCCTTTATTGGCTAGATGCCACCACCATTCATAGCGACTCCACGCCGATCCGCAGACCGTCCTCGAACTCGGCGATTTCAAGGCACGCCTGCGGGGCGTTGGTCGAGAATCTGGTTACTCTTTCGACATGAGCCGATCGTATAGTCGGTCGGTCCCCTTGATCGCGCGTATATCCTGCTGATGCAACGCTCTCAGCTCATCTTGGGTGGGCTGGTGATTGAACCCGTTGTAGATCGGCCACGACCACTGATGAAGCGCATCCTCGGCGCTCCCGCAACTTGGGCAGACATCCCTGATTTCACCATTGAGCCACGGGGCCTGGCCGGCGCCAGTAATATCATCCTGGCTTGCCGGCAGATTGAGCAGCTGATTGTCCTCGTCGATCTTCTCAAGTTCATCCTGGGTCGGTTGCAGCTCATCCTGGGTTGGCTGCCGATGACTGATCTGAGCCTGCATAGATCCATGGCCGGGCGGTCTTTCGGGGTGGATCTGCGCTCGCGCAGTATCCACAACGGCCATTGACGCCGACAGCATAATCATTCCAGCGAAAAGCGAGCGCATGGTCCGGCTCCTCTTGGTTGAATGGCTGGCCGCTTCATTGCGCGGCCACACGCACCTTGTCGTTGTCGCGAAGATTGACGGGCGGTTTGAGGATGACCTGGTCGCCCGCCTTGACTCCGGCGTCCACTTCCACCTGCGTGCCCATGTCGCGCGTCACTGTCACCTTGCGGATCTTCGCCTTGCCATCTTCGAGGACCGCGACCTGCAGGCCGTTGCGGTTGAAGATGATGGCCTCGGCGGGCACGACGAAAGACGGCGTCTTGCGCGGAATCTTGAGTTCGACAAAGCAGTAGACCCCGGCGCGCAGCGCGCCGTCCGGATTGGGAAGATCGATCTCGGTCAGAAGCGTGCGCGTGCCGCTCTCCTGCGCGTCGGCGATCCGGGTCACCTTGCCCGGGAACTCGCGATCGGGGAGTTCGGGCACGCG
>Ga0209624_10000551_pt1 | contig 32994 bp, 30 predicted proteins | sample JacPinW_OM2H0_O1_FD_188565 | JGI IMG/M metagenome (GOLD analysis project Ga0209624, IMG submission 188565) | Forest soil microbial communities from Algoma, Ontario, Canada - Jack Pine, Ontario site 1_JW_OM2H0_O1 (SPAdes) (version 2) | ecosystem: Environmental > Terrestrial > Soil > Boreal...
AGGCGAGGGCCGCAGCCATCGCCTGATGCATCGGCACCGGTTCGTGACCCTCCACGAAATACGGTGTCCAGCCGTAGCCATGCAGCAATTGCTGCAGTTCTTCCCGGGAGATTCGCGCCAGAATCGTCGGGTTGGCGATCTTGTAGCCGTTCAAATGCAAAATCGGGAGAACCGCGCCGTCGGTCGCAGGATTCAGGAATTTGTTGGAATGCCACGAGGTGGCCAGGGGTCCCGTCTCCGCTTCCCCGTCGCCGACCACGCAGGCCGCCACCAGCGAGGGGTTGTCGAACACCGCGCCGAACGCGTGGCTCAAAGAGTATCCGAGCTCACCGCCCTCATGAATCGACCCGGGACATTCCGCGGATGCATGGCTCGGAATCCCGCCGGGAAACGAGAATTGAGTGAACAGCCGTTTCAGTCCGGCGATGTCCTGGCCGACATTGGAATAGATTTCGCTGTACGTACCCTCGAGATAGGTGCCGGCCACCACCGCCGGGCCGCCGTGGCCGGGGCCGGACAAGTAAATCATCTCCACATCGTATTTCTTGATGACCCGATTCAAGTGCGTGTAGATGAAATTCTGACCCGGCGTCGTTCCCCAATGTCCCAGCAACATATGCTTGATATGCTCGAGCTTCAGCGGCTCTCTCATGAGCGGGTTGTCGCAGAGATAAATCTGCCCGACTGACAAATAATTCGCCGCGCGCCAATAGGCGTCGATCTTGCGTGCGAGATCCGCATCGAGTGCCGGCGCCGTTGCCTGTTGCTGCATGGTCCTCTCCTATGGCGATTCGAATCCCAGCGTGCGCATGCTCGAGGCGGCGATCACGGACTCCTCGTCGGTCGGGATCACTCGTACCCTCACTGCGCCCGTGTCGGGCGAAATGCGCTGTGCGTTGCGCGCGTTGGCGCTCTCGTCGATCTGGATTCCCAAATGGCTCAGTCCTTCGCAAATGCGCCGGCGCACCGCGCCCGAGTTTTCGCCGATGCCGCCCGCGAACACCAGGACATCCAAGCCGCCGAGCGCGGCGGCGAACGAACCGATCCACTTCTTGGCCTGGTAGCAAAACAATGCCAGCGCGTCCGCTGCGCGCGGATCGCCCGCTTCACGGTCGAGCAAGTCGCGAACGTCGGCGCTGCTCTCGGAGATCCCCAGCAGGCCGGATTCATGATTGACCATGACTTGAAATCTCTCGGCCGTCATCGCATCCGTCAGCGCGAGATAGCTCATGAGGCCCGGATCCAGATCCCCCGATCGGGTCCCCATGACCAACCCCGCCGCCGGCGTAAACCCCATGCTGGTATCGATGCAGCGGCCGTTTTGCACCGCCGCGAGGCTGGCGCCGCCGCCCAAGTGCGCGAGGATGATGCGCCCCTGCGCCGCGGCGGGATCGCCCATGCGCGTCAGTTCCTGCATGAGAAACTGGTAGGACAGGCCGTGAAAACCGTACCGCTGAACTCCGCGGGCCGCGTAGCGGCGCGGAATCGGCAACAGCGTGGCGACGCGCGGCATGGTTCGGTGAAATGCGGTGTCGAAGCAGACCACCTGCGGCAATTCGGGGCGGCGGCGGCGCAGGGACTCGATCAGCTCGAGCTCGCGCGGCAGGTGTTCGGGGTCGAACGGAATAATCTGCCGAAGCTCCTGCAGCAGGTCGGCCGACACGAGCGCCGGTGCCGCGCGCAACATGCCATGCACCACGCGGTGTCCCACACCGCCGATGCTCTCGTACGAGGGCTGCGATTCCAGCCAGTCCATCAAGCACTCGACGGCCGTGGCCGGCATCTTGATCTCGAGCTTGACGCGGGCCGGCGCCGCGCCCGCGCCGCGGTCGACGGTCAGCGCCGCATCGGCGGCGCCGATGCGCTCCATTTTCCCTCGCAGCAGGGGGCGAGGTGGCATGCCTGCCTCGAAAATGGCAAAGCGAATGCTCGAGGAGCCGCCGTTGAGGGTCAGAACGCTGGACATCGCAATGGCATACAATAGATGCCGGTCGCGCGCAACCACCACACTTTAGCAGGTCACACAAATGTCACACTACCACGCGGTCGTCTGGATCGATCATCAGAAAGCGACGGTGTGGCAATTCACATCGACCGAGCAGACGAGCACCGTGGTTCACGCCCATGATCAGCATCAGCGCGTACACAGCCGCAAGAGCACGCACGGCGGCCACAAGTCACCGGCGGACCATCATTTCTTCGAGGACGTGGTGCACGCACTCGACGGCGCGCACGAAATTTTGGTGATCGGTCCCGCGCAGACCAAGCAGGAATTCGCGGGGTATTTGCGCGACAAGCATGCTCAATTGGCCCGCTCGATCGTCGCCGTCGAGAACGCCGACCATCCCACCGATGCCGAGGTTCTGGCCTACGCGCGGCGCCATTTCAAGGCCATCGATCGGATGTTCGCGCCGACCTAGTTGCCGCTATCGGGTCGACCGGGTCTATGTTCTATTAAATTCTTCGACGTTTTGACGTTTCGACGTTCGACCGGCGCGCCGTCAAAACGTCAAAACGTCGATGAGATTTGTGCGCAACCACACCGGCGCCTAAGCCGGCTCCGGGCGGCCCAGCTAACGCCGCGAGAAGAATTTCGAGATCCGCTGCGCCGCATCCGGCGCCAGCCCTTCGTTCTTGAACAGGTCGAGTGCATGGGCGTCGTGCAAGCTCAAGCCGTCGATTTCGATCAGCGCCCGCTTGTTCACCACGTTGGCGTACCAGGAATTGCACAAAATGTCGGCGCAAAGCGAGTCCAGCTCGGCGTCGAACCGATCATCCGGAAAGCAAAAGTTGGCCAGGTGCATGGCGGCGGCTTGCTGCCCCGAATAGCTGCGGCAGGAGAACATCATTTCACTGGCCTTCGCGTTACCGATGCGATGGGGCAGCCGCAGACTCAGGCCCCACACAGGAGTCAGGCCCCAGCGCGCGTAGACATCCGAGAACTGAGTCGACTCGGACGCGACGATCAGATCGGCCGCCAGCGCGAGCTCCAACGCGCCGGTGGAACAGTGTCCCTGCACCGCGGAAATCACCGGCTGCGGCAGGTTCGCGATTTTCTGGATGACTTCGGAGTGAAAGTGAGGCTTGGCATGCGCCTTGACGTGCTCGAGCACCTCATTCATGTCGTAGCCCGCCGAGAAATTATTGCCGGCGCCGCGCAGGACGACCAAGCCGATCGTTCGGGTCTGGCGCGCGATCGCGTCGACGTGCTCGTCCAACGCCTCGAACACTTCCTTCGTCAGCGCATTCAACTTCTCCGGGCGGTTGAGCCACAGGGTCGCCGCCCCGCCGCGATCTTCCCGACGCACCAAATCGTTCATTTACCTTCCCCCGTCCGATTCCACCATCCGCCACCGAGCGACTGGAACAGGGCCGCCGTGTCGGAATAGCGGTTCGCCTGCGCCTGTACCAGCGCCAATTGCGCCGTCCGGTAGGACTGTTCCGCGTTCAGCACCGCCACCCAACTGATCGTGCCGAGCTCCCGTTGGCGCTGCGCCAATTCGAAGGTTACCCTAGCCGCGCGCTCCGCCTCGGCACTGGCTTTCAGCGCGTCGGCGTCCGACTGCAGGGCGCGCAAGCTGTCCGCGACATTCTGACAGGCGAGTATGACGGCAGCGCGATATTGCGCCGCCGCCTGATCGAGCGCCGCATCCGCCGCACGCTTCTTGTGCAGCAGCGCTCCGGCGTCGAACAGCGTCTGGGTCAACGAGGCGCCCGCATCCCAGAATCCCGTGTACGGGCCGAACAGCTGGCCGATCGCCAGCGAGCTCGATCCTATATTTCCACTGATAGCGAACTGCGGCAGCATATCCGCGATCGCCACGCCGACCGCGGCCGAAGCGGCATGCATGTTCTCCTCGGCCTGCCGAACATCCGGGCGCTGTTCGACCAATTTCGACGGCAGCGAGACCGGAAGCTCCCCTGGCAGCGTCAGGTCGCCGAGATGGAATGTCTGCGTGGGCTCTTCCGACGGCAATCGCCCGAGCAACGCAGACAGGGCGTCGCGCGTTTGTCCCAATTGTTTTTGCAGCGGCGGCAGCGATTGCGCGGTTTGCGCCTCCGCGGATTGCTGTGCAAGCACATCCAGGTCGCTGGCGGTGCCCAGCGTCCGCTGTCGTTGCACGGTGTCGGTCAACTGGTGCTGAAGCGCAAGGAGCCTCAACGTCGCGTCGAGCTGTCCGCGCAGCGACGCCTCCTGGACGGCAGTCACCACCACATTGCTGCTCAAGGTCAAATAGACGGCTTCGAGCTGGAAGCGATCGTTCTCCTCCTGAGCCTTCGCAATTTCGACTTGGCGGCGAGTCGCGCCGAACACATCGGGTAGATAGCTGACGGAGAGCTGGGCCGTGTACAGATTGTAGTAGGGGTTCGTCTGGGGCAGGCTGGTGGGATTGGCAATGGTGCCCAGCGCATTCTTGGCGCGAACGCCGCTGAACTCCCCCTGCACCGTCGGAAAGAAGCTGGTTTTCTGTGCCGAATACAGTTCATGCGCCTGCCGCAGCGCGGCCTTGGCGGCGTCGACATCCGGATTTCCCTCGAGCGCCTGCTCGACCAATTGATCGAGTGCTGGCGATTTGAACAAGGTCCACCACTGGCTGGGGATGTCCATGCCGGCGACGAAAGTCTGCGCGGCGCCGCCCGCGCCCTCGGCCGCGGCGGTTTGACCCTGCACCGGCGCGCTGCCATATCCCGGTGCGGTGGGCGGCGTCGGACGCTTGAAATTCGGCCCGACGGCGCAGGCCGCGAGGCTGCCGGCCATTACGCCCGCGGTCAACAGGCCGAGTGCGACACGAGATTGCATTACCGCCCCCATCTCGCTTCACCATGCCGCTGCTCCGCCCAGTGCTCGATGACGTGGTACATGGACGGCAGTACGAACAACGTCAACACCGTGGAGATCGCCAGTCCCCCGACGACCACGGTGGCAATGCCGCGCTGCACGTCGCTGCCGACGCCGGTGTGAATGGCGGCCGGCAGCATGCCCAGCGTCGCGACGGTGGCTGTCATCAGTACCGGGCGCAGGCGTTCGGTCGCGCCCTTCATGATGGCGTCGTGCAGTTCCAATCCGGACTTTCGCATCCGATTCAAGTTCGACACCATGATGATGCCGTTCTGCACCGCCACACCGAAGAGCGCGATGAATCCAACGCCGCTCGCAACATTGAGATTCTGTGCCGTCAGGTGCAGGGAGATGAGACCGCCCAGCGTTGCCAGCGGCACCACGCCGAGAATCAGCGCCGCCTGGCGCAAGGACTTGATGCCCACGGTAAGGAAAATGAGCATCATTCCCATCACCAGGGCCAGAATCACGAGCAGCCGAGCTTCGGCGCGCCGCTGATTTTCGAATTGACCGCCCCACTCCAATCGGATCTTGCTGTGGTCGAAATGGACGCGGGCCGCGATCTTCGCTTGTGCTTCAGCCAGGTAGGAAGTCAAATCGCGATCGCGGTTGTCGATCCGAATCGTCAGATTGCGCTGGCCGTTCTCCCGCGTCACCGTACTCTCGCCCGACCGCTCCCGGATGTCGGCCAGCTGGGACAACGGCACTTGCGCGCCGCTCGATGCATTCACAAAGAGATTTCCGAGCGCCTCGGGCGAATTTCGCGCATCCTGGGTGAATCTCACCGTCAGAGGATAGACTTTCTCGCCGACGTAGACGGTCGAGACCGGTGCCTGGCCGACGCCGGTCTGAATGACGTTCTGCACGTCCGCCATGTTGACACCGTATCGGGCCGCCTTCTCATGGTCCAATTTGATTTCCATCTGGGGGATCGGCGGCTCTTGAAAAATAGACGCGCTGGACGTTCCTTGGATGGAATAGAGAACATCGACGATTTGCGCACCGATGTCCCGCAACTGATTGAGGTCGTCGCCGTAGATTTTTGCAACCAGCGGACTGTGCGCGCCGCCGATCATGTCGTTGACTCCGTCGATGATGGGCTGGCTGATGCCGATGGAATAGCCGGGCAGGTCCTTGGCGAGACCTGACGCCAACCGGTCGACGAACTGCTTCTTGGACTCGCCGGCCGGCCAGGTGTCGTAGGGCCGCAAGCCTACCGGCGCCTCGATGTGCGACATGGTCCAGGGATCCGTGCCATCGTCGTTGCGCCCGGTTTGCGTGACCACGTAAGAAACTTCCGGATACTCGAGAATCGCCCGGCGCAAATCGCTCGCCATGTCGCTGGCCTTGTCCAACGCCAGGCCCGTCGGCATCTGCACCTGCAGCCAGAGGGCACCTTCGTCCAGATCGGGGAGGAAATCGCGGCCCACCGTGGCGCCCAGACCGACCACCGCGAACAACGCGAAAATCACCACGCCGTAGATGATCCGGGGTTGATCCAGACAGGCAGCGAGCACTCGGTCGTAAAGCACCGTCAGGCGCTCCAGCCAACGGTTGTGATAAGTCCGTCCGGGCTTGCGGAACGCCAGATATGCAAGGCCCGGAACCAGAGCCAGCGCCGTCAACAACGCACCGAACAGGGCGTAACCCATGGTGTAGGCCATGGGCGTGAACAGCTTGGCCTCGGCACGCTCGAACGAGAACAGCGGCAGATAGGCCGTGATGATGATCAAACTGGCGAAGAAAATCGGCCGTGTCACCTGCAATGTGGCCGCTTTGGCTTCACTTTCGCTCAATTCCTCGTTCGGCATGGCCTCGCGCCTGCGCAACACCGCTTCGGTCACGACGATGGCCCCGTCTACCAGAATGCCGAAGTCGATCGCCCCCAGCGACAACAGATTGGCCGACACGTGGGTGAGATTGAGCAGCGAAAATACCGATACCAGCGCCAGAGGAATGCTCACGGCCACGACGAACGCGCTGCGCGGGCTGCCCAGGAAGAGGATGAGAATCAGAAAGACCAGGGTGATGCCTTCGAGAATGGTTTGACCGACCTTGTGAATCGTCGACCGAACCAAATCGTCGCGGTCGATATAGGGGACGATCCGCACGCCCTCACTCGCCAATTTCGCGTTCAGCTCCGCCACCTTCGCGTGAACGCCGTTCAGTGTCAGCGACGGATTTTGATACTTCAGCATCAACACGATGCCTTCGATCGTGTCCGGATTGCTGTCCTTGCCCAGGATGCCTTCGCGCTCCTGATGGCTCAACGTGGTGCGGCCCAGGTCGCGCACCAGCACCGGTGTTCCTCCGGTCTGGGTGACTACGATCGAGCCGATTTGCTCCAAGGTGTGTATCAGCCCCACCCCGCGGATCACATAGCTCTGATCTCCGCGCGAAACCCGGCCGCCCCCCGCGTTGGCGTTGTTGTTGTTGATGGCATTGATGACGTCGGTGATGCCGAGACCGAAGTGCTGAAGCTGCTTGGGGTCGAGGTCGAGCTGGTATTCAGTGGTGAAGCCGCCGAAATTCGTGTCATCGACCACGCCGGGAACCGATTTCAGAGCGGGGATCACGGTCCAGCGCTGTATCTCGGACAGCTCCTGTAGATTTTTCGTGTCGGACTCGAGCGTGTAGCGGTAGATCTCGCCGCCGGGTCCCGCCACCGGATCGAGCGACGGCGACGCTCCGGCCGGCAGTACCGCTTGATTGATGCGTTCCGTCAGGCGCTGACGTGCCCAATAATCCTCGTACCCGTCGCGAAACAGCACCGTGATCAGCGACAGGCCGAAGGTGCTCGAGGAGCGCATCAAAAGGAGTCCCGGCGTGCCGTTGATCTCGCGCTCCAACGGTACCGTAACCAGCTGTTCGACTTCCTCGGCGGCAAGGCCCGGTATTTGCGTCGTGACCTGCGCCGCGACATCGCCGAGCTCGGGGTACGCCTCGACGGAAAGGGTTTCCCATGCGTAGACGCCGAATCCGCTGAGCAACACCGCGAGCACCATGATCGCGACACGCCGGTGCAGGCAAAAACCGACGAATTGATCAATCATTGAGCAGGATTCCGCCTTTGACGACCACGTTCTCGCCGGCCGCGACTCCGGAACGAATCGCGACGTTGGGGCCCTCTTCCAGCGTCGTCTCGACGATGCGGCGTTCGAAGGTCCAAGGCGCAGTCGCCACGAATACGCTGGTTCGGTCGTTGTTCATGAGCAGCGCGGAACTCGGCACGACCACCTGCTCATGCGCCGAACCCGCCACGACGACAGTCCCGAACATATTGGGTTTGAGCGCATAGTCCGCGTTCGCAAACGCGATCCGAATCTTGTTGCGGCGTGAATCCGCTTCGATCACATCGGAGACGAACAAGACTTTTCCGTGCAGCACTCGGTCGGGATAGGCCAGCAGACTGACGTCGGCGCCCTGATTCTTGGACACGGCAGCGGCGTCCTTTTCGGGAACGAGCGCCGTGACCCACACGGTGCTCAAATCGGCGATGGTCATCAGCGGTTGGGTGGGATCGTTGATCATGGCGCCGGAAGCCACGGCGAGCGCCGTGATGCTGCCGCTCACTGGGGCGGTCACGGTGAGAAGCCGGGTCGATCCGATGCGCTGCGAAGACTCCCCGAGTATCTTCAGGCGCGCCTGAGTGCGGGTGTATTCGGCGGCGGCCTGAGTATGATCGCTTTTGGCCTGATCCAAGTCGCGGTCCGAAGCGACCCCGAGTTTGTTCTGCGCTTCCTGGCGGGCCAGATTCTTTTCCGTGAGCTTCAGCGCGTCCGCGGCCTTGTCGTCATCGTCATAGGCCTGACCCAGATCCGGCGAGTCGATCACCGCCAGCGCTTGACCCTGCGCCACACGATCCCCCAGGCCCACCTTCAGCGCGACCACCCTGCCGCCGAGCGGCGTGAGGACGGCGGCGGTGCGCGCGGGGTCGGCTTCGACGATTCCCGGCAGCACCAGCTTGGCGCCCACCGTTTGGACCGCGGCGGGCATGACGCTCAGGCGCTCCCGCAGCGCGGAACCCTCGGGGACGGTGATTTTGTCGCCCTGCCGGACCATGGCCTGCGGCTCCGCCGCCGCCTTTCCGGAGCCGCCCAGCAGGCCGAACCCCCGGGTGAGGAATGCGGCCAGAAACAAGAGCCCAAGACCCACGCCGGCCCAGAGAAAGGCCTTGCCCCGAAATGTCGGCTCATGCTCGTGTATTGCCATATACATCCCCAGAAAGAACCCGCGCGGGCCCTTGGCCCGCTTCGACTTTGCCGTTCAATAGTGACAGTTTATCGATACCGGCCCCGCGATGGCTGCCCGCTCCCTCTCCCTGGGGACGGCCGACGGGCGCAATGCTATGCCCCTTCCCTTATCCTGTCTAGGGGGATAGGATACGGCATATATGGAGTCTACCTGATGCACAAGTTTCCGGAGATCGCCACGCGACTGAAGCGCGCCCAGGGGCATCTGGCGGCCGTGATCGACATGCTGGAGTCGGGCCGGCCGTGCATGGATCTGGCGCAGCAGCTGCACGCCGTGGAGAAAGCCATCGGCAATGCCAAGAAAGAACTCATCAAGGACCACATCCATCACTGCATGGAGGAGACCTCCGAGGCGCTGCCGCGAGAGTTCCGGGAACTGATCAAGGAATTTCAGGGCGTCACGAAGTACCTGTAGTGAGCGAACCGATGACTCGAGCGACGGACAGACATCATCACGTGTTCCTCGGCACGGGACACGAGAAGAACGAGCGCAAGACCTGGGCCGTGATCGTGCTGTGCAGTGCGATGATGGTCGTGGAAATCGTGGGCGGCACGATGTTCGGCTCGCTGGCCCTGGTGGCCGACGGCTTGCACATGTCGACTCACGCGGGCGCGATGTTGATCGCGGCGCTGGCCTATACCTACGCTCGACGGCATGCGCATGACTCGCGCTTCGTGTTCGGCACGGGAAAGCTGGGCGATCTGGCCGGCTTCACCAGCGCCATCGTGCTTGCGATGATTGCCGTACTCATCGGGTACGAGGCTGTCTCGCGATTTCTTTCGCCGGTTCCGATCCACTTCGCCGAGGCGATCCCGATTGCAGTGGTGGGCCTGATAGTGAACATCGTCAGCGCCTGGCTGCTGAGCGGCGGCGAACATCCGGGTCACAGCCATGGTCATGGTGATCACGGGCATGAACATTCGCACGACAGCGAGAGCAAGACCATCGCCACCGATCAAGGCGCCGTCCAGCTGTCCATCTTCGAGCACGGCGTGCCGCCGCGTTTTCGAATGGCGTTTGCCGGACAGCCGTCGACCGCCGCGCCTCCCTTGGGCTTGGAAACGCTCAGGTCCGACGGCACGCGCCAGTCCTTCGATTTCGTGAACCGCGGCGGCTATTGGGAATCGGCGCAGGAAATCCCGGAACCTCACGAGTTCACGGCGACTCTGAATTTGGCCGGCGGCCGTCATGAAGTCGTGTTCGAAGAGCACTCGCATGATCACGCGCCGCATGGCGGTCATTCGGGGGCGGCGCACCGCGACAACAACATCCGCTCCGCCTACATTCACGTGATCGCGGACGCTGCGGTATCGGTGCTGGCCATCACGGGGCTCGTTCTGGCGCGCACGTTCGGCTGGATGTGGATGGACCCGCTGGCGGGCATCGTCGGCGCGCTCGTCATCGCCAATTGGTCGTTCGGCTTGGTCCGCGACACCGGGCGCATCCTTCTCGACATGAATCCCGATCCGCACATGACCGACATGCTCCGCGAGGCGATCGAGTCCGACGGCGACCGGCTCGTCGATCTTCATTTATGGCGTTTGGGTCCGGGTCACTTGGGCGCCCTGGTTTCGGTGCAGACCGACAAATCGCGCGACTGCGCCTTCTACCGGGAACGGCTCAAGAACTACAAGACGCTCTCTCACGTCACCGTCGAGGTCACCAAAATCGCCGCGTGACGCGGCGCCGCGCGCCGGCCGCCGCCGCCGGCCGTTGCGCTGCGGCGCACGGAAATGTCGCCTCCGTCATTGCTTGCCGCTCATCCACGCGCTCAGTACCATGCAAGCGAGAATCGGTCCCGAGGGGCCATCGTGAGAACCACAATGCGTTCTCATGGATGAGCGCCCGTCAAAATAAAAGGAGATTGCCGTGGGATTAGCTGCAGAATTCAAAGAATTTGCGATGAAGGGCAATGTGGTCGACCTGGCGGTCGGTGTGATCATCGGCGCGGCTTTCGGAAAGATCGTCTCCTCGCTGGTGGGCGACATCTTCATGCCGACTCTCGGCAAGGTCATCGGCGGCCTGAATTTCTCGGAATTTGCGATTGCTCTGGGCAAGGACCCGACGGGCAAGGATGTGCTGATCAAGTACGGCGCCTTCCTGCAGACCCTGTTCGATTTCGTCATCATCGCCCTGGTACTGTTCCTCGTCATCAAGGGCATCAACAGACTCAAGCGACCGGCGCCCGCCGCCCCCGCGGCACCCGCTCCGCCGCCCCGCTCGGAAGTGCTGCTCGAGGAAATCCGCGACCTGCTCGCGAAGCGCGCTTGAGGCGTGGCCGCGAAATTCTAGGCTGCCGGCTCCAGGCTGCCGGCGATCCTAAGCGGCGTGGCGGAGCGCCACCAGCCACGCCGCGCATACCAGCAAAAGCGCGCCGATGCCCGCGGCGATCTGCAAGCGCCTGCCGCGACGATCGCGGGGCAGCCCAAAACGGGCGTAGAGCCAACCCTCGGCGACCCCGAAGAGAAATCCGAGCGCGTGTCCGAGCACGTCCACGTGCGCCGTGCCCGCCCCCAACAATGTCAGCAAGCAGGTCCCCGCGATCAGCGGCGCCAACGCGTACCAGCGCCGCTCGCGCAGCGTGAGTTGCTGCCGCCACGCCAAACCCGCAACCAGTCCCAAAGCAGCGAACACCGCCGTGGAGGCTCCCACCGCGCGATGAGTGGGCGGCGCAATCAAAATCTCCACGATGTTCGCCAGCGTCCCGGCCGACAGGATGCTCGCCCAGGCGACGCCCGGTCCCAACAGGCGGCCGGCAGCGATTCCGGCAAACACGCCGAACAGCAGATTGCCGAGCAAGTGCTCCTGGTCCAGGTGCAACGTCAGGGCCGTCAGCGCGCGCCACCATTCGCTCACCGCTCCGGCGTCGAGAGCACCCGCCGACAGCCAGTCGATTCCGAACAGTTCAAGACCGGCGCAATACGCCGTGAGCAATAGGATCAACACGTAGCCGATGGCGCCGACGGCAGCACCGGAATAGGGCTCAAACCGCACCGGAAGGCTGCGCGGCACGTTGCGCTCGGCTGAATAGCGGCTGATTTCGTCGTAGGCCTGGTGAGCCAAGGCCGGCACCACCGCCACGACCCAGGAATCGCCGCTCTCCTGCACGGTGTGCTCTATGGCCTTGGCTTCGAGCACGAGGCTGTATTCCTGGCAGAGCGGCTTCGATCCGCGAAACACCACGGCAGATTCGGGATCTGAGGATGGAAGGGACAAGAACGCTCCGCCTTCGCCGAGGATTCACCCCCAATGGGGATGTCGATGGCGCAATTCAACGGGCATAAGGGGGAGGTAAGATACGCTGGGTCGTCGTGGCTCCCCGAGGCGCCGCAATCACTGGGCGCGCGGCGCGGGCTCGCCGTCGACCAGTTTTTTGAGGCGCAGCAACTGCTCCCCGAGAACGTGATCGACGCCTTTCGACAAGTCATCGAATCCATCCTTCACATAGCCGCCGACCGCATAGGTCAGCGAGATGTCGGTGCCGCCCGCGACACTCTGGACGCTCCAGGTCATGGCCCCATCCACCGCCAGTGCCTGGAGAGGGCCCAGGGCGCCACGCAGTCGCAAGGCCTTGCCCGGCGCTACGTAGACCACCTTCAGATGTTCGACCGAGCCCCCGTTCGGCAGCGTCTCGCACCAGCAACCGCCGGCGCGCGCATCCAAGATGAGATTCGCGGCCCTTCGCGAGAAGGTGTGATCGGAGCTCCACCAGCGCGCGGGCTGCAGCAGCGCGGCGTACACCTGGTCCGGCGGCGCGGCGGTATGCACGGTCTCGCGTACCTCGAATCCGTTGGCGGCCACACTGAGAACATCGGCGGCGGCGCGCCCACCCGCTACGGAGGCGCACGTCAATGTAACGGCACAGATCGCGAGTGAGTACTTCTGATCCATGATTCATCCCTCGAATTAAGTTTGCGACTGTTCTTCTACGGCTACTCTGAACGATTCGAGAATCAAGCCCCACCCGCGTGGAGAATCCACGGCATTGCGGGCGTCGGCAGCCTTATCGCCCATCCGCTCCAAATACCGATGTTCCAATTCAACGCGTGTCGTATCGGCACTCTCCGCGATGAAATTCACTTCGACTTCGGTGACGAGCTCCGGGTCGTACTGCCATTGGGGGTTGATCTGCCACGCCAACACCAGCCTTTCCGGCGGCCGCCACTCGATCACATAGCCGGTTTGACACGAAGATCCGTCTTCGCCGACCGAGTACCAACGGCCGCCGGCGCGCGGCTCGACGATGCATTCCTTCAGCGGCGACTTCAAAATGGAGTGCGTCGCCGGCCACCAACGCGACATCTTCGCGGTGAACACCACGAAGGCGCGGGACTGGTCCGCCTTGACGGTGATTTGCTTGCGTACGGGCGCGATCTTGATCATTCGACGACGCCTCCTTCCTCTACCTCGGATTGGAAAGCCGACAGCGCTTCGTCCCAAAATTGATCCAGCCAGATTCGAATCGCCGCGAGGCCCTTCGGATCGATGTAGTAGACGCGGCGGGTGCCAAGGGCGCGATCGCCGACCAATCCCGCCTTTTTCAGCACCGCCAGGTGTTGGGACACCGCCGGCCTGCTGACCGGCATGCGCGCCGCGATCTTGCCCACCGATCGCGGCCCGCGCCGCAATTCCTCGAAGACGCGCCGGCGCGTCGGATCCGCGAGGGCCATGAGTGCCTTTTGGTAAGCCATAACTTACTGTAAGTCATGGCTTACCTATGTGTCAAGCCGAAGGGTCGAGGGTTCAGCCCATGCGGGCGGCAGCAGCAAGGTAAAGCCCCGGTGGAGCGGCGGCGTCAGATCGAGCGCGGCTGAGCCGTCAACATCTGGTAGATCCGCAGCACCCGAGGCACGTAGGCCATGGTTTCGGTAAAGGGCGGAATTTGCCCGCCGTTGCGTTCAACCGCCTCTTCGCCCGCGTTATAGGCCGCAAGCGCGAGCCGCACATTTTGACCGAAACGGTCGATGAGAAATTTCAGGTATTGCGCGCCCCCGTGAATATTCTGGCGCGGGTCGTAGGGATTCGACACGCCGAAGCGGCTGGCGGTCGCCGGCATCAGTTGCATCAATCCCACGGCGCCGCGCTTCGAGACGGCTCGCGAATTGAACCCGGATTCCACCACGATCACGGCCCGCAGCAGATTCGGCTCCACGGACGCCGACTGCGCGGCGTTCTCGATGATGGAATCGTATCGGCCGGCCTTGGCCAGCAGCATCGAATCGTACCGATCGCCGCTTTCGGTTCGGGCGTGCGGCGACAGAACCAGGAGTCGATAGCGGTTATTGTCGGGTACATCCGTGTAATGCCGCATGCCGTTCGCATCCACATAGGTGTAGATCTGCGGATGAGCGGCGACACCGGACGCCGTCAGCAGGGCTGAGATCAGAATTGCGGGCTTTAGCACCATGGATTTGAGGTTTCCTGGAGCGAAAGCCTATCGCGAAGGGTGCGGCGCCCGATGGGACCTGCATCAAGAAACGGCCGTTTGGGCCGCCGCCGGGCCTAGTCCTGCTCCGCCGGCAGGGGATCCAGCAGGGTTTCGTCATTGTTGCGGGTCGAATTAACCCGGGGATCCACCGGATACGCGTTCATGCGGTCCGAAGCATAGGCCACGAGGGCGGCAGCGGCGGCTTCCGGCGTGCCGATCAGCCAGGGCTCGCGCATGTCCCGCGTCAGGATCGCCGGCATTCGCGACTTGGAATTGTGGATGCCGGCCATCAGTTCATTCGCCGGCAGGGTGATGATGGTGCAGGTTTCGCCTTCCCACAATCCGGCGAAACCGAAAATCGGCTGATCGTCCAAATGAACGTAGAACGGCTGCTTCGTGCCGTCCTCATTCACATGCCACTCGTAGAAACCGAGCGCCGGAAGAATGCAGCGCTGCCCGTATTTCCACGGCCCGCGAAAGCTCGCGCTGCTGTCGATGGTTTCTCTGCGCGCGTTGAAAGTGTTGTACCTGCCGGACTTGCCGTTCGCGAAGAAAGGCACCAGTCCCCAGCGCAGCAGCACGCCATGGCGGCTGCCGTTCCGGAATCGAACGGCCGGAACCGCCTGCGACGGCGCGGTGTTGAAATTGGCCGGGAACTGCCATTCGCTGTGGACGAGATTGAACTCACGCTCGATCGATGCCTCATCGGGGCTGACGTAACGGCCGCACATCTGGCAATCATACCCCGCCTCGTGCAAGCTGCTGCCGCAGGCTAAAGATCCGCACGTCCCGACCGATATCTCAAGGAATCTACGCGAAGCCCAAGACCGTGTCCGATACCGCAGACTGGAAACAAAAATATCGCGACTCGCTTCTGGAAATGGAAGCCGAGGAAAAGCGATGGAGGGAGATCGAGCAGTTGTTGCGCCGCCTCATCGGCCGCCTGTGCGCGGCGGGCATGGGCGTGGACCGCCAGCTCGACGATGAACTGACGACGATCGCCGCCGCCAACCGACGCAACGCCGATGCGGCGGAGCTCGAGAGACTGGCCCAATCCCTGACCACCGCGGTGGTGGCCGTCGATGCGACTTCGCCCGTGCGCCATCTCGCCGTGCAAACGCAGCCCGCTGCGCAAATCCCGGCGCCCGCGCCGCAGGTCATCGCGCCGCCCCCCGCCGCAATATCCTCCCGCTGGCACTTGACCTGCACGGCGGTCGCCGGTTTGCTCGATCGCCTCAAATCCGGGGAGGCCGATGCGTCAATAGTTCAGAGCTTGATCGCCGACCTGGCGGCCGCCGACACCGACGCCGCTTTGGCCGGCGTCGTGTCGAGCGTCGCGGATCTGGCCCATGCTCAGAGCGAATCGCTGGCCCGCGAGCGGCTGCAGGCGGCTGCGGTGCTGTCGGAGGTCACCAAACGCCTCGAGGAGATGGCGGCTTACCTGACCGAAGCGAGCACCGCGAGCCGGACCCGCTACGACGACACTCAATCGCTCAACGACACGGTGATGTCGCACGTACGCGAACTGACGGACGAAGTCAGCTCAGCCACGGAACTAGGGGTATTGCAGTCCGTCGTCAGCGCGCGCCTCGAGACGGTCGCCCGGCAGGTCTCGGACTTTCGCGCCCGCGAGAAAATCCGTTTGATGGAATACAACGGGCGCGCCGAATACATGCGTGCGCGCATCGCCAACCTGGAGCGCGAGGCGCAGGAGCTGCACTCCAAACTGGACATGGAAAAGCACGGCGCACGGCTCGATCCATTGACCGGCGTTGCAAATCGCAAGTCCTTCGACGAGCGCTTCGCGCAGGAGATCGCGCGGCGCGCGCGCGGCGGAGCGCCCGCGGGGCTGCTGCTGTGGGACATCGACAATTTCAAGACCATCAACGACAGCTACGGGCATCGCGCGGGGGACCGCGTTCTGCAAAGCGTCGCCGGCTGCTTTACCGCGGCGCTGCGTTCCACCGACTTCGTCGCGCGCATCGGGGGCGAGGAGTTCGCGGTGTTGTTGAGCGGCCTCGAGCTGGCGGAGGCCTTGGGCGTGGCCAATCAAGTGAGAACGGCCGTCGAAGGTCTGCGATTTCATTTTCGCGGGACCCCGGTGCGGGTGACGGTGTCGTGCGGAATCACCGAATTGCACCCGGATGATGCGTTGGAGGCCGCTTTCGACCGCGTCGATGCCGCACTTTACCGTGCAAAGCACGGCGGCAAGAACCTGTGCGTCGCAGCCTGACGCCCGGCCGCGCAGCCTGACGCCCGGCCGCTTAGTTAACAGATATTTAACGTGTTTCTTGCGGTCCCCGCACGGATATTCGCCTTGCGCTGCGGCTAGAATCTGATCCACAAGCCGCCATTCAATCACCGTACCGCGATTCAACGACCACCGTTGCGATCGGCAATTGACAGACTGCGGCGGGATGACAGTGCACCGCAGCATCGAGGGCCCTCTACGCTTTATGTCCGCTCCTGAAACCATCGTCGCCGAATCCTCCATTGCCGTCGCCGTTGACAGCGCGGGCATTGCGATACCCGTTGACAGCGCGGTGGAGCGCCGCGGCCGGCTGGGCGTGCGCGCATGGCTGCTCACGGTCGCGATCTTTCTCGTGCCCCTGCTCACCTACTGGCCGGCGACCTTCCACGATTTCGGGCTGCGCGACGATTACTCCAATCTGCGCGAAGCTCACGAAGAGCCCCAGGTGGTGATCAAATTCTGTGCCTCGCATGCGCGGCCGATCTACGGGTGGCTGCTGCAGGCGACCTACGGCCAAACCACCTCCGTGCAGAATCTGCAATGGATGCGCTTCGCCGCTTCACTGCTGCTGGGCGCCCTCTCCCTGGTCAGCTTTCGCGGCCTGAGGAGCCTTGGTTGGTCGTTCGGCTCCAGCCTGTCTTTCGCGGTTCTGCTGATCCTAATTCCATCCGCGCAAGTCATTGCGGGATGGGCGGTAGGCTGGCCGTACGTCGCTACCGCGCTGCTGGCATTCGGTGGATTCTTCACTGTCGAAGGAGCGCTGGCGCTTGGGTTGAGCGCGGGTCCGGGCCGGGCCGTGGCTCAATGGTCGGTGGCGGTCGGCCTCATGCTGGTCAGCGCACTGATTTATCAGCCGAGCGCCTTATTTTATGTCGTGCCCCTGGCAGGCGCCCTGATCGTCCAACGCCATCGCACTCTCAAGCAGACCGTACGCTGGGCCGGGATCCATCTGGGATTCGTGGTCGGCACATTGGGCCTGGCCTATTGCGTGATGACCGTGCTGTACGCGACGGGAGTTTTCGTCAAATCCGGGCGGATCGCGTTCGAACATCACTGGGGCGAAAAGATAGCCTGGTTCTTGCAGGAGAGCCTGCCCAACGGGCTCAGCCTGTTCGTATTAAACGACAACAATCAGCGCGATCACGCGCTGTATTTCGGCTGTGCGCTCCTCGTCGGCGCACTGCTGGTGGCCGGCGCGGCCGTTGAGTGGCGTCGTTACGGACGCTCGCGCGGCATGGTGTGGTTGGCGGCTCTGATGGGCCTGCCGGTATTCGCCTGCGCGGTCAGCTTGATCGCCTCGGAGCGCTACGCAACCTATCGGACCATCTTGGCCATGACCGCGGTGCTGCTCTGCTTCCTGGTCGCATCGATCCGGGCGCTCACGGAAAGCTGGGGCCCCTACGGCCGCCGGATGCTCGCCATGGTCGTCATGTCGATCGCCTTCTTCTCGGCACAACACCATGTGTACGCATTGATCGCGGTTCCCCAGGGCAATGAATGGCAGCTCATCATGGCGGGCGCCAAGCACGTCCGCTTGGAAGGCGCGCGGCAGCGCATTTTCGCCATCACCTCGACGCCGGCCGACATTTCGACCGCCACGATCTATCACGACGAATTCGGCTCGCTGTCGACGAATTCCGAATGGGTGCCGAGGGAAATGTTCAAGCGCGCCATGCACGACTTGCATCCGGAAATCGCGAATCTCGACTCTCGCTATGACTTCTCGCTGGGCCCCAAGCTGCCCGTCGACCAGCGCTACGACGTCATCATCGATCTGCACAAGCTGCATCAGTTCTACACCGACAACTGATCGGCTCACAATCCCAGAAAATCGCTGAGACGCCCGTGAGCGATGGCCGCGCGCACGGCCAGCGGCCAGAGTGCGTGCAGGCGAATGGGCTTCAATCCGCTGATGGGCATGTCGAACTGGGATGAGGGACTCAAAATGCGGCGCGCGAGCGCGGCGCCCATGGCCGTGGACATCGCGACCCCTCGGCCGTTGTAGCCCAGGCAAATCAACATGCCGTCGGCGGGCTCATGGACGTGCGGATAGTGATCCGCCGTCATCGCCAACCGTCCGCCCCATGCATGCGTCCACGGAGTCTCGGCGAGCGCCGGCCAAAGCTCTTTGGCGTAGTCCAATAGATGAGGAATCGCCGAGGTCGCGGAGATCTCGCGCATGGGACCGCGGCCGCCGATCAACAAACGCTGTCCGGCATCCACCCGGTAGTACACCGTGACGGCGCCGCTCTCGTAGAGCACCGAGCGGCTCGGCATGATGCACTGAGCGATTCTCTCGGGAAGCGGAGCCGTCGCCGCGATCGCTCCGAACAACGGCACGACCGTGCGCCGCAAATTCGGCCAAAGTCCGTCCGTATAACCGTTCGTCGCCAGCACCACGTGCCGCGCCGACACGGTGCCGCCCGGCGTGGCCACCTGCCAGCCGGCGCCGGTTCTCTCCAGCTTGAACGCCCGCGTTTTGCCGTGGACCGCGGCGCCCGCCGCCTTCGCGGCGCGCACGAGACCTCGCGCATAACCCAAGGGATTCAGATCCCCGCCGCGCCGATCGAGCATCGCGACGCGGTAGCGCGCCGTGCCGGTCGCCCGCTCGAGATCGGTCCCCTGCAGCAGTTCGACCGGGGCATGACGGCGCGCGAGCTGTTCCGCCGTCGCGCGTACCTGCGCCGAATGCTTGGCGCGGACTGCCGCGCGCAGAGTGCCGTTGCGGCGTGCTTCGCAGCGAATGCCGTGGCGCCCGATCAGATCGAACACGAGAGCCGGCGCGGCGCCGGCGAGGGCATTCATGCGGCCGCCCAACTCCGGGCCGAAGTCTCTTTCCACTCGATCCGGATCGGGTTTGAGGCCCGGATTGACCTGGCCGCCGTTGCGTCCGGATGCGCCCCACCCGGGTTCCTCTGCCTCCAACACCACTGCCTTCGCGCCCTGTTCGGCGAGATGCAGTGCGGTCGACAATCCGGTGATGCCGCCGCCGACCACGGCCACGTCGGCTCGAACATCGGCGGCGAGCGCAGGCGTCGGCATCGCGGCCTCGGCCGTTTCTTGGTATAGGTTCATGTAAATCGATGCCGTGCGCAGCGTAAGCTTCCAGCATGATATCCGAACCGCTGCAGTGGGTATGCGCCGTCCTCGGCGCCTTGATGGTCGGAATATCCAAAGCGGGCATCACCGGATTGAGCATCCTGTCCGTCGCTCTGTTCACGCACGTGTTTCCGAGCAGCAAACAGGCGAGCGGCTTGGTGCTGCCGCTGCTCATATTCGGGGACTTCGTCGCCGTGCTGTCCTATCGGACGCACACGCAATGGCGCTTTCTATGGAAGCTCATGCCGTGGACTGCGGCCGGGGTGGTGCTCGGATATTTTGCGCTCGGCCACATCTCCGACAAGACCACGCGGACCATGATCGGAGTGATCATCGTGTCTCTGTGCGTGCTGGGTTACTGGCGGCGATATCTCACCCTTTCGGCTCGGGAGAGCGAGGCACCCAAACATTGGAGCCTGGCCGCCGCGATCGGCATCGTCGCCGGCTTCATCACGTTGATCGCGAACGCGGCGGGGCCGCTGATGGCCATCTACTTGGTCGCCGTGCGCCTGCCGAAAATGCAGTTCGTGGGCACCGCCGCCGTGTTTTTCATGCTGCTCAATCTGTTCAAGGTACCCTTCATGGTCGACCTCGGCCTGATCACCGCACAGAGCTTCAAATTCAATCTGATGCTGGCGCCGGCGGTGCTGCTAGGAGCGTTCGCCGGGCGCTGGCTGCTGGTTCGCATCAACCAGCAGCTGTTCGAGAAACTCGTCCTCGCGTTCAGCGCGATCGCGGGAATTCTATTGATCGTGTGACCGATGGGTTCGCGCCTGCCTTGTCAACGGGGTGCTTCTGAGCGCACTATTTTCCGCTCACGGGGCGCGTTGGGGTGTAGCGTAGCGCTGGGCAACAAAAGGAATGATGCGACATGCAATATCAAGGCATATTCGGTCTGATTGTACTGATCGCCGACGTCTGGGCGATCGTCAATATTTTCCAAAGCAGCGCGGACACCGGCACGAAGGTGCTTTGGACGGTCCTGGTGATCGTACTCCCCGTGCTCGGACTCATTCTCTGGTACTTTCTGGGTCCGAGGTCCGGCAGAGCCTAGTTACCCGTGCGTCCACGTAGACATGAGCGCCACAGTTTGGGTGGAGTTGGGTGGCTACGCGCGAGCGTGCTCGGCGCCAACGACGGCATCGTATCGACCTCCAGTTTGATCTTGGGAGTCGCCGCGGCGCACGCCTCGCAATCGCAGATCTTGATCAGCGGCACGGCGGCGCTCGTGGCCGGCGCCATGTCGATGGCGACGGGAGAATATGTGTCCGTTCATTCGCAGGCGGACACGGAAGCCGCGGCCCTCGACCAGGAACGGGCCGAGCTTGCGGTCGATTTCGCCGGCGAGCGGCGCGAATTGACCGAAATCTACGTGCGCCGCGGGCTGGACAAGAAGCTCGCCACGCAAGTGGCGGCGCAACTCATGGAGCACGATGCCCTGGGGTCGCATGCCCGCGATGAATTGGGATTGACCGCCGGCGCGGCCGCGCGGCCATTGCAGGCCGCACTGGCATCGGCCGGCAGCTTTTCGGTCGGCGCAATCCTGCCCCTGTCGGTCGCCGTCATGGCCCCGCAGCGATACCTCATGTTTGCCGTGGTGTTCGCATCGCTGCTGTGTCTGCTCATCCTCGGCGGCTGGTCCGCCAAGGTCGGCGGCGCCGATGTGCGCACGGGCGCCTTGCGTGTCGCGTTTTGGAGCGCGCTCGCCATGGGGATCACCACCCTCGTCGGCGCCGTCGCCGGGCGCCTTGGATGAACCGCCGAACCGCGCTCCTCAGCGTCTCGCAAATGACTGCGGCCGATCGCGCCGCCATCGCCGCGGGCACGCCGGGATCCGTGCTCATGCAAAATGCCGGCGAGGCCGTCGTCGCGGAGATCGTCCGCCGCTGGTCGCCCCGGCCGGTGAGCGTGCTGTGCGGCCCCGGCAACAACGGCGGCGACGGCTTCGTCGTCGCCGTCCGCCTCGCCGAGCTCGGCTGGCCGGTTCGAGTCGCCCTGCTGGGAACGAGAGAGGATCTGCACGGCGATGCGCGTGCTTGCGCGATGCGCTGGAAGGGAGGCATCGAGGCGCTCGGCAACGGCGCGATCGACGGCGCGGCGCTCATCGTCGATGCTCTGTTCGGGTCAGGCCTGAACCGCCCGCTGGACAGCCGGGTCGCCGGCGTGCTGGACGCGGCCGTGCAGCGCGGATTGCCGCTGGTCGCGGTGGACGTACCGAGCGGAGTGATGGGCGACAGCGGCGCGAGCGGAGGCGCGGCGCCGGCTAGCTGCACCGTCACCTTCGCGCGCAAGAAGCCGGCACATGTTCTGTTGCCGGGCCGAGATCTGTGCGGCGAAGTCGTGGTCGCCGATATCGGCATCCCGTCCGCCGCCATCGACTCGCTGCACATCGACGCCTGGGAAAACGATCCGACGCTGTGGCGGGCGCAATTGCCGCGCATGAATTCCTCCGCCAACAAGTACACACGAGGCCATGCGCTCATCTGCGGGGGCTATCCCATGACGGGCGCCGCGCGTATGGCGGCGCGCGCCGCGGCGCGAGTGGGCGCCGGCCTGACGACGATTGCGGTGCCCGAAGTCGCGTTCCCCGTGTACGCCGCATCGCTCACCAGCATCATGGTGCGGCCGCTCGAGCAAAGCGGGGATCTGGGCCGCCTGCTCGCTGACGCGCGTTTCACCGCCTGCTTGATCGGACCGGGGGCCGGCGTCGACGATGCCACCTTCGATGCCGCCCGTGAAATCCTGGGATGCGCTCGGCCGGTGGTGCTCGATGCGGATGCGATCACCGTGTTTGCATCCCGAGCGGCCGAGCTCGCACAGGCCATCCGCGGGCCATGCGTCATGACGCCCCACGACGGCGAGTTCGCGCGCGTATTTCATCTCTCCGGCGACAAGTTGAGCCGCGCTCGGGCCGCGGCACGTCAAAGCGGCGCAATCATGGTATTGAAGGGAGCGGACACCGTCGTTGCGGCACCCGATGGCCGTGCCGTCGTCAATACCAACGCCCCCCCGAGCCTCGCCACCGCGGGCTCCGGCGACGTCCTCAGCGGCTTGATCCTAGGTTTGCTCGCGCAGGGTATGGATGCGTTCCTGGCCGCCGCCGCCGGCGTCTGGATGCACGGCGCGGCGGCCGCCGACTTCGGCCCCGGCCTGCTCGCGGAGGATCTGCCCGACCTGGTACCCGCCGTGCTGCGCCGCCTGGAACTCGGGTAGAGACACGTGAACGCCTGGTTTCCGCGGGTTACCTTTCACACACTGTTCATCGCAGTCGGCGTGCTCACCTATGTCTTGACCACCCGCGTGGAACGCGATCGCCGGCCGCCGTCGATTGCCATCGCCTGGGTACTGGGAATGATCGCGGTGCCCTATCTGGTGCTGCCCATGTACCTGCTGTTCGGCCGCCGCAAACTGCCGCGCAGGGTGCTGCAGTGGTCCGGGATCGGCTCGCACTGCACGCACTGGGCCGAGGATTTGATAGAGAGTTTCGGCCTGCCGCCCTGCGCGCCCGCGGTGATTCACATGCATCAGGACGGCGACGATTCGGCGGCCGCGCTGTTCGCCGCCATGTCGAGCGCGAGCCGGCGTCTCGACATCTGCACCTATATTCTCGGCAACGACGCATTCGGCCGCAAGGCGATGCAGAGCATGATGGACTGCGCGCGCCGCGGGGTGCTGGTGAGGCTGCTCATCGACGGCGTGGGCGCGCTCCAGCTGCCGCGCACCTGGCTCGACGAACTCAACGGCGCCGGCGTCGAGACCGCGATCTTCAGCCCTCTGTTCGCGCGCAAGACCCAGGGTCCGCGCAATCTGCGCAATCATCGAAAAATGGTCATCGCCGATGCAGCGCTCCTCTGGGCGGGCGGCAGAAACATCGCCGCGGAATACTTCGTGGGCGTGGGCGGCGCCAAGCCGTGGCGCGACCTATCCTTCGATTTGCGGGGACCGGTTGCGGCCGCCGGCGCCGCGCAATTCGAGGCCGACTGGGTTGCCGCGGGCGGCAGGCCCATCCTGCCCCGCGCGGCGCCGAGCGTGGCCGAGCCCCTGCCTGAATCCGGCACCGGCCGCGCACAGTTCCTGCCGAGCGGCCCGGACCAGGCCGAGGACACCGTGCACGCCATGTTGATCGATGCTTGTTTCCGCGCGCGCGAGCGCATGCTCGCCGTGACCCCCTACTTCGTTCCCGACGCCGCGCTCGAAACCGCGATGCGATTGGCGGCGCGGCGCGGCGTGAGCATCGACCTGTGCATCCCGGCCGTCTCGAATCATCGCCTGGCGGATTTCGTGCGCAGCAGGGCCCTGCGCGCGCTTAGCTCAGCCGGGGTGAGAATTCATCTGCTGCCCTACATGATTCACGCGAAGGCCGTCGTGTTTGACGAGTCTCTGGCGTTTTCCGGATCGGTCAATCTCGATTCGCGCAGCCTCCTGCTCAACTATGAATGCGCCGTCGTCTTCTACGGCGAGCGCGAAATCGATTGGCTGGCGAACTGGATCCGCGCCTTGATTCCCGAATCGCAGCCCTTCGATGGCCGCTCGCCGGGCCTGCTGCGCGACGTCGCGGAAGGGTTGCTCTTGACGGTGGCCTATCAACTATAAACGCGCGAGTAGGACGGCGCCTACACGGGATTTTCGATCCGCCGTGGGCGACGCATAGTATCCTTGACGTGCGGTCGCGATCCGCGGATTGGCAGGTACGATGGAGTTTAAGGACTACTACAAGGTCATGGGTGTACCGCGCGACGCGACGGAGGCGCAGATCAAGCAGGCCTACCGCAAGCTCGCCCGGAAGTATCACCCGGACGTCAGCAAGGAAAAGGACGCTGAAGCCAGATTCAAGGAGGTCGGAGAGGCCTACGAGGTGCTGAAGAGTCCCGAGAAGCGCGCCGCCTACGATCAATTGGGACAGGGGCATCCTTCGGGTCAGGAATTTCGTCCGCCTCCCGACTGGGGAGCCGGCTTCGAGTTCAGCGGCGCAGGTGCGGGTGCGCGCGACTCGGACTACAGCGAGTTCTTCGAGTCGCTATTCGGCGGGCGGGGCCGGGCCGGATCCCAGGACGGCCGCGGCGCGTTCCATGGCGGGCGCGCTCATGACGGGCGCGGCGAGGATCATCACGCCAAGGTGCTGCTCGATCTCGATGCCACGTTGCGCGGTGGCGCCCGGCAGCTTTCCCTGCGAGTTCCCGAAATCGACGCCGACGGCAGACTGGTTACCAAGGAGCGCGTGCTCAATGTGCAGGTGCCCAAGGGCATCCTCGCCGGCCAGCACATTCGACTGGCGGGCCAGGGCGCGCGCCCCATGGGCGAAGGAACCCCCGGCGATTTGTTCATCGAAGTCGAGTTCCAGCCTCATTCTCTGTATCGAGTCGATGGACGCGACCTGTACTTGGAACTGCCCGTGGCCCCCTGGGAGGCGGCGCTCGGCGCCGCGGTGAAGACGCCTACACCCACCGGCACGGTGGACTTGAAAATTCCCGCCGGGTCGCATGCCGGCAGCAAATTGAGGCTGAAGGGCCGCGGCATACCCGCCTCCCCGCCCGGGGACTTTTACGTGGCCCTTCAGATCGCGCTGCCGCCCGCCAACGACGACAAGGCCAAGGCCGCCTATACGGCGATGGCTGCGGCCCTACCCTTCAATCCTCGCGCAACTCTCGGGGTCTAAGGCATGTCTACACCAACAAATCAACCGCTGTCCGGCGCCATCTTCGAGGAGTCCGATCTGCTCACCGTCGCGGAATTGAGCCGCATATGCGCCGTCGACGAGCGGCACATCGTGGAACTAGTCGACGAGGGAGTGATCAGTATTGTCGAGATCGGCACAACCGAATGGCGTTTCAGCGGCACCGCTCTGCGGCGCACTCGCCTCGCGCTGCGGCTCGAGCGCGATCTCGAACTCAACCTGGCCGGCGTCGCGCTGGCGCTGGATCTTATGGAAGAAGTGGAGCGCCTGCGGCGCGCGCTTCAGGAGAGAAGCTGATGGCGGCGCTCGAGTCCGATGCCTTCGTGTTCTTCGGTGCCACGGGCGATCTGGCGTACAAGAAAATTTTTCCCGCCCTCTATGCCATGATCGGCCGCGGCCTCGACATCCCCATCATCGGCATGGCGCGCGCGGGCTGGACATTGGACAAGCTCACACAGCGCGCCCGCGAGAGCATCGAGCACAACGGCGACTTCGATTCCGGCTGCTTCGCGAAGCTCGCCGCGCATTTGCGCTACGTGGACGGCGATTACACCGATCCTGCAACCTTCGGCCGCTTGAAACAGGCGCTGGGAGGAGCAACCCGGCCGATCCACTATCTGGCGATTCCCCCGAGCATGTTCGCAAGCGTCGTGCAGGGACTCGCGAAGTCGGGCTGCGCCGACAACGCCCGGGTCATCGTCGAGAAGCCGTTCGGGCGGGATCTCGCGACGGCGCAATCCCTCGACCGCACGCTGCACGAGGTGTTTGCGGAACCCGCCATTTTCCGCATCGATCACTACCTGGGCAAGGAGGCGGTGCAAAATATCCTGTACTTCCGCTTCGCCAATACCTTTCTCGAACCGATTTGGAACCGCCACTTCGTGCAGGACGTACAGATCACCATGGCGGAACAATTCGGGGTGGAGGGCCGCGGGGCGTTCTACGAAGAAGTCGGCGCCATCCGCGACGTGGTGCAAAATCATTTGCTGCAGGTGATCGCATTGCTCGCCATGGATCCTCCCACGGGTCACGAACCGCAAGCGATGCAGGCGGAAAAACTGCGCCTGTTCCGTGCGATGCGGCCGCTCGGTCCGCAGGACGTCGTGCGCGGGCAATTCAAGGGCTATCGCGATGAGACGGGCGTCGCCAAGGATTCGCAGGTCGAGACCTTCGCGGCGCTGCGCCTGCACATCGACACCTGGCGCTGGGCGGGCGTGCCGTTCTACATCAGGGCGGGCAAATGTCTTCCCATCAGTGCCACCGAAGTGACGGTAACGCTCAAGCGCCCGCCGCTCGCCGTTTTCTCCCCCAACAACGACATGCCCGCAAACTACTTCCGCCTGCGCCTGAGCCCCGAAGTGGTGATCAGCGAGGGTGCGCTGGTGAAGCGAAACGGCGATCACATGGACGGCGAGCCCGTCGAGCTGGTCGCCCGCCATCACACCGAGAGTGAGAAATCCCCTTACGAACGCTTGCTGGGAGACGCCATCCGCGGCGACCCTTCCCTGTTCACGCAAGATGACAGCGTGGAAGCGGCCTGGCGGGTGGTGGATCCTGCTCTGAAGGCGGGCCGCCCGGTGCTGGAATACGAGCCCGGCACGTGGGGGCCCCTGGCATCGAACTCCATCGTCGACGGCGATGACGCATGGCATGACCCCCAACCGGAGAAGACCCTGCCGTGCTGAATGCCGACGACGTCATTTTCCTGCTGGATGTGGACAACACCTTGCTGGACAACGACCGCTTCGCCGCGGATCTCGGCGACCGACTGGAGCAGGCATTCGGGCCTTCCGAACGCGAGCGCTACTGGGCGATTTTCACGCGATTGCGCGAGCAACTCGGTCTCGCCGACTACTTGGGAAGCTTGCAGATGTTTCGCGCGGGACTCGACGATCATCCGGAATTGCTGGCGATGTCGGAATTTCTCTTGGAATATCCGTTCGCCGCGCGCCTCTTCCCCCGTGCGCTAGAGGCCGTGTCGCACTTAGGCCGGATCGGCCGTCCCGTGGTACTGTCCGACGGCGACATCGTTTTTCAGCCGCGCAAGATACAGCGCGCCGGGATCTGGGATGCGGTGGATGGCCGGGTCATGATTTACCTGCACAAGGAGCGCGTGCTCGATCACGTGCAACAGCGCTATCCTGCGAAACACTATGTCATGGTGGATGACAAAACGACTCTTCTGTCCGCCATGAAATCGACTTTAAAGAGTACCCTGACCACGGTATGGGTGCGGCAGGGGCATTACGCGCTGGCAGCGGACGCCAAAACCGCCGAACCCGCGCCGGACTTGACGATCCAACGCATCGGCGATCTGATGAACCTCACACTATCCGACTTCCAGGAACGGTTATGAATATTACCAAGACATTGCATGATTTGGGACAGAGCCTATGGCTCGACAACATCACGCGCGAAATTCTCGACAACGGCACCCTGCGCCGCTATATCGATGATCTGTCGGTCACCGGCCTCACCTCGAACCCGACTATTTTCGATGCGGCGATCGGCAATACATCGGCGTACGACAAGGGCATTCGAGAGAAGGCTCGAGCCGGACTCGCCGGCGAGGAACTATTCGTCGAATTGGCGCTGGAGGACCTGCGCCGAGCCGCCGATTTGTTCAGGCCGGAGTTCGAGCGCACGCAAGGGGTCGACGGCTGGGTTTCCATGGAGGTCTCCCCGCTCCTCGCCAACGACACCAAGACCACGATCGCCGCCGCGCTGCGCATTCACAAACAAGCGAATCGGCCCAACCTGTACATCAAAATCCCGGGCACTCCGGCGGGCGTGCCGGCCATCGAAGAGGCGATTTTCGCCGGCGTGCCGGTCAACGTCACCCTGCTGTTTTCTCGCGAACAATACCTCGCCATTGCGGAGGCCTATTTGCGGGGCATCGAGCGGCGTCTGGCCGCCGGCCTCGATCCGCGCGTGAACTCGGTGGCATCGTTGTTCGTCAGCCGCTGGGACGGCGCCGTCGGCGACAAGGTGCCGCAGGAATTGCGCAATCGCTTGGGGATAGCCATCGCCGCGCGCACTTACCGCGCGCACAATGATTTGCTCGACAGCAAGCGCTGGCGCGACCTGGAAGCCCGAGGCGCGCGCAAGCAGCGCATGCTGTGGGCAAGCACGGGCACCAAGGATCCGAAGGCACCGCCCGGCCTGTACGTCGAGGCGCTCGCCGCGCCCGACACCATCGACACCATGCCGGAAAAGACCTTGCTGGCGTTCGCCGCCGGCGGCAGCCTCGAGTCGCCGATGCGCAAGGACGGCGGCGACGCCGAACAGGTGCTCGCGGAATTCGCGCGCGCCGGGATCGACGTCGGCGCGCTCGCCGTTCGCCTGCAGTCGGATGGCGCGGATTCCTTCGTCAAATCCTGGCGCGAGCTGATGGAGCGCATCGCCGAGAAAAGCGCGGTACTGGCGACATCTTGAATCCGAAGATTAATCCGCTCGCCGGGCAAGCCGCGCCGGCCGCCTCGCTGACGGACATCCCGAGGCTCGTCACCGCCTACTACACCGAGCGGCCGGATCCTTCGATCGCGGCGCAACGAGTGGCCTTCGGCACCTCCGGTCACCGCGGCTCCTCGTTCGATTCGAGTTTCAACGAATATCACGTGCTCGCGATCAGTCAGGCCATCTGCGAGTATCGGCGGCGGCAGAACATCGACGGTCCCCTGTTCATGGGGTACGACACTCACGCGCTGTCGGCGCCCGCCTTCGCGAGCGCCCTCGAAGTACTGGCCGCCAACGGCGTCGAAGTCATGATCTCGGCGGGCGGTGAATACACGCCGACTCCGGCCGTGTCGCACGCCATCCTGACCTACAACCGCGGCCGCAAGAGCGGGCTGGCCGACGGCATCGTCATCACGCCTTCGCACAACCCTCCCGACAACGGCGGCTTCAAGTACAACCCGCCGAACGGCGGCCCGGCGGACTCCGACGTGACGTCAGGCATCGAGGCCCGCGCGAACGACCTGCTGCAATCGGGCGCCGGCGCGATCGGCAGGGTGGGATTCGCCGCTGCACAGCGCGCTGCCACAACCCACGTTCACGATTACCTACAGGCCTATGTGAGCGACCTCGGCGCCATTTTGGATATGGAGGTCATACGCGGCTCGCGTATTCGGATGGGAGTCGACCCCTTGGGCGGCGCCGGGGTGCACTACTGGGCGCGTATCGCGGAAGTCCATCGCCTCGACCTCACGGTGGTCAACGACGCAGTCGATCCCACCTTCCGCTTCATGACCCTCGATTGGGACGGAAAGATTCGCATGGATCCCTCCTCGCCCTACGCGATGCAGCGCCTCATCGGTCTCAAGGACAAATTCGACATTGCCTTCGCCTGCGACACCGACCACGACCGCCACGGCATCGTCTCTGCCGGCAGCGGATTGCTGCCTGCGAATCATTACCTGGCGGTTGCCATCGACTACTTGTATCACCATCGGCCGCGCTGGCGGGCGGACGCCGCCGTCGGCAAAACCGTGGTAAGCAGCGCCATGATCGATCGCGTCACCCACCGAATGGGCCGCACGCTGTACGAGGTGCCGGTGGGTTTCAAATGGTTCGTGAGCGGGCTGCTCGACGGACGGCTGGGGTTCGGCGGGGAGGAAAGCGCCGGCGCTTCGTTCAGCCGCCTCGACGGCAGCGTCTGGACCACGGACAAGGACGGCATCGTGCCGGCGCTGCTGTCGGCGGAGATCACCGCGCGTACCGGGCACGACCCCGGTGCTGCGTACGGCGCCTTGACCGGCGAATTGGGCGCGATGTTCGCCAATCGCGTGGACGCCCCGGCAAACCCGGAACAGAAAAAGAAGCTCGCCAAGCTCGATGGTGCGCAAGTGCGGATCAAAGAGCTCGCCGGCGAACCCATCGAGCGCATTCTGACCGCCGCGCCTGCCAACAATGTGCCCTTCGGCGGTGTCAAGGTCATCTCGGGGGGCGGTTGGTTCGCCGCGCGCCCTTCCGGAACCGAAAACATCTACAAGATCTATGCCGAGAGTTTCCACGACGCCGGCCATTTGGACCGGCTGATTGCCGAAGCGCAGCTCATCGTGGATGCGGCGCTCGCCGGCACCTGATACCCCACGACTCAAGTGCCGGCACGCGAAACCCCCACCCTGAGCGCGACGGCCAAGCGCCTGGTCCCGTGGTTGGTGGCGGTGGGCTTTTTCATGGAATCGCTGGACACGACCATTTTGAACACGGCCGTTCCCGCCATCGCCCAGGCGCTCAAGGTGCCGCCGCTCAGCATGAAGGCCGTGCTCGCGAGTTATACCTTGAGTCTCGCCGTCTTCATCCCGATCAGCGGCTGGATGGCCAATCGTTTCGGCACGCGGCGCGTATTCGCTTCCGCAATAGGCATCTTCACCCTTGGATCGTTTCTCTGCGGCATCTCGAACGAGATCCACCTGCTGGTGGCCTGCCGCATTCTGCAGGGTTGCGGCGGCGCCATGATGCTCCCCGTGGGGCGCCTCACCATGGTGCGCACCTTCGAGAAATCCGAACTCATCAGCGCCATGAGCTTCGTCGCCATGCCGGGCCTGGTCGGACCCATGCTGGGGCCGCTCCTGGGCGGCCTGATCATCGGCTACTTTCATTGGAGCGTCATCTTCTTCGTCAACATACCGATCGGCCTGTGCGGCCTGATCCTGGTGTATCGGCATCTGCCCAACTACCGCGAGCAGCGCAACTACCCGCTCGACATCGTCGGCCTGGTGCTGTTCGGCTCCGGCATTTCTCTGCTGTCCTACGTGCTGGAGGTATTCGGCGAGACTTCTTTGAGCGGGCGCGAAATATTGGGCCTGCTGACCATCTCGGCCGCCTTACTCGGAGCGTACGGCCTCCATACCACGCGCATCGCGCACCCCTTGTTGCGGTTGGCGCTGCTGCGAATCAGGAGCTTCCAAGTTGCGGTCACCGGCAATCTCTTTACCCGGTTGGGCATTGGAGGCATCCCCTTCCTGCTGCCGCTTCTGTACCAGGTCGGCCTGGGTTTCTCGCCCATTCAATCCGGATTGCTCATCCTGCCGCAGGCGCTGGCCGCCATGAGCCTGAAGCTGACCATGCCGCACATCCTGCGCAAATTCGGCTTCCGCCGCGTGCTGATCGCGAATACCGTAACCCTGGGACTGATGATTTTTCTATTCTCGACCATCGATACCGGCACGCCGGTATGGGTGATCGTGCTGCTGGCTTTCATCTACGGATTCCTCACCTCGCTGCAATACACCAGCATGAACACGCTGGCGTATGCGGATGTGAACGCCCGCGAAGCCAGCGGCGCCAGCACCATCGCCAGCACCGTCCAGCAAATGGCAGTGAGCTTCGGCGTGGCCACTGCCTCGTTCGCCGCCGCCCTGTTCGTCCCCGACAAAGTGCACGCAACGGGCCCCGAAATGATCCACGGCCTTCACCTGGCGATGCTGGCGCTCGGCGCAATGACCATCGTTTCGACCGTGGTATTCAATCAACTCAAGGCCGGCGACGGCGACGCGGTGAGCCGCCACAAGGCGGAGCTGCCGAGCGGGTGAGCCGGCAGCCGTGCGTCGGTTATTCCGTCTTGATCGCGTGACCGCCGAATTGGTTGCGCATCGCCGACAGCAGCTTGTCGGTGAAGGAGTCCGCGTCGCGCGAACGCAGGCGTTCGAGCAACGACAGGGTGATCACCGAGGCAGGCACCCCCAAGTCGATGGCCTCCGCCACGGTCCAGCGGCCTTCGCCCGAATCCGCGACGTACGGGGCGATGCCGTGCAGGGTCGGGTTCTTCTCCAGCGCATTGGCGGTGAGATCGAGCAGCCACGAGCGCACCACGCTGCCGTAGCGCCAAATCTCGGCGATTTGATGCAGATCGAGCTTGAATTCGGTCTTGTGCTGCAGGATGGAGAACCCTTCCGCGTAGGCCTGCATCAAGCCGTACTCGATGCCGTTGTGGATCATCTTGGTGTAATGGCCGGAGCCGACGGCGCCGACCCGGCCCCAGCCGCGATCAGGCGCCGGCGCGAGAGTCTCGAAGATCGGGCGCAGCCGCTCGACCACCGCCTCGTCGCCGCCGATCATCAGGCTGTAGCCTTCCGCGAGCCCCCACACGCCGCCGCTGGTGCCGGAATCGACGTAGTGAATTCCTTTTTGCGCCACCGCGGCGGCCCGGCGCTGAGTATCGTGAAAATTCGAGTTGCCGCCGTCGATGATGCTGTCGCCCGCCGCCAGGATCGGCGTGAGGCTCGTGATCGTCGAGTCGGTGATCGCCCCGGCCGGCACCATCAGCCACAGGACGCGCGGCGCCTCGAGTTTCGCCACCAGCTGCTCCAGCGAGGCCGCCGTTCCCGCACCCTTCTGCTCGAGGGCGGTGCGCGCGTCCGCGGCGGGATCGAATCCCACCACCGTGTGGCCGCCGCGCAGCAGGCGCTGCGCCATGTTGGCGCCCATGCGCCCCAAGCCGATCA
>Ga0209624_10000552_pt1 | contig 32980 bp, 30 predicted proteins | sample JacPinW_OM2H0_O1_FD_188565 | JGI IMG/M metagenome (GOLD analysis project Ga0209624, IMG submission 188565) | Forest soil microbial communities from Algoma, Ontario, Canada - Jack Pine, Ontario site 1_JW_OM2H0_O1 (SPAdes) (version 2) | ecosystem: Environmental > Terrestrial > Soil > Boreal...
GCATAGGATCGTTCATGGCGAATGCGGCTCGATTGAAATCGCGTGAATCGGCTTCGACAACCAGATTCTACGCAAACTCAACCGTCTAAGCCACATTCGCCAACCTGCCGTGCATAATGCCGGCTAATTTCCCGCGCATCACGGCTGCGGGGTCTTTCCCCTGTTCATCTGGCGTCGGCTCACGGTCAGTCACTTCGCCCGTGGCGATATCGACCATGCGTTTAGCCCATTGGTTCAGATCGCGGGCGTTCGGGTGGATTTGTCATTCTTTATTCCGCCAATGTTCCACGCGCCTTGACACGGCCTTACCGGCCTCTTTCTCAGCTTCCAACTGGGTCGCATATGAATGTGGCGACCGCACGTGAATTTGGATTCCTTCGCAGACCGTCCAGCGGTATCTCGACCTCCGCAACGGGTCCGGCTGGATACTGAAGGTAAACGGGTGAGTTTCGAGCATGATACGAATATGGGGCGCGTTGGGCTAGGGCGCTGGCGAAAACACGTCTGCCTTATTCAAACTGGCCCACTACCCGCGCTGACGTTCTGTTACGAGGCGGGGCCAACCGGATAGGGTCTTTATCGGCTGATCGGCGAGCTCGGTCACACGCGCCAAGTCGTTGCGCCTTCGCTCATTCCGCGCAGGCCGGGCGCGGTCGCATGCGGAGCGCGAGGGATTGTGGATTCGGTCGACAGCGTCGCGCCTGCCAGCGTCTGAACGCCCCTAATTTGGCGTATGGCGTTTTCATGACGATCTGTGCCAACCTGAGGAGGAGGTTCCGCCGGGGGGCGAAGGCGACAGTCAACAGCAACAAGCGAGGTCCCGATGACAGACCAGGCTTTGACCCCGAGCCCCCTCCCTCAGGGCTTGATGACGCGGAAACCGCTCGCCGACATCATTGCCGAAGGCGAGGGCCATGCCCTCGGCAAGACCCTCGGTCCGGTCAGCCTCACTGCGCTCGGAATCGGCTGCATCATCGGCGCCGGCATCTTCGTTCTCACCGGCACCGCGGCTGCGCGCTACGCCGGGCCGGGCATCGTGCTGTCCTTCGTGATCGGCGGCATAGCCTGCGCCTTTGTCGGCCTCTGCTACGCCGAACTAGCCGCGCTGCTGCCGGTGGCCGGCAGCACTTACACCTACACCTACGCCACGCTCGGCGAGATTTTTGCCTGGATCATCGGCTGGGACCTCATCCTCGAATACGCCATGGGCGCCTCGACCGTGGCGGTCGGCTGGTCGGGCTACATCGCGTCGCTGTTGCGCAATTTCGGCATCACCATCCCGCCCCAATACGCCGCCGCGCCCTGGACGGAGGTCAAGCTGCCGGATGGGACCATTGTTGGGGGAATCGTCAACATTCCCGCCGCCCTGATTGTCCTCGCGCTGACCGCGATGCTGATCGGCGGCACCAAGGAATCGGCCCGGCTCAACAATATCATGGTTGCCGTCAAGCTGTTCGTCGTGGTCGCTTTCATCCTGCTCGGGGCGGCCTACGTCACCTCCGCCAACTGGCATCCCCTCATTCCCTCCAATACCGGCGAGTTCGGCCATTTCGGCTGGTCAGGCGTGGTGCGCGGCGCCTCGGTCGTGTTCTTCGCCTTCATCGGCTTTGACGCTGTCTCGACCGCCGCGCAGGAAGCCAAACTGCCGCAGCGCGACATGCCGATCGGCATTCTCGGCTCGCTGGTGATCTGCACCATCCTCTATGTGCTGGTGGCGGCCGTGGTGACGGGCCTCGTGCCCTACACCGAGCTCAACGTCCCCGACCCGATCGCCAAGGCCGTCGACGTCATCGGCATGACCTGGTTCTCGGTGCTCATCAAGATCGGCGCGCTGGCGGGCTTAACGACCGTCATCCTGGTCCTGCTCTACGGGCAGAGCCGCGTCTTCTTCACCATCGCCAAGGACGGCCTTCTGCCAAAGATGTTCTCGGAAGTGCATCCAACGCTCGGCACGCCCTACAAGAGTCAACTCCTGATCGGAATCGTCGTCGCCATTGTGGCGGCGCTCACCCCGATCGACGTTCTCGGCGAAATGGTGAGCATCGGCACCTTGTTCGCGTTCGCGCTCGTCTGCGGCGCGGTGGTTTATCTGCGCAAGAGCGATGCAGAGATCTTCCGGCCGTTCCGCACCCCCGCCGTGCCGTGGGTGCCGAGCCTGGGCATCGCTTTCTCGATTCTGCTGATGGTGTTCCTGCCTTGGGAAACGTGGCTGCGGCTGATCGTCTGGCTCGTGATCGGCCTGGTCCTCTATTTCGCCTATGGGCGCTCGCACTCGGTGCTCATGAACGGCGAGAAGCGCTGAGCGGCGGCCGCCCTAGAAGGCGATCACCGCCAGGGGTGGGCCGCGGCGGATTTCTCTTCATGCGCCTCGATTGCCGACACCTCGACCAAAGTCAGGCCGATATGGTCGAGGCCTTCGACCAGGCATTGCTTGCGAAAGGCGTCGAGCTCGAATTTGACGACGCCCCCGTCGGGGCCGTGGATTTCCTGCGCTGGCAGGTCGATCGTCAGCGTGGCGTTGGCGCCGCGCTCGGCGTCGTCCATGAGTTTGGCGTGGTCTTCGCGAGAGACTCTGATCGGCAGGATGCCGTTTTTGAAACAATTGTTATAGAAAATATCGGCGAAATCGGTTGCGATGACGCAACGCACGCCGAAGTCGAGCAACGCCCAGGGCGCGTGTTCGCGCGACGAGCCGCAACCGAAATTGTCGCCTGCAACGATGATCGCCGCCTTGCGGTACGCCGGCTTGTTGAGCACGAAGTCGGGATGCTCGGAGCCGTCCTCGCGATAGCGCATCTCGGCGAATAGACCCGCGCCGAGACCGGTGCGCTTGATCGTCTTGAGATATTGCTTCGGGATGATCATGTCGGTGTCGATGTTGTCGATCGGCATCGGCGCCGCGACCCCGGTCAATGTCGTAAACTTATCCATCTGCTCATGCTCTCTACTCTCGGCGCTTCCGACGATGCGTCAATCTGTGGGCGTCCGCGGGGAGCGACGTATTCCCGTGGCAAACGCCAATCGCTGTCGTGAGCGCTGCGGCGTTGGTCGAGGATTTTGTCGCCGTTCAGTCTATCAAACCCGGCCTCACCGGACAATGGCGTCCGAACTCATAGATAGGTCTCGAGTTCCTTGGCCGCCTCGTCAGGCGAGCGCTCGACATTGAACGCTTCAACAAAGGCGCCGTTCTTGTCCATCAGATACACGATCGAACTGTGGTCCATCGAATAGTCGCCGTCGGCCTGTGGCTGACCCTTGCGGGCGAACACCCTGAAGGTCTTCTCCGTTGCTTCCACCGCCTGGAGGCTGCCGGATAACCCGACTATGGCGGGATTGAAGCTGCTGACATAGTCCAGCATCACCTTTGGTGGGTCGCGCTCCGGGTCGACGGTGATGAACAGCGCGGGAATGGACTTGTCTCCCATCTTTCCAAGAATGTCCGAGATCCGCGCAAGTTCGGTCGGACAGACGTCGGGGCAGTGGGTGTAACCGAAATAGACCAGGAACGGTTTTCCTCGCAGCGTCTGATCGCTGACCGTCTTGCCGGCCCCGTCCTCGAGAGCGAAGGCGCCGCCGATCAGAGCCCCGCGCGGCCTTTGTGACGGGCTCGTCAGCAGGAACGCCGCAAGGCCAACCAATGCAATAGCGACGAGAGTCGCGACAATGCGGATCGCGAACGCTCTCAATCGCGGCGCATCGCTGGATTCGGCTTCCGGCATCGAACCTCCATTCGGAGCGAGCTCCTAAAGGCGAAATGGGGCGATCTCCAGACGGAGGGCCAATCCGATAGGAACCTGCTATTGACCTTGCTTGAGCAGGGCGCCACGACAAGCGCCTGGATAGGGTGTGATGGTCCTCCGTCAACTCGAATATCTCGCGGCGCTCGCGCGAGAAAAGCACTTTGGCCGTGCCGCAGACGCCTGCCACGTGTCGCAGCCGACCCTTTCGGCCGCGATGCGGCTGCTCGAAGACGATCTTGGGGCGCCGATCGTCGAACGCGGGCACCGATATCTCGGCCTGACGCCGCAAGGGCAAGTCGTCCTGGAGCACGCCCACCGGATTCTCGCCGAGGTGGAGAATCTTCGGCGCGGGCTCGAAGAGATCGACAAGGGCCTGACCGGCCGCCTTCGGATCGGCGTCATCCCGACCGCGCTGCCGCTGGTTTCCCAGCTGACGGGTCCCTTTTATGCGCGCTTTCCGGGCGTGACGGTCGCGGTGATCTCCATGAACAGCCAGGAGATCGATCGAGGGATCGAGGAATTCGAACTTGACGTCGGCCTCACCTATCTCGACGCCGAACCGATCGCCCACGTCAAGGCCAAGCCGGTCTGCGTCGAGGATTACCTCTTTCTGACCCAGGCGAATGGCGCTTTCGCCGATCGCTCGCAGGTCACCTGGCGCGAGGCGGCGAATACGCCTTTATGCCTGCTCACGCCCGACATGCAGAATCGGCGGATCATCGACGGCGTCTTTCGCTCGGTTGGGGCGAAGCCCATTCCGGCGGTCGAGACCAATTCGATCTTCAATCTCGTGACGCATGTGAGCGCGGGCCAGTGGTCGGCGATCGTGCCGCGCCAGCTCTTGCGCTTTTTCGGCTTGCCGGCGGGCACCCGAGCGATCGAACTGGTCGAGCCGACCGCGCAACGGACCATTGGACTCGTGATGAGCGATCGCGAGCCCCCGTCGCCGCTCGCCCGCAACCTGTTCGCGATGCAATTGCCCGACGATATCGCGGCGCTGATCCAGCCCCCCAGCCCGCTTGGCGACGGCAACGAGCCCGCGGCTCGATAGGATTCTTCTATCGTATATTCCAAAGGTTCAATTTGAACCTGGGCCCCCCGAAGCGCATTTCTATAAGTGTCCTGGGAGGATGTCGTGTCCGGCCGAACGGCCTTTGATCTCTCTTTGGCGCAAGCGCTCATCGACCGTAAGCGCGACACGCCAGGCGCCACGCTGCCAATCCTGCACGATCTGCAGGAGCAATTCGGCTACATCGATGATCGCGTAGTCCCCCTCGTCGCAGATGCGCTGAACATCTCGCGCGCCGAAACGCTCGGCGTGATCAGCTTCTATCATGATTTCCATCGCTCGCCCTTTGATGGCCGGGTGTTGAAGCTTTGCCGCGCCGAATCCTGTCAGTCCATGGGGTGCGAGGACCTCGTCTCGCACCTTGAACTCCGTCACGGGATCAAGGTCGACGACGAAGACGACCACTCGCCTCTTCACATCAAAACAGTTTACTGCCTCGGCAATTGCGCCCTGTCTCCGGCGGCGCTCATCGACGGGGAGCCGATCGGCCGCTTGGACCGCGATCGGATCGACGCGATCGTCGCGGCGGCGCAAGGCAAGACCCAATGAGCGTCCGCGTCTTCATTTCCGCGGATTCGTCGGCGCTGTCGGTCGGCGCGGATCGTGTCGCGGACGCAATTCACAGCGAGGCGCGCGGCCGCGGCCTCGACATCGAGCCTGTCCGGACGGGATCGCGAGGCCTCTTCTGGCTTGAGCCGCTTGTCGAAGTGGAAACGGCTGCCGGCCGCGTCGGCTACGGGCCGATTGCTCCGGGTGAGACTGCTCAACTGTTCGATGCCGGCTTCTTGAGCGGCGGGACTCACCCCAAGGCGCTGGGCCCCGTCGACGGCATTCCCTATCTTGCGAAACAGCAGCGGCTTATCTTTGCCCGTTGCGGCCTGACGGACCCGCTGTCGCTCGATGATTATCGCCGCCATGGCGGGCTTCGGGGCTTGGAGCGCGCCTTGGCTCTGGGCCCGACGGCGACGATCGAGGAGGTTCTGGCCTCGGGCCTGCGCGGGCGTGGCGGCGCTGGCTTTCCGACCGGCATCAAATGGCGCACGACCGCTGGCGTCGAAGCCGATCAAAAATACGTCGTCTGCAACGCCGACGAAGGCGACAGCGGCACGTTCGCCGACCGCATGCTGATGGAGGGCGATCCGTTCCTGCTCATCGAGGGCATGGCGATCGCGGGGGTCTCGGTCGGGGCGACCCAAGGCTATGTCTATATTCGCTCCGAATATCCGCATGCCTTCGCGACCTCTCAGCGAGCGATCGAGCGCGCGCGGGCAGGAGGTCTTCTCGGGCCGAGTGTGCTCGGATCGAGCCGCGCTTTTGATCTCGAGGCGCGGCTCGGCGCCGGCGCTTATATCTGCGGCGAGGAAACGTCGCTGTTGCAGAGCCTTGAGGGGAAGCGGGGGCAGATCCGCGTTAAGCCGCCGCTGCCAGCGATTTCAGGGCTCTTCGGCAAGCCGACGGTCATCAACAATGTGCTGAGCTTCGCCTCCACGCCCTGGATTCTTGAGTACGGCGCGAAGGCCTATGCCGCCTACGGCGTCGGACGCTCGCTCGGATCGCAACCGTTCCAGCTCGCGGGCAACATTCGATACGGCGGACTTGTCGAACTCGCCTTCGGCGCGACCTTGCGTGAACTGGTCGAAGGCTTCGGCGGCGGCACGCGGACCGGTCGGCCGATCCGCGCGGTTCAGGTCGGCGGCCCGCTTGGCGCCTACCTGCCAGAGTCGTTGCTCGATACGCCGCTCGACTATGAGTCGATGGCTGCCGCGGGCGCTATGCTGGGCCATGGCGGGATCGTCGTTTTCGATGACAGCGTCGACATGGCGCGCCAGGCCCGCTTCGCGATGGAATTTTGCGCCAAGGAAAGCTGCGGCAAATGCACACCCTGCCGGATCGGCTCGACCCGCGGCGTGGAGACCGTCGACAAGATCATCGCCGGCCAAGACCGTCCAAAGAACGTCCAACTGTTGCGCGATCTTTGCGAGGTCATGACGGACGGTTCGCTCTGCGCTCTAGGCGGGCTTGCCCCGATGCCGGTGCTTAGCGCGCTCAATCATTTCAGCGAGGATTTCGCCAAGGCGCCCACGCGCGTCGCGGCGGAATAGGAGATCAACCATGGCGCTGTTGCAGGAACTCGACACGGGCACGCCCATCCGCACCGGCGCGTCGACGGTCACGCTGACCATCGACGGGCGCCAAGTGAGCGTGCCTCCGGGAACATCGGTGATGGCAGCCGCCGCGATGATCGACAATCCGATCCCGAAACTCTGTGCGACGGACAGTGTCGAGGCCTTCGGATCGTGCCGCCTCTGCCTGGTTGAAATCGAAGGCCGAAGGGGCACGCCTGCCTCCTGCACGACGCCAGCGGAAGCGGGGATGATCGTCCGCACCAAGACGCCTCGCCTGGAGCGGCTGCGCAAAGGCGTCATGGAGCTCTACATTTCCGATCATCCGCTGGACTGCCTCACCTGCAGCGCGAATAACGATTGCGAGCTGCAGGCCCAGGCGGGGAACGTCGGACTGCGGGACGTGCGCTACGGATATGACGGCGCGAACCATTTGAAGGCGCCGACCGACGCCTCCAATCCTTATTTCACCTTCGAATCCTCGAAATGTATCGTCTGCTCGCGCTGCGTGCGCGCCTGCGAAGAGGTTCAAGGCACATTCGCGCTGACCATTCTCGGCCGTGGATTCGATTCGAAGGTGGGGACGGGCGGCGTCGATTTTCTGTCGTCCGAATGCGTGTCCTGCGGCGCCTGCGTGCAAGCGTGCCCCACCGCGACGCTCAATGAAAAGCTGGTCATCGAAAAGGGAACGCCGGAGCGCACGGTCGTGACGACCTGCGCCTATTGCGGCGTCGGATGCTCCTTCAAGGCGGAGCTCAAAGGCGACGAAGTCCTGCGCATGGTCCCGTACAAAGCCGGCAAGGCCAACGAGGGCCATTCCTGCGTCAAGGGCCGGTTCGCCTACGGCTACGCCACCCACAAGGACCGGGTTCTCAAGCCAATGATCCGCGAGCGAATCGAGAATCCGTGGCGCGAAGTCTCCTGGGACGACGCGATCGCCTATGCGGCGAACGAATTCCGGCGCATTCAGGCCAAGTACGGACGCGACTCGGTGGGGGCGATCAGCTCCTCGCGCTGCACCAACGAGGAAGTGTTCCTGGTTCAGAAGATGGTTCGCGCCGGGTTCGGCAACAACAACATCGACACTTGCGCGCGCGTTTGCCACTCGCCGACCGGCTTTGGCCTGTCCAAGACCTTCGGCACTTCGGCCGGCACGCAGGATTTCAGGTCGGTGGAAAAAACGGATGTCGTGGTCGTCATCGGCGCCAATCCGACCGACGCCCATCCGGTTTTTGGGTCTCGCATGAAGAAGCGCCTGCGCGCCGGCGCGCGTCTCATTGTCATCGATCCCCGCCGCATCGATCTGGTCAAGAGCACGCACATCAAGGCCGACTATCATCTGACTCTGAAGCCCGGCGCCAATGTCGCCGTCCTCAACGCCTTGGCCCATGTCATCGTCACCGAGGGCCTCGTGAACGAGGCGTTTGTGCGCGAACGCTGCGACCTCGCCAATTTCGAGTCGTGGGCGCGCTTCGTCGCTGATCCGCGTCATTCGCCCGAGGCGACGGCGGAGCAGAGCGGCGTCGACCCCGGCGAACTGCGCGCGGCGGCCCGTCTTTTTGCCATGGGCGGCAATGGCGCGATCTATTATGGGCTTGGTGTCACAGAGCACAGCCAGGGCTCGACCTCGGTCATGGCGATCGCAAACCTTGCCATGGCCACCGGAAACATTGGCCGCGAAGGCGTGGGTGTGAATCCGCTGCGCGGCCAGAATAACGTGCAGGGCTCGTGCGACATGGGCTCCTTCCCGCACGAGTTTTCAGGCTACCGCCACGTGTCCACCGACGCCGTGCGCGAGACGTTCGAACGCCTGTGGGGCGTGCCGCTCAGCAACGAGCCGGGCTTGCGCATTCCCAATATGATCGACGAGGCGATCGACGGCTCGTTCAAGTGGCTCTACGTGCAGGGCGAGGACATTGCGCAGTCCGACCCGGACACCAAGCATATCACCTCAGGCCTACGCGCGATGGAATGTGTCATCGTCCAGGACCTCTTCCTCAACGAGACGGCGCGTTACGCTCATGTGTTTCTGCCCGGTGCATCGTTTCTGGAGAAGGACGGCACGTTCACCAACGCCGAGCGCCGCATCAACCGCGTGCGCAAGGCGATTCCTCCGCTTGCGGGAATGGCCGACTGGGAAACGACGATGGCGCTCGCCAACGCCATCGGCGTGCCCATGAGCTACACGCATCCGAGCGAGATCATGGATGAGGTCGCAGCGACGACGCCGACCTTCAAGGGCGTGTCCTATGCTCGCCTCGACGAACTTGGCTCGATCCAGTGGCCGTGCAACGATACGGCGCCGACCGGGACACCCGTTATGCATGTCGACCGCTTCGTGCGCGGCAAGGGCCAGTTCATGCTGACCGAATTTGTCGCCACCGAAGAGCGGGTCGGACCCCGCTTCCCGCTTCTGCTGACGACTGGCCGCATCTTGTCGCAATACAACGTCGGCGCACAAACGCGGCGCACCGCGAGCGCCGTCTGGCACAGCGAGGACGTGCTCGAGATTCATCCCTTCGACGCCGAACAGCGCGGCGTGCGCGACGGCGATCTCGTAGCGCTGAAGAGCCGGAGCGGTGAGATTTCGCTGCACGCAAAGATAACCGAGCGCGTTCAGCCCGGGATCGTCTACACGACCTTCCACCATGCGGAGACCGGCGCGAACGTCGTCACCACCGACTACTCGGACTGGGCGACCAATTGCCCTGAATATAAGGTGACCGCTGTGCAGGTGCGGCGCACCAACCATTTCTCCGACTGGCAGTTGCGCGATCGGGAAGAAGGAGTCTCATTGCGCCGGACCGAGAAAGCCTTGGCCGATGCGGCCGAGTGAAGGCGCGGGTTCGATCGACGTTCCAGCCCGCGCCTTTTCCTACGATTCGGGCGCCAGCGGGCCTGAGCTCACGCGTGCGGTCGCCGTCGAAGCGCCGGTACAGATCGTCATAGGCGGCGCGCCCTTCGCCGTCATGATGGCGACTCCTGAAGATTTGGAAGATTTCGCGTACGGGTTTGCGCTGACGGAGCAGATCACCGAAAGCATCAGCGATATTCGTGGCGTCGAGGTTGAGGCCGCCGAGGACGGCTGGAAGCTCAAGATCGCGCTTTCCGGCGAGCGATTGCAGGCGCATCTCGCGCGCGGCCGGGCGATGAGCGGACGCACCGGCTGCGGCCTATGCGGCATCGAGGATTTTTCCCAGATGCCGTCGCCGCGTCCGCCGCTCCAAACGCAGGCTCCGATAGCCCCTGAGGCGATCCGCGCCGCCCTTAGCGAACTCGAGGCGCAGCAGCCGCTGAATAAGGCGACGCGCGCTGTTCACGCCGCGGCGTGGTGCGGACGAGACGGGGCAATCGTCTTGGTCCGGGAGGACGTGGGACGGCACAACGCGCTCGACAAGACGATCGGGGCGCTCGCTCGCGGGGCCATGGCGCCGGACAGCGGGTTTTTTGTCATCACCAGCCGCTGCTCATTCGAAATGGTGGCCAAGGCGGCGATCTTTGGCGCGGGCACACTCGTTTCGGTGTCGGCGCCGACGTCGCTCGCGCTTGAACGCGCTCGGCGTTTCGGCGTCCGCGTGATTGCTGTCGCGCGCCGCGATCAGGCTTTATGCTTCGAAGAAGGGAAGGACGAAGCAAGCGGAGGATTGGCGGCTTGACCACCGGCAAGCTCGACAGACTTGTGCGCATGGCCAATCAGATCGGCGATTTCTACGCCTCCATGCCCGAGCGGGAAGCAACCGAGGGCGCCGCCTCGCATTTACGTCTTTACTGGACACCAAAGATGATCCGCGAGATCATCGCCTTCGCCGATGAAGGCCATTCCGGCCTGAATGCGATCGCGGCGCGCGCGATCGATTCATTGAAACAGAGCGAGTCGGCCGCCTAGAACTTTGCCGGGCCCTCATGCCGCGCTGGCCGCGCTCCCAAAATCTCACGCGGCTTTTTGTCGGCCAGCACATCATCAACGGCGTGAGCGTCGGCGCCGGCGTGGTCGTGGTCGCGCTCGTCGCCGCGTCGATTTTCGGCTTCACCGCGGGCCAGCCGGCGACATTGGGCGCGATATCGGCCAGCATTTCCGATCTTCCGGCGCCCTGGCGCGAGAAGGCGCGGACGCTCATTTTCGGCTTCGCGCTGGCGATGCTCTCGACAATCGCGATCCAACTTGCGTTGCCATGGCCAGTCGCCGCGCTCCTCATGATCGGCGTTATCAGCTTTGTTGGGGGGCTCATTACCGGGCTCGGGCGATGGGCGGTGGCCGTGGGGATGCAGGTGGTCATCCCGATGGTCTTCATTCTGGGATTCCCGCGCGAAACTTATTCGGGCGCGCTTCGAATTGAGTTGCTGCTCGCGGGCGGCGGTCTCGCCTATATCGCCATTGCGCTCGTGGCGACGATTTTCACCGACATCAGCGCCCGCCGGATGGTCGCGAGCGAAACGATCCGCGAATTCTCGATCTACCTGCGCGCGGTCGCCAGCATTTTCGATCCCGACCAGGATTTGGCCGCGGCTTATGGCGCGACGATCCGCCAACAGTCGGCGCTCTCGGACCAATTGCAATCCGCGCGGGCGCTTCTGCTTGAACGGCCGGGGACAGTCGGAGAGCGCATGCGGCTGTCGGCCTCGATCGGCATCCTGTTGGATGCGCTTGATGCGGTGATCGCCGCTCAGTGCGACGTCGAGCTCATTCGACAGACGCCCGGGGCCGCGGCAGTTCTGGCCCGGATTGGGGACGCGTTGCGTGTCGGCTCCCTCGATCTCGGGCACCTGAGCATCGAGCTCCTGACCACCGGCCATCCGACGCTCCCACCCGACCATCAGCTCGCGATCGATGCGCTCAAGCGCGAGGCGGCGCGAGTCGAAGCTGAGGGGATGGACCCGAAAGCGCGCGCGGCGCTTGACGCCACGACTTGGCGGCTTGTTTTGTCGCTTAGCCACGTTCGGCGTCTGGAGCAGTCGCTGTCGAGGGACGCGATCGCCCGGGCCGCGATTGGCGACGTGGATCTTGCCGCCTTCATCCCGAAGCGAAACTACGCCCTAAGCGGGCTTGCCGCGCATCTTAGCCCCGAATCGCCGGTCCTGCGATTTGCGGCGCGCCTGTCCCTGGCGATGATGGCCGGCGCCGTCGTCGCGCAATCGCTGGGCGACGACAGGCATGGCAATTGGGTGTTGCTCACCATCGCCGTCGTGATGCGGGCGGGGCACGGGCTCACCCGTCAGCGTCGCGACGACCGGGTCATTGGCACGCTGGTCGGATGCGTGCTGGCGGCCGGTTCTGTCGCTTATTTGCCGGCCGGCGCGCTCGTCGCAGTTCAAGGCCTCGCGGTCACTGTGGTGCACAGCTTCGCCCGCCTCAACTATCGCATTTCCTCGACCGGGGCTTCGGTGATGGCGCTGGTGTCGCTGCATCTGGTCCAGCCCTCGGCCTCGGCGCCCATCCTGGTGCGTTTGGCCGATACTCTGGTTGGCGCGGCGATCGCGCATCTCTTCAACTATTTCTGGCCGCGTTGGGAATTTCTCGACGCGCCGCAATTGGCGAGCCGCCTTCAGTCCCAGCTTGCCGCTTTCGCCTCCGCGGCGCTGAGGAGCGACGTCAGCGAACATGACTACCGGCTGGCGCGGAAGAACGTGATCGAGGCCATGGCTGCGCTTTCCGATTCCGCGGGTCGAATGGCGATCGAGCCCATGACGGCGCGCAAGGGCCTTGACGAAATGGCGGGGCTCCTGATCCGGGCCTATAGTCTTGTGGCCCAACTTTCGGCCGCTCGCCTCGCGACGCGAGCCGGCGCTCCCTTGCCTGACCTTGCGATCAGCAACTGGCTCCAGGCGCTTCTCGTCGGCCCATCCGACGGGGCCGGCGTCGTGACCGAACCACCGGCCGGACCGCTCGCCGCCGCGGCGATCGCCGTGACGACCGCCGCCCGCAAATACGAACGCGCGGCGAAGAGCGACGTCATTTAGGGCCTGACGATTGGCGGCCGGACTGAAGGCCTTGCGCCCGGAGGCCTTGGCAAGCCGCCGCCCCACCAGTCACTTCGACCGTGAATCGGCGTTTAAAAGAAGGCTCTTCAGTTCGTCCTCAAGCCGCAATTCGACGTCTTGCGCTTCCGTTTTGATCCAATCGAGGACGACTTGAACGTCATCGCGCGGCGTTGAGTCGGCTTGAACCAGCCAATAGGCGTATCCGCGCGCGTGATCCGGGTCTGCGCCGCCGACCGCGACGAGCCGCCGCTCGGACAGCAACGGCTCAATGAGAGCGATGCGGCCGAGCGCGATTCCCTGACCCTCCAGCGCCGCCCGGATCGCCTGGTCATACTGGTTGTAACGCAGGACGCCCTTCGGCTTGATCGCGCTCAAACCCATGGAATGGAGCCGGTCGGCCCATTGCAGCCAGGGGCGATTCGAGTCGTCGTATTCAATGAGAACCTGTTTGGCGATCGAATCGGCGTCGAGCCGCGTCACGCCGAGCGAGGGATGAGCGACAGGCGCGACCGCTTCGCCGAACAGGCGACGCGATCCAGGCGGCGCGCTCTCGGCGTCGCAATAGCGAATGGCGATATCCGCGCTCTTGGTTCTGAGATCCACCACCTTGTTGTTGGCGGCCACGCGCACGTCGATATCGGGATGGCGCTGTTGGAAACCGCCAAGGCGCGGCATGATCCACAGTCCGGTGACGCCAATGCTGGCGGTGATCGTCACCGGCTGGCGATCGCGCCCGGACGCGAGCGCGTTGACGCCATCCTGCAGCTGTTGCAGGGCGCTGTCGGCGACGCGAAAGAAACGTTCGCCTTCGGCGGTGAAGCGGATCGAACGGTAGCCGCGGTTGAGCAGCTTGACGCCAAGCGCCTCCTCGAGCGCGATGATCTGACGGCTGACAGCGGATTGGGTGAGGAAAAGATCCTCGGCGGCCAGCGTTATGCTCATGCGCCGGCCAACGGCGACGAAGCCCCGAATGAGATCCAGCGAAGGCAGCCGAATGGGAAAATTTCGCATGTCATTTCCTCATGCGATCCAGCTCGGTTCTCTTTGAGAGAACGCCATCCGTCAAGGGAGAATCCCAGGATTGCGCGGTCGAGTGCGTGGAGTCGCATTCCTTGGCCGCATGCAATAGATACCGAAAAGTCGTTTGACTGAGAACCGTCGTGGATCCTATCAAGAAGGGGAAAAGCCGAGCCCGCGTTGCTCGCTGGCGTCGCGAAACCAGAGCCGCCGGGGTTCGCCTTGTGGGCGCCAATCGCCCAGGAGAATGGACATGCTGCGGATCGCATTGCCGCATATCCCCTTCGGACCCATGTCGCCAAGTCTCGCCCATTGGCGAGAGGCCCTGCACGTGTGGCGTCGACGGGATCGGGAACGTGCCGAGCTGGCGCGAATGTCAGAGGCGGAGCTCCACGACATCGGCGTCACGTCGGCGGAACGCTGGGCGGAAATCCATAAGCCGCGCTGGCGCGGATGACGTCGGCACCGCCGTTCGAACGCGCTAAAGCCGCTTCTCGAACCAATGGTGGGCGTAGGGGTTGTCGTTGAAGCGGGCGACTTCCCCGTAACCTTCGCTGCGGTAAAGCGCATGAGCTTCGGTCAGCGCCCGGTTCGTGTCCAGGCGCAGCGTCTTCAGCCCTTTCTCTCGGGCCGCAGCTTCGAGCGTTCGCAACATCCGACGCGCAACCCCGATGCCGCGTGCAGACGGCGCGGTCCAGACGCGCTTGATTTCTCCCGTCGCCTTATCCACGCGTTTGAATCCGCCGCACCCGACCGCGTCGCCATCGAGCCGGGCGATCACAAAAAGACCGGTCGGAGGCGTCATGTCTTCGACGCGGGCGGAGTCATCCGCGCCGGCGTCAAAGCCGCTCTCGAAACGCGCTGCAAGCTCGCGAAAGTACGCGTCCAGACAAAGGCGCGCGTCGACGCCGTCCGGCGCTTCAGCTGAGACCTCGACCGAGGCGGCTCGGATCAGTCGCTCAACCTCAGCCATCGCCGCCACCAGGCGATTCTGCTCGGAGGCGTCGAGGGGATCCAGCATCGATTCCGCGAGATTATCCGAGAGCCTGTCATAGGCCGCACGCTCGGCGCTCCCTTTGCGGGTCAGGCTCACATTGCGGCGGCGACCGTCGACATCTCCCTTCGTCACGGCGATCAACCCCTGAATCTTCAGGGATTGCAGCAGGCGGCTGAGATAGCCCGAATCGAGCCCGAGCCTGCTGCGTAGCGCGCGGACATCAGCGCCATCGGCGCTGATTTCGAAAATGAGCCGCGCCTCCGCCAAAGGGCGGCCCCGTTGCAGGTAATCGACCTCGAGCGCGCCGACGCGCCGGGTCACAAGGCGATTGAAGCGGCGAACGGTTTGCAGCGGGCTTTCGTCCATTCTCTGACTTTAGTCAGATATATCCTGATTTCAAGCGCTCTGGGGACGTCGGGCCGCTTCGATCGGGCCGGCCTGATCGCAGCGAGACCAGCTCGCCGACACGCCAGATCGCCGCGCGCCACTTTGTGATCGGGGGTGGGGCGGGCGGCGCCAAGGAAACGATTGCGGGACGGCGGCAAAGCGCGTTAGTCTCAAGCCCAGCGTAAACAGCGCGCGCCGTCCTTGCCCATGCCTTGCATCGCGCATTGCGGTTCGCGTCCAAGAGAAAAAAGCGTCCATGCGGACGTGCGGCGCGGGAACGCGCTGCTCGCCGAAACGTTGAGGGCTACGGGGCTCCTTGGTTAGGAGACTATGATGCCAACTTTGGAATACGCACTATCGCCGGGCCACTCGCTTCGCCATCTGGACGTCGCGCCGATGATCTCCGCGCTTCGGTTCCAGCCCTCCGATTTCGAGTACGCCCACGGCTGGCTCAGCCATGTTCCAAGCCGCCATCGCTTCCAATTCGACCGGAAAGGACGGGTGACAATCGACGCTCTTTGTGGCTGTGCGACTCTCTCCGTAAGGCCCGAGCAGACGGACGAACTCCATTCGATGTTCAAGACCTGGAGGCGGGACTATTGGCAGCCTCTCGAGATAAACCGGGAGTTCGCGTCACACTTCGCCGAGCCGAATGGTTGGGTGAGGTTATTTCGCGACATCCGCATGGCTTGGCGGCGCTTCCGCCGGCAAGCGGGCCCAGTCACGATCCCCGCCGACGCGCTTCCTTCGGCCACGCCCGCGGAATAGCCGCGGTTCATGCACTTTAAGTCCGCGCGCCCGCGCAGTCGGGAGCGCGGACTTAGTCATACGCCTCTCGCTCCAAGCAGAACGGTCGCCCGACCTCGCGGAAAGCGCTGGACTCAGCGTGTGAAGCTGACCGCGTTGCCGGCGTCGACGTTGAGGATATTGCCGGTGCTCTTGGAGGACAGATCCGAGGCGAAATAATAGACCGCTTCGGCGATATCCTCGGGATAGACCGAGCGTTTCAACAGCGAACGCTGGCGGTAGATCTCTTCGAGCTCGTTTTCGCTCACCTTGTTTGACGCCGCGCGCTGCGTCCGCCATTCGCCCTGCCAAATCTTGGAGCCGCGCAGCACTGCGTCGGGATTGACCGTATTGGCGCGGATGCCCAACGGCGCGCCTTCGAGCGCGAGGCACCGCGCAAGATGCACCTCGGCCGCCTTGGCCGTGCAATAGGCGGAGGCGCCGGGCGAGGCGGCGAGCGCATTCTTCGACGCGATGAAGACGATGCTGCCGCCGAGGCCCTGATCCTTCATGATCCGATAGCCCCCTCGCGCGGACAGGAAATATCCGGTCGCGAGGATCGCGATATTGCGGTTCCAAAGCTCGAGCGAAGTGTCCTCGAACGCAGCCGCGGAGGCGATGCCGGCGTTGGCGACCAGAATGTCCAGGCCGCCGAAGGCGAGGACCGTTTCGTGAAACGCGGATTCGACCTTGCTCTCGTTGGTGACGTCGACATGGACGCCGCTGACCACATCCTTGCCGAACCTTTTGCCGAACTCGGCGACGGCCGCGTCCAGGCTTTGGGCGTCGATGTCCGCGAGCACGACGCAGGCGCCCTCGCCCATGAGCCGCGCCGCGATCGCCTGGCCTATTCCGCCCGCGCCGCCCGTCACCAGCGCGACGCGCCCCGCGAGCGATTTCGGCTTCGGCATGCGCTGGAGCTTGGCCTCTTCCAGCAACCAATATTCGATATTGAAAGCTTCCTGCTCGGAGAGCCCGACATAGCGGCCGACGCTCGACGATCCCCGCATCACGTTGATCGCGTTGACGTAGAATTCCGCCGCGATGCGAGCCGTCGATTTGTCCTTGGCGAAGGAGAGCATGCCGACGCCGGGGACGAGATAGATGACCGCGTTCGGGTCGCGCATCGCCGGCGAATCGGCATGTTTGCAACGCTGATAATAGGCGGCGTAATCGGCCCGGTAGTCGGCAAGAGTCTTGTCGAGCGAAGCGACCGCCGCCTCGAGATTGCGGGAGCTTGGGTCGTAGGGCAGCACGAGCGGGCGGATCTTGGTGCGCAGGAAATGATCCGGGCAGGACGTCCCGAGCGCGGCCAGCGATTTGAGATCTTGAGAATTGACGAACTCCAGCACCGCCGGCGCGTCGGTGAAGTGGCCAATCTTGCGCTCGCTTGCAGAAATGTGCTTGCGAATGGCGGGCAGGAGCTTCGCCGCAACGTTGCGCCGGTCGGCCCGAGGCAGCGCCTCGACGCGCGATCCGCCGAAGGCCGCTCCCTGCGCCTTTGCGCTTAGCCAGCGAGCAGCCTCGTTGATGATCTCCAACGTGAGTCGATAGCATTCCTTCGAGGTCGGGGCCCAGGTGAACAGCCCGTGCCCGCCCAGGACGACGCCTTTCATCTTTGGATTGGCCTCAGCCATCGCGCCAAGCTTGAGTCCCAGGTCGAAGCCCGGCCGCTGCCACGGCAAAAATCCGAGCTCGCCGCCGTAGACCTCTTGCGTCAGCGCTTCGGCGTTTTCGCTTGCGGCAATCGCAATCACCGCATCCGCGTGAACGTGATCGACATGCGCGTGCGGAACGAAACCGTGCAGCGTTGTGTCGATCGAGGTTGCGCGCGGATTGAGGTTGAAGGTGCAATGATTGTAGAGCGCGACCATCTCATCCTCGTGCTCGAGGCCGCGATAGATCGACTTAAGTCTGAGCAGTTTGTCCATGTAGAGCGTCGAGAAACCGTCGAGCTTCATCGAGCCGATGTCGCCGCCCGACCCTTTCACCCACAAGACCGCGGTTGGCGCGCCGGTCAGCGGATCGGCCGCGGTCAGCTTGGCCGAGGTGTTGCCGCCGCCGAAATTCGTGATGCGCAGGTCGCTGCCAAGCAGGTTCGACCGGTAGAGGAGAAGGCCCGGATCGTCGAGGGAAGCCGCGTGTTCGTCGTCCCAGAGATCGGGCAGCGGAGCGTCGAAACGAACTTGATCGCCGCTCATGGGCCGTTCCTCTCAATGCGGTGCAATTTCAGCCCTCCATTAGGCAAATGCTGGCGGAGCGTCAACATTTCCTAGCAGTTGCGCGGCTTCGATGAGCGGGTTCGATTGATTGACAGCCCTATAAGCGCGTGGCACTGAAAGTAGTAGCGATCAATATCGGGGGAACGACAAGGTTATGCGCGAGCGACAGCGGGTCGAGATCCACCGCAATCTGCTCGCCGCGCAAGGCTTCCTCTCTATTTCCGACATGGCGGCCGGTGTTGCCTCCGAGACGCGCGTCACGGAGGTGGCGTGAGCGCAGAGCAGGAGGTCGGCACGCCGCCCGACCGAGCCGCGACTCCGCTGCTCGAGGTCCGCAATATCGAGAAGACGTTTCCTGGCGTACGCGCGCTCTCGGGCGTGTCGTTCGACGTGCGTCCGGGTGAGGTCCATGCGCTGCTGGGAGAGAATGGCGCCGGCAAATCGACCCTCATCAAGATCGTGTCCGGCGTCTACCAGCCGGATCTCGGCTCTATTCTGGTGAACGGGACGCAGGTCGATTTTTCCTCGCCCGACGACGCGCGATGCGCGGGCGTCGCGACGATCTATCAAGAACTGCTGCTGTTTCCCGAGCTCAGCGTCGCCGAGAACATCTTTCTCGGTCATGCGCCCTTGGCCGGCGCCGGTCGCATCGACTGGCGAGCGATGCGGACGGAGGCGAGGCGGCTGCTCGATTCGCTCGAGATCGACGATCTTTCTCCCGATCAAATTGTCGGCGTGCTCACCGTTGGCAACCGTCAGCGCGTCGAGATCCTGCGCGCGCTGTCGCATGATGCGCGCATCCTCATCATGGACGAGCCGACCGCGGCGCTGACGGAAAGCGACGTGACGCGTTTGTTCGATGTCGTCCGCCGCCTCAAGCAGCACGGCGTCGGCATTGTCTACATTAGTCATCGTCTCGACGAGATCTTTGCCATCGCCGATCGCGTCACCGTCCTGCGCGACGGCGCTTACGTCGGCTCACGCGACGTCGCCGACACCAACGTCGGTGAACTCGTGCAGATGATGGTCGGGCGGCGTCTCGAGAGTCTCTTCCCGAAGACGGTGGCGCCGATCGGCGCGCCGGTCCTCGAAGCCCGCGATCTTGTCCGCCGGCCGCTCACCAAGGGTGTCAGTTTTACCGTGCGCGCGGGCGAGATCGTTGGGCTCGCCGGACTTGTCGGATCGGGCCGCAGCGAACTTGCGCAGACGCTATTCGGCATGACGCCGAGCGAATCGGGCGAGATTCGTCTCAATGGCAAGAGCGTGCGGATCGACTCGCCTGAAACCGCGCGTGCGAAAGGCGTCGCCTACGTGCCGGAAGATCGCGGCACGCAGGGCTTGGTCAGGGGGATGAGCGTCCTGCACAATTTTTCGCTCGCGGCTCTGGGGTCTCTGTCTCGCACCGGATTCATCGATCGCGCTGCGGAGCGGCGAATGGCGCTTGAGGGCGTCGCGCGATTCAGCGTCAAGACAAGTTCGGTCGACGAGATCGCAGGCCGCCTTTCCGGCGGCAATCAACAAAAGATCGTGCTCGGCAAGTGGCTCGCCAACAATCCCAAGCTCTTGATCCTCGACGAGCCGACGCGGGGCATCGACGTCGGCGCCAAGGCCGAGATCCATCGCCTGATGAGCCAGCTTGCCGGCGAAGGCGTCGCCATCCTCATGATCTCAAGCGAGCTGCCCGAGGTGTTGGGCATGAGCGACCGCGTGCTCGTGATGCGCGAGGGCCGGCTCGTGGCCGAGTTCGATCGCGAGGATGCGACTTCCGAGGTCGTGGGCGCGGCGATGATGGGCGGGACGTCGAGCGCGGAGAGGGCGGCGTGAGCGCGACCGCGATCGCAAGCTCGGGAAGCGCCCGCATCGGCATGTTTCGCCGCCTGGCTGGCCAGGAGCTTTTGCTCGCGGTCGCGATCGTCGCTCTCGCCGTCGTTGTCGGCTTTATCAATCCGCGCTTCCTCGCCACGCGCAATCTTTCCGACATCCTGCTTGGCAACGCCTATATCGCGATCGCCGCCGTTGGCATGTCGATGGTGATCATCTCCGGCAACATCGATATTTCCGTCGGCGCTCTCATCGGGGTGTTGGCGACGGTCAGCGGCTCGTTGGCCGTCGTGGGCGCGCCGATCATCGTGACCTGGCTCGCGCCGTTGGTCATTGGCGTCGCCGTGATGGCGGCGCAGGGCGCCATCATCGCCTATCTCCGGATCCCGGCGATCGTCGTCACCCTCGGCATGCTGTCGATCCTCAAGGGCGGCCTCATCAGCGTGACCGGCGGGAAATGGATCACCGACCTGCCGCAGAACTTCCATCTCGCCGATCTCTCCCTGTTCGGCATGCCGATGCCCGTCATCATCATGGTGCTCGCGACTGTGCTGGCGGCGCTCTGGATGCGCAATTCGCCCACGGGGCGCGCGATCTACGCGACCGGCGGCAATCCTGAGGCCGCCCGTCTCTGCGGCGTCAATCCGCAGCGCACCGTGCTCATGGTGTTCGCGCTCCACGGCTTCTTCGCCGGGCTTGCCTCGCTCGTCTATGCGACGCAGCTCCGCGTGATCCAGTCGACCACCCCCCAGGGCCTCGAGCTCACCATCATCACCGCCGCGGTGGTCGGCGGCGTCAGCATCCTCGGCGGCGTCGGCACGGTGGTCGGCTCGACACTGGCCGCCATTCTCATCGCCGAGATCACGAGCGCGCTCGTGTTCATCAACGTCTCGCCCTATTGGACGGACGCATTGCGCGGCGTTCTCATTCTGGCGACCGTCATCGCCGACATCTTGCGCCGCCAGCGCCGCGCCGCGCAGGGGTGGAAGCGATGAGCCTGGCGATCGAAACGAAGACGTTTCGCGTGCCTCGCTGGCTCAAGCGTCATGAGACGCTGCTCGCGATCATCCTCCTGATCGCACTCTTCGGCCTCGGCCTCATGAACGACCGCTTTCTCACCCTGGACAATCTCCTCAACCAGGGCCGGCTCATGACCGAGATCGGCCTCATCGCGCTGCCCATGACGTTCATCATCATCACCGGCGGCATCGATCTCTCGGTCGGCGCGATCGTTGGCCTGTGCGCGATCATGCTCGGCTATTCGTGGAAGACGTTTCATTTCCCCCTACCACTGGCGATCGTCTTCTCGCTCTTCGTCGGGGCGCTCGCGGGCTTCATCAACGGCTTTGTCATCACGCGGGTTAGAGTGCCCCCGCTCATCATGACGATCGCGACGCTCGCGCTTTATCGCGGTCTCGCCGAGGGCATAAGCCAGGCGCATTCGGTGCGCGGCTATCCGGAATGGTTCTATTTTCTCGGCCAAGGCGACGTGTTCGGCGTGCCGACGCAGCTTCTGCTTCTGCTCGTTCTCATCGTCATCGCCGGGATCGTGCTCGATCGCACGACCTTTGGCCGCGCGCTCTATGCGATCGGCGCGAACGAGACGGCGGCGCGCTTTTCGGCTTTGTCGGTCGATCGGGTCAAGCTCATTGTCTATACGCTGTCTGGCCTCGCCTCGGGCCTCGCCGCCTGGGTGCTGGTCTCGCGGGTGACCACCACGCGGATGGATATGGGGAGCGGCTACGAGCTCGACGTGATCGCCGCGGTGGTGCTGGGAGGAACCAGCATTTTCGGCGGCTCCGGCACCATCTGGGGCACCGTAATAGGCCTCGCGATGATCCAGCTCCTCAAAAACGGGCTGGCGTTGACGGGCGTCAAAGGGGACGCGACAATCGTCGTCATCGGGGTCGCGCTCATTCTCTCGGTGTTGATCGCGAGTTCGCTTCAGCGTCGCCGCGACTGAGCGCGGCATTCGTAAGGCCAACGCCGCTGGAAGCGGCATCTAGGGAGGAAATGGGTAATGAAAACAAGTTTATTGACCACCACAGCGGCGTCGTTGTTCGTCTTGTCGTTCGCCGCCGGGGCTGCGAACGCTGCGAGCAAATGGGACGGCGCCGACGACCTGCCGACAAGCCCGCTCGCCTGCGACGCAAGTGGAGCGGCGGCCCCCGCGGCCGCCAAGCCGTATGACGGCGGCCAGGCGGCCAACGCGCCGGACAAGGCCGGCAAGGAAATCACCGTCGTCGACGTCCCGAAACTGATCGGCATCGGCTATTTCAACGCGACCTCGAAAGGCATGCAGGACGCGGCCAAGGAGCTCGGCAACGTCAAGGTTACCACCGATGGTCCGACGGAAGCCAAGATCGACGAGCAGATCAAGTTCATCGATAATTACATCACCCGCGGCGTCGATGGCGTGATGTTCGCGGCCAACGATCCGGTGGCGATCGCGCCGGTGTTGAAGAAGGCCTTGTCGAAGGGCATCCATGTTGTTGGTTACGACGCCAACTCGCAGCCCGACGCGCGCGAATGGTTCGTGAACCAGGCTGAGTTCAACGGCATCGGCAAGTCGATGATCGACTCGATGGTGAAGGAGATCGGCGAGGACGGCAGTTTCGCCATTGTCACTTCGACCTTCACCACGCCCAATCAGGCCCGCTGGATCGCCGAGATGCAGGCCTATACGGAAAAATGCCATCCGAAGATGACGTGGCTCGAGACGGTCGAGGCGCAGGAGGACAACAATCTGTCGTTCAACCAGGCGACGACCCTTATCAACAAATACGGCGACAAGCTGAAGGGCCTGTTCGGCATGACCTCAGTGGCGACGCCGGCTTCGGCCGAAGCGGTCACCAAGGCCGGCCAGTGCGGCAAGATCGCCGTCGTCGGTCTCGCGACCCCGAACGCGATGAGGCCTTATGTCAACGCAGACTGCGTCAAGTCGGTGGTCCTGTGGAACCCGGTCGATCTCGGTTATGCCGCGACTTACGTTATGCGTGCGGTCGCCGATGGCAAGCTGAAGCCGGGCTCGACTTCGGTCGACGCCGGCAAGCTCGGCAAGCTCAATGTGGTCAATGGCAGCGAAATCCTGCTCGGAGCGCCCTTCATCTTCAACAAGGACAACGTCACCAAGTTCGACTTCTGAGCCGAAGGCGTAATCGGTCGACCCGCGATCGTCATTGCGACCCCCGGGTCCAAGCCCGGGGAGAAGCAATCCAGGGGAACGTAGGGCGCCCTGCGACTCCTGGATCGCCGCGTCGCCTAGGGCGTCTTTCGACGCCCTAAGGCTCCTCGCGATGACGATTCCATCCAAGCGCACGGCGCCGCTCGTCGAGGCGTTCCATACGGACTGAGGCCATGAACGGCTGCGTCGCGGTTTTCGACCTCGGCAAGACGAACATCAAGGTCGTCGTCTTCGACCGCGACGGCGCCGTTCTTGCCGAGCGCTCCACCCCCAACGCGCCGCTCGCCCCCGACGGTCAGTGGCCCTACCTCAGGCTCGACACGGAAGGCGCCTGGTCTTTCCTCATCGGCGCGCTCAAAGAGGTTGGCGCGCGTTTTTCGATCGAGGCGATCTCGACCACGACGCACGGCTGCGCCGCCGTCCTGATGGGTCGCGACGGCGAAGCGCTTCCGCCGCTTGACTATGAGTTCGATGGATTTGCCGCTGTCGACTCCGCCTACGACGCGGCGCGTCCGTCCTATGATGAGTCACGGTCGCCCCACTTGCCGCGGGGTCTCAATCTCGGGCGCCACATTTTCTATTACGAGCGCCACTTCCCGGGCCAATTCAAGCAGGCGGCTGCATTCCTGACCTATCCGCAATACTTCGCGTGGCGCCTTGGCGGCGCGATGGCGTCGGAAGCAACTTCGCTCGGCGCGCACACCGACCTGTGGCGTCCGAAGGAGGGCGATCTCTCGAGCATGGTGGACAAGCTCGGTTGGCGGCGGCTCTTCCCGCCGTTGCGCAAAGCCTGGGACACGCTCGGAACGCTCAGGCCCGAAGTCGGCGCTGCGACTGGCCTTTCGTCCGACGTGCGCATTATCTGCGGCGCGCACGATTCGAACGCGTCTCTCGTGTCGCATCTCCTGTCGAGGCGCGAGCCGTTCACAGTGATCTCGACCGGGACCTGGGTCATCATCATGGCCGTCGGCGGGAGAGCTCAGCTCGATCCCAAGGCCGACATGCTGGCCAATGTCAACGTGCGCGGGGAGCCGGTGCCAACGGCGCGCTTCATGGGTGGCCGCGAATATGCAGTCCTTGCCCGCGACGCGCCGGCCGACGCTGACGAAGCCGACGTCGCCGACGTCATCGCTTCCGGCACGCTCGCCTTGCCCGCATTCTCGGATCAAGGCGGCCCGTTCGCCGCGCGCAAAGGCGTCATCGAGGGCCCCGCGCCAACAACGCCAAAAGCGCGTTCGGCGCTTGCGACTCTCTATTGCGCGTTGATGACCGCCCATATGCTTCGGCGCCTCGAAGCGCCGGGCGAACTCATCGTCGAAGGCGGCTTCACCCGTTCACCCGCTTTCGCCGCGGTGCTCGCCCGACTCATGCCGGGCCGGCGGGTTTTGATCGCGCCGATGAGCGCAGGCGCTGCAGCCGGCGCGGCGATGCTCGCCCATTGGGGCGATCCGCATCCTTCGCCACGGCTCGAGCCGGCGCGCGGTTGGGACCTGCGCGGGCTCGAGGCTTATCAAGATCGGTGGGAGCGCGCGCTTTAATACGACGCGGCGCCGGCGCGGGGCACGTTACGCAACCTTCCGGCCGCCATTTCGTTTCACATTGTCAACAAATCGGACGAAATGAAGCCGGGGCGTATGTCCGCGACATCAGCGCATCAATCGGAAGAGATTTCGACCCTGATTCCGGCTCGGCTGGAGCGTCTGCCGTGGGGCCGTTTTCACGTTCTGGTCATCGCCGCGCTCGGGATCACCTGGATTCTCGACGGACTCGAGGTCACGCTCGCCGGTTCAGTCGCGCCGGCATTGAAGGAGAGCCCGGCGCTTCGATTCTCGGATTCCGAGGTTGGGCTGGCCGGCAGCGCCTATCTTCTCGGCGCGGTCGTCGGCGCCCTGTTTTTCGGCTGGCTCACCGATCGGCTTGGGCGCAAAAAACTGTTTTTCATCACCATCGTCGTCTACCTCATCGCGACGGCGCTGACCGGGCTCGCCTGGAACGGCCTCTCGTTCCTCCTGTTTCGCTTCTTCACGGGATGCGGCATCGGCGGCGAGTACTCCGCCATCAATTCGACCATTCAGGAGCTGGTCCCCGCGCGCTACCGCGGCCAACTCGATCTCACGATCAACGGCAGCTTTTGGGTTGGCGCCGCGCTCGGCGCCGTGGTCGCAGTCGTGCTCCTCAATCCCGCGCTCATCCCTTCAGAGTGGGGATGGCGACTTGCGTTCCTGACCGGCGCTATTCTCGGTCTGGCCGTCTTTTTCATGCGCATGTGGGTGCCCGAGAGTCCGCGTTGGCTCGCGATCCACGGACGCGAAAAAGAAGGCGAGGACGTCGTCAAGGGTATCGAAAAGCGGTTTGAGGACGAGGGGGCGAAGCTCGAGTCGGTCCCCGCCGACAAATCCATCCGCCTGCGCTCGCGCGACCACACGCCGCTCAGCGAAGTGTTCGACACGCTGATCAACCGGCATCGCGTGCAGACCTTTGTCGGGTTGACGCTGATGGCGGCGCAGGCGTTCTTCTACAACGCCATTTTTTTCACCTACGCGCTCGTCTTGACGAAATTCTACTCGGTCGGCGGCGACGCCGTCGGCTGGTACATTCTGCCCTTCGCGCTCAGCAACTTCCTGGGTCCCGTCATTCTCGGGCGCCTGTTCGACACGCTTGGGCGCCGTGTCATGATCACGCTGACCTACGGGCTCTCCGGCGTGCTCATGATCGCCGTCGCCGTCGCCTTCCAGCAGGATCTCTTGTCGGCGATGGGCCAGACGATCGGGTGGATGATCGTGTTCTTCATCGCTTCGCCAGCGGCGAGCGCGGCCTATCTCACGGTCAGCGAGACTTTCCCGATCGAAATTCGCGCGATGACCATCGCGATCTTTTACGCCATCGGAACCGGCGTCGGCGGTGTCGCCGCGCCGCTGATTTTTGGCAAGCTGATCGAAAGCGGCTCGCGGAATAGCATCTTCGCCGGCTATGTTTTCGCGGCGCTGCTCATGTTCGCCGCCGCCGTCATCGCCTGGCTCTTCGCCATCAACGCCGAGCGCAAGCCCCTCGAGCAGGTGGCGGCGCCGCTGTCGGCGGTGAGGTAAGGTCGGTCTCTATCGCGACCCGAACCTTGCTTTCGCGGCGTCGGTAACCGGCGTGTACATACCTACAAGCGTCCCTTCGGGGTCGCGGAATTGCGACGCGCGGTTTCCCCACGGCATCATCTTGGGCTCATGCACGACCTCCACCTTGTCTTTCAGGCGCGCTAACTCCGCATCGACGTCATCGACTTGGAATTCGATGATCGCGGTGCGGTTGGCGGCGGGTTCGGCGCTGCCTTCCTTGAACAGGGCCACCGTTTCGGCGCTCCCGATCGCAAGCGTGGCTGATGGGGTGACGATCTCGGCGAACACCGGCGCAAGCCATTCCGCGCGTTGTCCCGTCACCAATTCATAGAAGCCGGTCATGGCCTTGATGTCGGAAGCGATGAGGCGTGTGGATGCGAATTTCATGAGGTTGGTCCTTTCGATCGGGCCGCGCGCGACGGCGGCGTCGTGAAAGGCCTTGTCGCACAGGCCTGCTGACACCATCCTGTCAGCAGGAGTCAGCATCGATGCGACGCGCCGACCGATTGTTCCAGATCATCCAGATCCTCCGCCGAACCATCCGGCCCGTGACGGCGGCGGCGCTGGCGGAGGAACTCGAAGTGTCCAAGCGCACGGTCTATCGCGATGTCGCCGACCTGATCGGACAGCGAGTTCCGATCGAGGGCGAGGCGGGCCTGGGTTACCTCATCGCCTCTGATTACGACATGCCGCCTCTCATGCTGACCCCCGATGAGATCGAGGCGGTGATGCTGGGCGCGCAATGGGTGGCGGGACGCTCCGACAAGGCGCTCGCCAATGCGGCGCGCGATGTGATGGCGAAGATCGCCGCGGTTGTTCCTGAGCATCTGCGTCCGTTCATCGTCGAGCCGAGCGTCGGCGTGAAGCCAGCGCTCACGGAGCCAAAGGAAAGCGTCGATCCTTCACGCCTCAGATCGGCGATCCGCAATGGTCGGAAGCTGCGTCTGCGCTACCAGTCCGAGGCTGGCGAGGAAACCGAGCGGAAAGTGTGGCCGGTGATCCTCGGCTATGCCGAGACCACGCGCATGTTGGTCGCGTGGTGCGAACTGCGTCGGGGCTTCCGGCATTTTCGCACCGATCGGATGATCGAGGCCGAGACGCTGGATGAAATCATTGGCCTTCGCCACGGCGAATTGCGCCGGCGCTGGGAGCGCTGGCGCGAGATGAACGTCCGTCCCCGTTGAGGAGGCGAGGGCCGCTCACCCTCGTGCCTCAAGGCGCCGCGAAGCGGCCTCGAAGGACAAATCCAGATTAGTCCGCCCCGGCTGGATCATCCTTCGAGACGCCCGCAATGCGGGCTCGTTGAGGCATGAGGACTTGAGCCCTCACGGCTTGGCGCGCGAGAGCGCAGCCGCGCGGCCGGCGGCGGCGTAGAGGTTGAGCCGGGAATAGACGCCGAAGGCCGAACCGTCGTCGAGGAAGCCGCCGCCGGGGCCTTCCGTCTCCGTCAGGATTCGGTTCGCTTCGTCAAGGCTGAGCTTGGGGAAAGCCACGGTCAGCAGGTAACCGGCCTCGGGCGCCAGCGCGCCGACATCCTCTTGCCTGTCCGCCGTCTCCGGATGCGCAACGGCGAGGCCATAGGTCTGGGTCGTGGCGTAGAAGGCCTCGTTCATCGCCGGCGCGTTGAATCGGCCGGTGTCCTGACGCGCGCAGGCTGCAATGCTGTCGCCGCAGGCCGCCTCGAGCGTCTTGGTCAGGTCGGCCCGGGCCGTCGCGACCGCCGCCCGGAAGTCTTCGATGGTCGCGGGAACCTGAGGCCGGGACATTGCGGTCGCCCTGGCGAAGTCCGTCAGCGGGCGGCCGATGTAGGCGGGATCGTTGGCAAGCAGATGCGCGAGGTCGTAGGTCGCGACCGTTCGCCCGCCCAGCACGTCCATGGCGTAATGCGCGCCTAAGATGATGCGGTCGTTGCCGTATTCCGCGGCGCGGGCGACCATCTCCTGAAAGCGATCGGGGACGAGTTCGGCGAGCAGAAGCGAGCCCATGTAGCCGTAGGTCGTGTGGCCGCTCGGGAAGGATGGGCTGTCGATCAGGTTCATGACCGGGCCGCGGTTGTAGACTTCGTTGCCGGCGGGGACATTGAAGTAGTCGGGACCCACGATTGGCAGGATCGTCGGCTCGGTCTGGAACGGGCGGGAATTCCCGTACTTGTCGGCGCCGGGCGTTCCCCCCGGCCGGCCATAGCCGATGCCGAAGGGGTCGGGCGCGCCGTCTACGCCCTTGAAGATGGCCAGGGCCTCGTCGGAAACCGGTTTTCTGCCGTTCGTCGTGCCATTGGCGAAGAAATATTTGCCGGCGTTCGAATCCGATCCGCTGGTTGAGTTGGCGTAGGCGATCACATCCGAGACGGACTTGGAGATGCTGGTGAAATGCTCCCGATCGAGATAATGCGCGCGCGCCTCGTAAGCCGCGCCCAAGGTTGCGCCCAAGCCGTCCGTCAGCTGAACCAAGTTGCCGTCGGTGATGAAGGCGTCGCGCAAAGCCTGCTGCTGCTGTTCGGCGAACGGCATGAGCGTGGGTTGGCGAATGGCGCCGGTCTGGATTCCGCCGGTGACGGTGAAGTTGGAGCCCAGCGCCGCCATTCCGTCTGCGGTCTTCGAGAGGGCGGAGACGGGCGCCAGGCCTTTGAGAGCGGCCATGTTGGTCACGCTCTGCGCGTCGGCCGCGGCTGCGCCCGTCAAAAGGGCGAAAAGCCCGATTCCGCATCCCAGTCTGGTCATAGCGCCCTCATGCCCGACGCGCCGGTCGCAGGTTGTCCCCCGATCCTTCCGCGTCATGAAGACAGTGTACACGAGTGCGCCGAGAACGGGCAGCCGGGGCGCCAGGGCCCGGGGCCGTCTATTGCCGCGTTCTGTTGCCGGCGAAGGTCGAAACGAGCTGCCGAACCGACGTCAGCGCGTCTATCGCGTTGCGCCGCCGACCTGCCCGATCACACTCGCCTGCCCGGCGCGCACGCCGACGATTTGCATCGGCGTGTGCGGATGATTGTGGTCGTCCATGACATAGGCGCCGCCGAGGAGCGAGGGCATCGTGCTGGTCTTGAGCGCGCGCTCGATGTCCTCGGACTTGTCGGAGTTCGCGCGGCGGATCGCGTCGACAACGAGATTGGTCGCTTCGTAGGCGAAGAAGGAGCGCTGGGTCGGCATGATCCCGTATTTCGCCCGGTAGGCCTGAATGAAGTCCTGCACGCCCGGCGTTTCGATCAAAGGGTTGAAGACCGTGATGCTGGTCGCGCCGTCCAGGCCGCCGGAGGCGAGAAACTCCGGAGACAATGCGCCCGCGGCGGCGGGGAGATCGATGCGTCCGGTGATGGGAACATTCCAGCCGGATTGCTCATAGGCGCGAAAGAAAGGCGCGGTCGAACTGCTCAGCAACGTCACGACCTGGTCGGGGGCAAGCGCCTTCAATTGCCCGATCAACGGAGCGAGGTCCTTCGTGTCCTTGGCGATTGTCTCGTTGCCGAGAACCTTGATATCGGCTCCGACCGCGGCCTTCGCCATACTGTCCGCGTTCACGTGATTGAACGGATTGTCGTCGCTGACGATCGCGACGCTGTGCACGCCCTTGCTCTTGAGCCAGCCCATAAGGCCAAGCGCGATGTCGCGGTCGGACGGGATCGTCTTGAAGGCATAGTCGTTGCCGCCGACGCCGGAAGCGTCGACGAAGTCCTGGCCTGCCGAAATGTCGATGACGAGAGGCACCTTCGCCGCCGCGACAATGGGCATGATGGCATGGGTGACCGGGGTCCAGAGCGCGCCCAAGAGCACCGGGACATGCTGTTCCTCGATCAGCCGTTTTGTGGCGGCGATCCCAGTTGCGGGGTCCGCGGCGTTGTCGCCGTAAAACGCCTCCACCGGCCTGCCCAGCACGCCGCCGGCCTCGTTGATGCGCTCGAGCGCGAGCTCGACGCCATATTGCTCGCTTTGCCCGCGGTCCGCGTATTGTCCGCTGAGGATGGTGGTGACGCCGATGCGGACCGGCTCCGCCGCGAGGGCCGGCGTGAAAGCCAGCACGCAACCCGTCAACAAAGCGATCCTGAACGCCATCGACTTGTCCTCGTCAAAGGGGCGGCCCAGCCCAGGCACGCTGTCTCATTCCGGATCGTAAAACAACCGATGCCCGCGACCGTCACGCGATTGTGAGAGTTATGCCACAACAGCCGGCCTTTCGCGGCGGAGCTACCGTCGCGGGAAACGCGCCCGCATCGCAGTTGACGCGAACGCATCGGCGAGATGAGGCCGAGGATTTGTGGAGCGTGGAGCGCTGCACGACGCCGCGCGTTGCTGCTTCTACCGGATGGATAGCAAATCAAGCGACTCGCGGCGCGCCTAGTCCCGCCGCGAGTCCTTCGATTTAGACTACTGCTTTTGCAGACGATATTGAATCGTTAGCAATCCCTGAGGGGAGAACAGGATGAAGGCCCGGGCCGAGAACCGGACCTTCTGGGCCGTTGAAACCTACGTTCTTGTAGAACTGCCATTTCCCGCTAACGATCTCGAAGGATGACACCTTCATTCCAATCGCCGCCGAGGCCGCTGTTGACCCCTCCGAGGGCCAGCTTGGTGAAATCCTCGACCGATGGGAACAAGTGCGTGTGCAGTCCGCCGAATTCTGTATCGACGTAGATGATGACTTCATGCGCCGCCATATTTGCTATTCCTTCTTGGTTAATCACACTTTGCGAGCCCAGACGGTCTGAACGCTCTAACCTCCCGGTTATTGAAGGAACTTGCGCGGCTGTCTGTGACGCCGCATCACACCGGTCGCATTGGACAGCCGAACTGTTTCGTGAGGGGCCGGAAACTGCCAAAGGAAATCTTTGGACCGACATCCGCCCGACCGCTGCCGGTTAACGCCCAAGCTTGCGACCGCACGCGCTCTTTGAATAGCTCGAACCACCCGGCGCCTGACTGCCGCCGGCCTGGCGGCCACCCCCTCGGGAAAGAAACTGGTATACAAACAAACACGCCACTTATGGCCAGATGAGAACGAAAGCGGCTGAAAATGCGCGCGTATTAGCGGGAATTCGAAGCGTTCGAGATCGGGCTCGCGCTCCTCCCGAACTCGGGAAGCACGTTGTCGTCTAGCAGAAATGTTCGGCAATTAGTTGTCCAAAGTCGAAACCTGTGGTATAAACTCAACCACCGAAAAATCGAACTTCCGCCTCGCCGCGGCCCTTGTGGAACAGAAAGTAGAGGCGGCGGAATCGTCATTGCGAGGAGCGGAGCGACGAAGCAATCCAGGGACGAAGGGAGATGGCGCAGGCGACGGCGAAACCCCGCCATGCTCTAGCGGATGATCAAAGGACAACGGCGGGATTTTTTTTATTTGGATTCGCCATAACCCATTGAAAAGCCCCGAATCGACCAAAGGAATCCAAGGAAATCCAAGCCTTTTTCCTTGGTTTTATTTGTTTTAGCTTGGATTTATTTGCGTTTATTTGGCGCTGAGCGGCGCCGCGCGCGCTCAGAGGTTCATCTGCGTCTGCACGACGAGCGCGAGCAGCTTCGCCTCTTCCGTCGCGACCCGGGTCTGCCAGATCTGGGTTCGTCTGCCGCGATGGACGGCACGCGTATGGCCGATCACCGTCGATCCGGCCGGCGCTGAGGCGACGAAATTGGTCTTGCTCTCGATCGTCGTTGTCCCCTTGGCGTCGGCGGGCAGGTTGATAAAGGCCGCCGCGGCGCCCAGCGTGTCGGCGAAGCTCATGATCGCCCCGCCATGGGCGACGCCGCCGGTCGTGCACAGATCCGGCCGGATCAGCATCCGCGCCGCCAGGGCATCGGCCTCCGCACTGATGAATTCGATCCCGAGCAATTGCGCGAACGGCAGCGGATTGGCGTTGATGCGGTCGACCAGCGACATGCGCCTCCCCTTTTAAGTCATTCCGAGCGCTGGCGGTTTGTTGCGTCTCGGCATAGCATCGCCACTGAGGCGACGCCACACCGGGGGTTTGAGATGCGCGACGCTTGGAGCTTTGGAGCAGCGGCGATCGGCGTCGCCCTGGCCTTCGCGCCGGTCGAGCGCGCGCTAGCGGGCGCCGGGCCGTTCGACGGCATTTGGACTGTCGAGATTGATTGTCCGAGTGTCGGCGAGGTCGAAGGCTACAGCTGGCGCTTTCCGGCCGAAGTGTCCTCCGGCTTTATGAGCGGCCTCTATCGCTCGGAAACCAGCTCTGCGATGGGACATATAACCGGACGCATCCACCCCGACGGCGGAGCGCTCTTGACGATGTTCGGCAGAACCGGGCCCGTCAATGTCGCCCACCAACGTTCGGGATCGCCGTTCAAATACACTGTCGAGGCTCATTTCGACGGACAAAGCGGGTCCGGCAAGCGAACCGAGCGGCGGCCCTGCGCGTTGACGTTCAACAGGGCTTGAGCCGCGTTCGGCCGCCCAACGGCGTGCCGGTCGCCCGGCAGGGGAAAGTAAGCTCGGGGGTCATCAGGAAGGCCAAGGAGAGAAGCCATGGTTCGCAGTCGGATTCTTCTGAGCGCAGTCTTTGCGGCGCTCGCGGTTACGCTTGCCGGTTGTGATGCGACCGGCGT
>Ga0209624_10000553_pt1 | contig 32970 bp, 29 predicted proteins | sample JacPinW_OM2H0_O1_FD_188565 | JGI IMG/M metagenome (GOLD analysis project Ga0209624, IMG submission 188565) | Forest soil microbial communities from Algoma, Ontario, Canada - Jack Pine, Ontario site 1_JW_OM2H0_O1 (SPAdes) (version 2) | ecosystem: Environmental > Terrestrial > Soil > Boreal...
TCTCGGCGCTACCGTCGACTCCACTCCCAGTCCAGGGTGTCGGCCGCCCGCGCTGGCTGGTGGAACTGATCCGCTGCCGCGCCGGCGAGAGTGCAGATTTTGAATTGGAGGCGTGCGATGCGACACTTGGGGCGCAGCCCACTCCCTTGCCCGCTTCGATCCGCGGCCGGGCTTCGTCTCAGAGCCCGGGAACACGGGGCACGACATAGCGCCATTGTCGATCGCAGCGCTACGGCTAGTCGCCAAAAGGGGTTGTCGACGCCCCCTCACACCAGAGCAATACGATCGCGACCGAGAAGGCCGCTCCACCCGCACGCTTCGCCGCTTGCAGCAGCTGCGTCTACAACGCGTCCAGCCCTAGTGCTGAATCTGAATCGGCATTCCTACATCGCACGGGCAACCTTCGGTCACGAGGTCGAAGGCGGCAACTACCGAACCACGTGAATGGATATACCGACGGCCACCCTTAGCTTCTCGAATGGGCGCTTATAGTACAGATCACGACAAATCAACTATCCATCGTTGACGGTTCACGTGCATGTTGCGCGAGTATCGCTTCGCATGCGTTGATGATACCGTAACCGGCAGCGATCTGCTGTGTTTTCGTTCAATCGCTTTCGGCCATTGAACACATTTAAACATCACGTGCCGCGATGCGTGAGAGCGATGCGACTCAGATGGGGTGACCTTAACGCGCCCGAGAAAATGGACACCAAGTGTCGAGTAAATGGCGTCATTTTGTCAAACGTTGGGCTAGTCAAAAAGCAGAAGATGGAAGGGAATGCAGGGGACTGCGATTGATAGCAAAATGACGATTTGTTTCAGCGGCGCAGCAACGCACTGCACCGCAGAAAACCCATTGGTTGGTTTTCGGTGCAGGAAATGCCCCAAAATCCAAGAGCGATATTCATTGCAGAGAGTCTGACGATCAACGTACGGGCGGTCGATGCAGCAGCGCCTGCAGACATTGCATAGCCAATTCTATTTGGCGCTATGCGCCGGCATCATTCTGACGATGCAGACCGAGGCGCCCCGCTGGCTGAGATGGTTTCGCATCGCGCTGCTTGCGCTAGCGCCGCTGTGCGGTCCCGCAGCGATCGTGTTTGTGCCCTTCTTTGCGTTGCGCGCTACGCTCGAACGAACCGTCGAACGCTGGATGCAAACCGCTGCGCTGGCGATCAGTTCGGCCCTGCAGTTCGGGCTGTTCTATTCCGCTCAGGGAGGTCGCAGCTACCACATCGCGCCGGACGTGTTGGCTTCGGTCTTGTTCATCCGCCACCTTCTGATCCCACTGTTCGGACGTCACGGAGCGGGTTTTCTATCCGCACAGGTCCTCGCAGCCTACAATGCCGGAAAGGTGCCCTGGCTGATCGTGGCGTCGAGCGTGGCCGTTTTCGCGGCCTGGATCGTGGCGGCGCTTTGGCGCTGGCCAGACGCTCCCGCCTGGTTGTTGATTCCCGGACTGACACTCGCGGCGGTGTCGTATTACGGCGCGCTCGATGGAGGCGCCAACCTGCTCCATATTGATTTCGGCTGCCGGTACTCGTTCGTTCCTCAAGCACTGTTCGGCTTGTCGTTGCTGGCCTTCGCGACAACAAGGCATGGGGTTGTCCGCTGGATTGCGACGGCCGGTATCGTGTGGATCATCAGCGCTAGCTTGCTCGAGTATTTTAAGCCCTCGCCATCATATGCCTACGGACCCGACTGGGCTAACGAAATCGCAGTTTGGCAAGCAAATCCCGCGTATCATCCGGCTGTTTGGCCCCCTTTTGTTGCGGATTGGCAAATCGATCTGTCAAAACCTTGGCGGTGAACCGGCGAAGCACGCTACGGCCTGCCTTTATGCGGCGCGCGGCTCTCACGCTGCGCGAGAGCCCACCGAGCCAGGGCCACGAGGCCGATCAACATCATTGTCCATGTTGAAGGCTCAGGAATTGCGGAGCTATTGCCGATTCCGGAACTAGTCAAAATTGTGTAATCGCGGGCACCCACAAAACTCGGATCGATAGCGATGTACGGGTCCACAAAGGCCGCCGAAGACGACGATTCAGGAAATACGTTGCGGGGCTTCGAAAGCGCCGCAATCGCGCTCGGATATTTATCCGTCCAGTCGAGCCCGGTGCGAGTCAGAAGTTGCGCTCGGCCGTTGTCGATGCGCGCCGCCATCCGAAAGCCGTCCAGCTTGATTTCGTGTCACCCATTGAGGCCTGGACGGAGGCTTCTCGACCGGCTTGGAAAGCCGCAGGAGAACGAAGCTCGGAAGCGGCGCATCACGGCGCGACGGGCCGGACTTGAGGGCCTGCGAGGCCGAACGCTTGATGACACCCACCATGCAACCACCCTCAAAGGCGACCGCCGTCTTCTCCGGCTCGGCGGACGCGGACGAGTGGCGGAACCGGCGGAAACAACGGACTCGAGAGTAGCGTCCCCGGCTCGCAGATCGGCAATGGCGAAGCTAGGTTCGTGAAACTGTATGTGTGGTTCTCACCGTTCACCTCGACGTCAAGCTCTAGGCTGTCGAAGCCCACGCCTGAGGAGGCGCTGGAGATGAGGTCCACGTAGAGCGTTCCGGCGGCTGCGGTTGCGAAGTAGAAATCGGCGCTGTCGGTGTAGCTCAGCGACTCGCCTTCTCCGCCATAGCCCGCCGACATCGCCCCGGCCCCGAATGTCAGGGCGCCTGGGGTGAGAGCCGCGACCGACTCGGCCAGGCCGGCCGCGAGGGTGACCGACGGTGTCTCTCCCTTGCCGATATTGGCCTTGGCCGCGGCGCTGGCCGGGCCGCCCACCGGAGCGCCCGCCCGGGCGATAACTTCATCTCCGGCTCCGTCGCTCATCCGGGCGGTCGCTTGCGCCAACCCGGATGTCGCGTCGCTGACCGAGGAGGAGGCGACGGCCGCGCCCGCCGCGATCGCACTCGCGCCGCCAACCGCCTGCGTGGTCGCGCTGCCGGCGCCGCCGTTGGCCGAGACGTTGGCGGTCGCGGTCGCACTGCCCCTCGCGCCGACGTAGACCCCCGCGCCATTGACTCCACCGTCGCCGCCGCTAGCGGTCGCGGCGCCGGACACCGACGAGGCGGTGGCGGAGGTCGCAGTCACAAGGGCGGTCCCCGCGCCGCCGCTGCCCGCGGTTCCGGTGTCGGTCGAGCCGCCGGATTCGCCATCCCCTTCGGCGGCGACGTTCAGCGCCGACGCGCCCGTGTCGAAGACGTTGAGAACGGACGACCCCCGTTCCTCCCGCTCCAGCCGCGCCGCCGCCGGTCGTATTTCCGCCGTAGCCGCCATACACGCCCTGTGCGAGATACAATTGCCCGCCGGCCGACCCGCTGACCGCGTTCGTGACGCTGATGGATGCGCCCGCGCCGCCGTGGCAGCTCCGTCATATCCGTTCCCACCGCTGCCGGAAGCCGCGCCCGCCGATACCGAAACCTGAACGAAGCCGTCGCCGGTCGAAGCGCCCGACGCTGTCACACTCGAGGCTCCGCCTGCGCCGCCCGCATTGCCGGGGCCGGTTGCGCCGCCGCCCGTGCCGCCTTGAGCTGTCGCGCTCGAATTCACGCTCGCCGAGCCGATCGAGGACGCTGTGCTCGCCGCGGTTCCCGCGCCGCCCGCACCGTCGGACGATGAGCCTCCGGAACCGCCTGCTGCGGTGGCAATGGCCGACACGATAGAGTAAGTCGCATTGCCGGGAGCCGTGACGTCCGTCGTCGCCGTCGCGCCTCCGCCGCCGACGCCCGATCCGTCCGCCACGCTGCCGCCGCCGATTGCCGTGCTCACGCCAAAAGCGCCGCCGACGCCGACCAGGGTCGTTGAGGCCGCGGTCGAAGCGACTGCGCCCGCGACCGAGCCGTTTTCATTCGAGCCGCCGCTTCCGCCGTTCGCATAGGCCGTCGCACTGACGTTGGCCGCCGCCATGTCATGGATGCCAAGAATCGACGACGCCGATCCGCCGGCGGCGGCCGCCCCCACGTTCGCGGGATTGAAGACCGCCTCGCCGCCCGCGCCGCCATAGGCGTTTTGGATCAGGGTCAAGAATGGAGCCGAACAAGGCTTCGACCTGAGCGACGCCCGAGCGTCGCCGCTGCTCATCGACGGTCATTGGACATCGACCGCTCTCGAAGACGCCGGCGCTCCACCGTCCCGATGCGATTTCGTCCCGACGGGCACTGGTCAGCAAGAGTGATTGGGCGATCTGTCCGAGGGGCCCGCCCAAACGCTCAAGGCGCCCCAAACAAGCCGAATTTCATAACCGAATACGACCCGGTCGCGGCTTTCCTCGGCGGCTGGGGCCTTGATGTTATCGCATGGCGAGGCGTCGACAATGCCACGCTCGACAGCCCAGTTGCAGAGACGAGGGAACACGGTGAGGGTCCGATTGGCGACGATCGGCGCGCCCCGGTCGACGATCTCGTCAAGTAAGTCGTGAATGTCCGCCGCGCCCCGTGAAGTCCATGGTGAATATCTTGCCGCTGAGCAGCAACGAGATTTCGTCGCTCGGGAGCGGCTTCTGACATTCAGATTGCGGGTTGAGCCAGAAGTTCGACCCAGGCGGCAACAACAAAAAGAGATCGCGCGCCTTCGCCTCGAGGCACGTCTCCGGTTCCTTCAGATAGGTGGAGACGCGCTCCGGCGCGGTAAACGCGGGATGCCATGTCTTGCCCTTGAACTCGACGGTCGCGACGTTGATCTTTTCGTCGGGTTTGAGCGACCGGCGCCGTCCGGGTTCAAGCTCCGTTTCCGGAGTGAGAATGTAAAGTTCGCTGTCGAGCAGAGCGCGGTAGAAATCGGGGATTTTGGCTGGATTCGAAGCCGCCGACTGCATCAGCGTCTCAAGTGTGTTGACGGGCTCAAACATGGCTAAGCTCTCCGCTCCGAGTTCGCCCTCACCGCTTCGCCGATCGATCGTCCAACACGCGATAAATCGTATTGCGCGAAACACCAAGCCGCCGAGCGGTCTCGCTAACGTTGTTGCCTGTCTCGGTATAGGTCGACAGCACCTGTGCGCGATGCCGGCCTTGTAGGGTCCCGCTGCGTCCTTCCTCGGTGTGCTGACCTACGATCAGGGCGGCTTCCGGATAATCAATGACGGAATCCTCGGTCTGAAGGGTGAGGCGAGACAGCACATTGCGCAATTCCCGAATATTGCCGGGCCAGCCGCATTTGGTGAGGTGGTCGACTAGGCGGGGGCTCAGGGTTCGTCGGGCATCGATCGTCGCCAGAAGGTGTTCAGCGATCGCCTGAAAATCCGATCGCTTGGCGAGTGGCGGCAGAGTTACTTCGAGCGTATTGAGACGAAACAGTAAATCCGGACGAAAACGACCTTTGGCGATCGATTCGCTCAGATCGGCGTTGGTAGCCGATATCAGGAGCACATCGACCTGGCGCTTCGCGCCGCCGACCGGCCGCACGGTCCAGTCATCAAGAAACCGAAGCAGAACGGCTTGCAACGTCACCGGCATGTCGCCAATTTCGTCGAGGAACAGAGTGCCGCCATCCGCCTCCTTCGCCAGCCCGGCCGATCCGCCTTTGCGGGCGCCGGTAAATGCGCCCTCGCCGTAACCAAACAGTTCGGCCTCGATCAGGCTCTCGGGCAAGGCGGCGCAATTGACGGCCACAAAAGAGCCGCTGCGCCCGCTCGCAGCATGCGCGTGACGCGCCAGTTGCTCTTTCCCCGTGCCCGTTTCGCCCCTAATCAGAATCGGCATTTTGCGCTGCGCCGCCGCCTCCGTCTGCTGGACGATGCGAGCAACGACCGGGTCGATCGAGATGAATGGCGTGGGCGTGATGGCAGGAGCCGAGACTCGCGGTTTTGTAACGGCGCGTAACATCGGGGACACGTTCGGATGTTCGATCGTGGCGATGAAACTGCTGCCGACCTCGTCCTGCAGGCGTTGGAGTTCGCGCAACCGCCCCTCATCCATGAAGGAGCTAAATCTCGTCCTGAATATATCGGTGAAGCTGCGACCTGGCGTGGTCGGCAGACCATGCAACAAAATGCGCGCGGCCTGATTGGCGGCCAGTATGCGGCCTGAATCGTCGACGGCGATGAGGCCCGCTGTGAGCGTATGCAGGTACTCGCCGCGATTGTGAAAGGCGATCAGGATGTCGCGATGATGGCGCTCACGAAACAGCCCGTTCTCGATCTGCGTCGCGGCCATGCAAACGAGGGCGGCAGTATGGGTTTGGCGTGAGACGCAATCGGACGAGGCGTCAAGGATTCCGGCGAGTGAACCGTCCGGCGCAAAAATCGGAGACGCAGCGCAAGTCAGTGAACCGAAACTCGGGAAATAATGCTCGCTGCCGTGGACAATGACAGGACGCTTGAGGAACGCGGCCGTGCCGATCCCATTCGTGCCGCAAAGCGCTTCCGACCAAAGACTGCCAGGGCGGATATTTTTGGCCTCGGGAGTGTCGGCAAAACTCTTGTCGGCGACGATATCGAGCAGCAGACCCTCGGGCGTCGCAAAGGCGATCAGGAAATTTGAACCCGCGATTTGCTCGTGCAACGTTCGCATTTCCGCCAGCGCCAGACCACGAACTAGGACACGTTGCTCCTGTTCGGATCGCAGGACCTTGGGGCTCGCCAAGCCGATCGACGGCGGCCTTGTCGAATCGAGGCCAAGCGCGACGCAACGGAGCCAACTCTCATAGATTTCAACGGCGAGAAGATTGCTCGGGACTGTGCCGGATTGCCGCAGGATGCCGTGCGCCTGGGTTGCTCGCTCTGCGACGGATAATTGCATCGGACCTCCACAGGTCGCGAGGCTCTGCGGCCCCGTGCACGCGAATCCCCCAACAACTTTTCTTTGCGCAATTTTTAGTCGCGAAGGATAGCGAACTCGAAACTGAAAGCAACCCTCCTGCGATCCATGTTCGCGTCGCCGTCCGCGTTCCCGCCGTGCGCGGCGGGTCGCTCGGCGATTTACCCGAACATTGCGGTTAGGCCAGGCGCTCGCCCAGACGGGACAGCCGATTGCGTCCAACCGCAAAACGCCGTCTGAATCGCCGGCGAATACGGACACCACGGCTGTTTCGTGTCGCAACAAGGCTGTTCAACCATCTGTTCCCCGACGGAACAGGGCAGGATCAGCCGTTCAGCAAGATACTGATTGATATCAATAGCTTGCAATGCTGGCACGCGGCTTGCGCTCATTTGCGCAACTGCGCGTCGCCGTCAGACGTCAAGATGGGAAGAAATATGAAGGCCGCTGTCCTGCACGCGTACGACGAGAAGTTGAGCGGGAAGGAATTCGTCACGTATGAAGACGTGGCGGATCCGAAGATTAGCCGACCGTCGGATGTCATTATACGGATCGGTGGCGCTGGCGTGTGTCGGACCGACTTGCACATCGTCGAAGGCATTTGGCGCAGCAAGGTTGAGGTCAATCTCCCCTACATCATGGGTCACGAAAACGCCGGGTGGGTCGAGGAAGTCGGCCAAGGCGTGCAGGGCGTGAAAGTCGGCGACGCCGTGATCTGCCATCCACTGGTCACCAGCGGCCACTGCTTGGCGTGTCGTCGCGGCGACGACATGCATGCCGAAGACAGCAGCTTTCCCGGCATCAACGCTAACGGCGGTTACGCGCAGTTCTTGCTGACGGGTGAGCGCACGTTGATCAAATTGCCGAAGACGCTCGCGCCGAAAGACGTGGCCCCCTACACAGATGCGGGCCTTACCGCATATCGCGCGGCCAAAAAAGCCTCGCGGCACCTGCTCCCGGGCGAGTTCGCCGTCGTTGTCGGCGCCGGCGGGCTCGGCCACATCGGCATCCAGGTGCTGAGCGCGCTTTGCGCCGCCGAAATCATAGTCGTCGACCGCGCAGAAAAGCCCCTGGCGCTCGCCAAGGATTGCGGCGCGGACCACGTGGTGAAGGCTGACGGCGGCGAAGTTGACGCGGTCCTGGCGTTGACAAAGGGCAAGGGCGCCGAGGCGGTGATCGATTTCGTCGGTGAGGGCGACGCAGTCGCCAAAGGCCTGGCGATGACTCGGAATGGCGGCACTTATTATGTGGTTGGGTACGGCGGAAAGATCGAGATTCCCACGATCGATATGATCACGTCCGAGAAGACGATCGTCGGCAATCTCGTTGGCACCTACGCCGAGCTGGTCGAACTCATGGCGCTGGCGGATCGCGGCCTCGTTAAGCTGCATACGCGCGAATACAAGTTGAGCGCAGCCAACGACGCTTTGCAGGACCTGCACCATGGCCGCATCAACGGCCGCGCGGTCCTGATCCCATGACGGGCGATGGCGATCGCCGTAGCGATGCACGACGGCCCGAACGGGAGGCCGACGCTTCGCAGGCGGCCCGCGAGAGCATGTTGGCCAGGCACAAACTTATCGAAGCGATGATCGACAATAACTTGCGGCAACTCAAGTTTGACAGCGCGCGGGGCGGCGCCGAGATCGAGCGCGCGTGCGCTTTGCGCGACGTGGAGCGCGGCGGTGACGACTCCGAGCCGACCGAGCGGCTCGCGGAGATCGATCGTCGCATAGAGCGGCTCGAGGACGAGCACCGAAGTCTCGTCGCTGAGCGCGAATGGCTCAATAGGTCCTTGCTTGAATTTGACGATCAGGCGACCGCAAATCGGAGGTTTCTCCTATGAACGTCGCTAGCGGGTCGATCGTTCGCGATGCGGGCCAGCTATCCGAGGAAGATCGTTCGAAGGACGAGTTTTTCGCGAAGCTGGCGCACGTCGCCGAAGCGATGATCGATGCGCATGGCAAAGATTTTGCGATGGGCGCGCTCGTTTTGACCGCCCGCTTCATCGCAGAAGGAAAGCCGCTCACCAAATCGGAAGCCCGATGAGCGACTGAATGAACGTCCAAGGAACGATTCAGAGCAGAGAGTGACACGGAGGACAAAGCAATGACCGCAAGTCTGACGCTCAACAAGATTACCGCGCAGAGAGGCATCAGCGTTGGCGAAGCAGCCAATCGCGTCGCCGATCTGGGCTGGACGCCGAGCTACGTTCAGGAGGCGATGACCTTCCCGACCGACTACAAGATCTCGAGGGTTCCTCGCGATCCGATGAAACAGGTGCTGCGTTCGTACTTCCCCATGCAGGAAGAAAAGGACAATCGCGTCTACGGCGCGCTCGACGCGGCGTTGCGTGGCGATATGTTCCGGAATGTGGAGCCGCGCTGGATCGAATGGATGAAGCTGTTCCTGGCGATCATTCCGTTCCCGGAAATCTCAGCGGCGCGCTCCATGGCGATGGTTGGCCGTCTGTCACCTGGCGAAGAATTGCGCACTGGCTTCACGATGCAGATGGTTGACGAGATGCGCCATTCGACGATTCAGATGAATCTGAAGAAGTGGTACATGGAAAACTATATCGATCCGGCTGGGTTCGATATCACCGAGGCGGCGTTCGGCAAGTGCTACGCGTCCACGATCGGACGCCAGTTCGCGGAAGGCTTCCTCACCGGCGATGCGATCACGGCCGCCAGCATCTATCTGACCGTGGTAGCCGAAACCGCCTTTACTAACACGCTCTTCGTCGCGATGCCGTCGGAAGCCGCGCGCAACGGCGACTACGCGCTGCCGACCGTGTTCTTGTCCGTCCAGTCGGATGAGTCGCGCCATATCGGCAACGGCCATTCGATGTTGATGGCGATGCTGCACGATCCCTCGAACCATCAGTTGCTGGAGCGCGATCTCAAGTACGCCTTCTGGCAGAACCACGCGATCGTCGACGCCGCCATCGGGACGTTCATCGAATACGGCACGACTAACCGCGACAAGAACAAGGAATCCTATGCGGAGCTTTGGCACCGCTGGATCTATGAGGATTATTATCGCACTTATATGCTGCCGCTCGAGAAGTATGGCATCAAGATCCATCATGACGACGTATCGGCGGCATGGGATCGCATCGTCAAGAAAAACTACGTTCATTTGACCGCGCAGTTCTTTTCGGTGGGCTGGTCGGTGAATTTCTGGCGCATTGAGGCGCAGACCGAGAAGGACTTCGAGTGGTTCGAGCATAAGTATCCTGGCTGGTATTCTGAATTCGGCGACTACTGGAAATGGTATTCCAAGCTGTCCAAGCCAGGCGAGCTGCAGATTCTCTTCAACGGCGACGTGGGCTACGTCTATCCGCACCGCTGCTGGAGCTGCATGGTTCCATGCCTGATCCGCGAAGACTTCTGCTGCGACGAAGTCGACGGCAAGTTGTATACCTACTGTTCGGAAGGCTGCCGCTGGACGCATAAGGTGGCTTTCGCCGCCGAATATGAAGGCCGCCCGACGCCGGCGATGGGTCGCTTCAGCGGTCGCCGCGAATGGGAAGACTGCTACCACGGATGGGACGTCGCCGACGCCATTAAGGACCTTGGCTTTGTCCGCAATGATGGCAAGACTCTCGTGCCGCAGCCTCACTTGCGCTTCGATACGAAGGACATGTGGACGCTCGACGACGTTCGTGGCCACGCTCTCGGGAGCCCTTTGCGCGGCTTCCGCGCACTGAAGGCCGGAGCGGAGCGCGACGCGGCGATCGCGGAGTACCGCAAGGGCTTCAAGATCAATCCCTGCCATTAGGCCAGGCTGTCGATAAGGGGGCCGCACGTGCGGCCCCCCGTTCTCAAAAACCGGCAGTCCGCAGAGGCGTGGCGCGATGTTGGCGGCTGATATCTTTGACTCGTAGGGAGCTCATGTCGGACGCGGTGATTCATACGGTGCGCTTGGCGCCTGTCGGCCTCGAGATGGAGGTCGAGGAGGGTGAGACCGTGCTCAATGCGGCGTTTCGTCAAGGCATTGCCTTGATGCACGGGTGCAAGGAGGGTCAGTGCGGCTCGTGCAAGTCGAGACTCATCAGCGGCGATATCGAACTTCTTAAATACTCGACTTTCGCTCTGCCCGACTATGAACGGGAGACCGAGCACATCCTTCTCTGCAGGACGCATGCCTATAGCGATCTTGAGGTGGAGCTGCTCAATTTTGACGAAGACCTGTTAGCTCGCGCGATCCCGGTGAAGGAATACGAAGCGCGTTTGACCAAGGTCACGGCCCTGACCAACGATATTCGTGTCTTGGAAGTTGATCTCGACAGGCCCCTGAAATTCTGGGCCGGACAGTACGTTGACCTGACGATCGTCGGAGCCGGCGTTACCCGCGCTTTTTCGATGGCCAACGCGCCGGCCGAGGGGACGCATCTTTCCTTCATTATCAAAAAGTATCCCGCCGGAGCGTTTTCGGCGCAGCTTGACGGCGATTTGCAACCTGGCGCCGAGCTCAAGGCCAGGGGGCCCTATGGGGCGTGTTTTCGGCGCGAGGCGCGCACCGGCCCCATGCTGCTGATTGGCGGCGGCTCGGGCATGTCGCCGCTTTGGTCGATCCTTTCCGATCATGTCCATAGCGGCGAGCAGCGGCCGATTCGCTTCTTTTATGGCGCGCGAGCGCGTGCTGATTTGTTCATGCTCGACGAAATAGCCGCCGTTTCGACGAGTTTGCCCGACTTCAAATTCATTCCGGCTTTGTCGGACGCCGCGGCGGATGACGATTGGAGGGGCGAGGTCGGTTTCGTGCATGAGGTCGTCGAACGCCATCTGCGCGCTGACGGTTTGAGCGGAATTGTCGACGCCTACGCCTGCGGACCCCCGCCAATGATCGATGCTGTGCTGCCCGTTTTGCAGATGAACAACATCGATCTCGATCACATCCATTTCGACCGGTTTACTCCAGCCGTGCGGTGAACGCGGCGCCCCCAAAAATGCAAACGAAAAGTCGATCTAACAATCCAAAGGAGGAAGCGATGGACGGAGCAACACAACAGTCAACGCCGGTCAAGTCAGGCGCCGCCGGTGCGGCCACGTTTCCTGGTTCGGACAGCCGAAAGTACAATTATTTCGAGCCCAAGGGCCGCAAGGCCACCCACTACGAAGATATGACCGTCGATGTGCAACCCGATCCGGAGCGCTACCTTCTCCAGGATTGGATCATCTCATTCCCGGACGGCACCCCGACTTATTCTAAGAACTGGACGAAGGCGCAGAGTTCGAATTGGCATCAGTTCCGCTCCATCGATCAGGAATGGGAGCGCACCCACTATCAGCGGCAGTCGACGATCTGCGGCATGGTCCAGGGCGTCATCGAAAACGCGCGCAAATCCGGTGCGCCAAAGCGCATGGACAAGACCTGGGTCAAGATCCTGCAAGATAATCTAGGCGCCTGGAAGCACGCGGAGTTTGGCCTGGGCACATCAATGATGCAGGCTCAGCGGTACGGCTACACTCAGATGATCAACACCGCCATTCTCACGAATTCCTCCTACAAGCTACGCTTCGCCCAAGATATTACCCTTTACCTCGCCGAGATCGGCCTTGATGTGGAAGGTTTCGACGAGAGCGCCGGTAAGAAACACTGGCTCGAGGATCCCGTCTGGCAGGGAACGCGCAAGGCGATCGAAGCGATCATGGGCGCGACTGATTTTCTCGAGCAATATCTCGCCACCAATCTTGTTTTTGAGCCACTGGTTGGAGAGTTGTTCCGCAGCGGCTTTATCATGCAGGCGGCGGCCTCGCAGGGCGACTTCGCCACACCGTCGGTCGTTTCAGCCGCCGAGGCCGACTACGAGCGCAACCTCGCCAACACTGTCGAACTCGTTCACATGCTGACGCATGACAAGGAACATGGCGCCAACAACAAGGGCTTGTTCAACGGCTGGATGGCGCACCACGCGGCGCTGGCCCATGAAGCCGCCCGCAACCTGCAGCCGATCTGGTCGCAGCCGAGAGTCAAAGTATCGAGCTTCGCGGAAGCCCAGGCGGCGGCGAAAAATCGCATCGCAGCAATCTGCAAGGAAGTCGACCTGAGGACGCTTCTCTAAACGCGCCCCGGAAGCTCAACCGATCGCGAGTCACATTACCGGTTCAGGAGACAAAAATGGCTGTACACCACGCGAATATCTTCAAGTCGATGAAGGACATTCGGTTCGAAGATACGATCTCCCACCAATGCGGGATAACGATGAATGACAGCGTCGAGGCGCGCGCCATCGCGGAGGTCATGGAGAAGAAAAAAGGCGTCACCGTCACCTACATGCCGTCGATGATCCGCATCGATGGCGACCCCAAGCTGGAATTCAAAATGGACGAGATCGCCGAGGCGCTCGGCCGCCCGATGACGCCGCATCTGTTCGAAATCTCGACCTCAACGCATTACGGCCGCATGGTCATGGTCGACGACAACACGGTCGTTTGTTTCGGCAACATGGATGAAGCGTTGGTCTATATTGAACACTGATTGTTGAAGGCCGGCGCGAGCGCCGGCTCCCTTCCGACGAAGGCCGGCGAGACGATCCTGCCTTCGATGACGCAAGAATCGCCCGCATGACGGGATAGGGAGAAATCGCCATGTATAGGACTGCGAACGGTGAAGAAATATTCGTCATCGACGGGCATACGCATTTTTGGGACGGCAGCCCGGCCAACCAGAAGAATATTCACGGCAAACAGTTCATTGAATGCTTCTATGCCTATCATTCCAATTTGAGTCCCCCGTCCGAGAAATGGACGCTAGATAAATTTTCGAAATACGACGCCAAGACGATGCACGACGACCTGTTCGTCCAAGGATACGACGACATGGCGATATTGCAGCCGACCTATCTCGGAGATTTCTACAAGAACGGCTTCAACACCACCGAACGCAACGCCGTGATGAAGAAAAGTCATCCCGATCGCTTCATTCTCAACAGCGCGTTCGATCCGCGCGATGGCGCCAAGGGTCTGGAGGCGTTCCACGCCAATTGCGAGAAATATCATCCCAAGGGCGTCAAGCTCTATACCGCGGAATGGAAGGGCGACTCGAAGGGCTACAAGCTCACCGACAAGGAATCCTATAAATTTCTTGAGGCCGCGCAGAAGTATGGCGTCAAAAATATCCACGTTCACAAGGGTCCTACGATCATTCCCTTAAACAGGGACGCGTTCGACGTCGCCGACATTGACGATGTCGCCACATCGTTCCAGGACCTGAATTTCATCGTTGAACACTGCGGCCTCCCGCGTCTTGACGATTTCTGCTGGATCGCCACGCAGGAGACCAACGTTTATGGCGGCCTCGCTGTCGTGTTGCCATTCATTCACACCCGTCCCGGTTATTTCGGCCACGTTATGGCGGAGCTTCTATTCTGGATTGGACCGGACAAGATCCTGTACGGCAGCGACTACGGCATCTGGACGCCGAAATGGCTGATCGACAAATTCATGGCGTTCGAGATTCCGGAGGAAGAGACGAAGGAGACCGGGTCGGTTCTGACGCTCGAGACGAAGAAGAAGATCCTGGGCCTCAATGCGGCTCGACTATATGGGATCGACGTTGAGGCGCAGAAGAAGAAGATCGAGGCGGCGGGCGGATACGCACATCTCGCCGAATCCGTCCACGCTCCCGAGTGAACAGCATGCGGGACTCGATCAACGCCGATCGCAGAGCCGAGGTCTGGCGGCGGTTGGAAACGGTGACCGACCCGGAGTTGGACGAGCCGGTCACCGCGCTTGAGTTCGTCACCCGGGCGGATGTGGACGCCGACAATTGCGTCCACATCGAATTTCGTCTGCCGACTTATTGGTGTGCGGCGAATTTTTCGTTCTTGATGGCCGATGACATGCGCAACGCGGTCAAGGGCTTGCGATGGGTGGCCGACGTTAGCATCGTGCTTGGCGAGCATATGTACGCGGACAAGATCAATGCTGGGCTCGCGCGTGGACTGAACTTCCAGGAAACGTTCGGAGCCGAGGCGGATGGTGATCTTGATGAGTTGCGGCGTACCTTCCTTTTGAAGACTTTCCAACGTCGCCAAGCGGCGCTGCTTGCCCATCTCATTGAGGCGGGCCGCAATGCTGCTGGGTTGGTCGAGATGACGCTCGCCGAGCTGGTCAACTTGGAGGTTAACGAGGCAGGCGCCCGATTGCGGACGCGTTATCTTGAACGGCGCCCAATTGTATCCGTTTCAATTGCGACGTCTCGCGCGTTTGTCGATGCTGAAGGCGATCCGCTGCAAGCCGAAACGTTGTCGACCTATGTCCGCATGCTACGCAGGGTCGACGTCAATGCCGAATTCAACAGCGCTCTTTGCCGCGGCCTGTTGCATGCGCGATTTGATACGGAGACGCCGCTATCGACAAAAGGCGGGCGACGTTTCGAACCGTCCCGCGTTTCCACGCAGGACATATAACCTCACGAGGATGCGACGATGCCTAAGATCATGCTGCACGATGCCGAGGCCCGAGAGGCCTTAGGTCGCGGCGTCGCCAAACTCACCAAAGCCGTTAGCGGCACGCTTGGTCCCAGGGGCATGAACGCGGTCATGGACCGCCCGATCGGCACCCCACTCGTGTCTCGTGACGGCGTTAGCATAGCCAGCGAGATCGAACTCGAATGCCCGTTCGAGAACATGGGCGCTCAGGTTCTCCGAGAAGTCGCCAAGCAGACTAATGAAGTCGCGGGGGACGGGACCACCACCGCCACCGTGCTCGCCGATTTCCTCGTGCAGAGCGGGCTAGGGTTGCTTGCCGAGGGCGCCAATCCCGTGGAACTGGTCGAGGGACTCGAATTGGCTGTTGACGAGGCCATAGAGGCGCTCAAGCGCTCGGCCCGGAGCCTCGACGGCGGAAAGGACCTTCGGGCCATCGCCGGCATCGCGGCCAATGACGCTAAGCTCGGCGAGATCGTCGCGGAAGCCTTTGAGCGCGCCGGCAATCACGGCATTGTCGCTGTCGAGTTCGGAGCGACCGTCGAGACGACGCTGGAAGTGATCGAAGGCATGGCGTTCGAGCGAGGCTATCTTTCGCATCATATGGTGACGGACGTCGAGCGGATGCAGGTCGTTCTCGATGACCCCTACATCCTGATGACCGATCAAAAAATACAGTCGATCGATGAGCTGACCGGCGTTTTCTCTCTCATCGAAAAGAGCCATCGGCCGTTACTGATCATTGCGGAGGAAGTGGCGCCTCCGGTGATCATGATGCTGCTGTCGCGGCGCGAGAAAGATAACTTCAAGGTCGCCGCCATTCATCCGCCGGAATATGGCCATTGGCGCAAAGCGATGCTGGACGACATCGCCGTCACGACAGGCGGCAAGGTGATATCGCGGGACCTTGGCGGCGCTGTCGAGCGGGCGCGGTTGGAAGACCTCGGCTCGGCGCGTCAGGTGCGAATCTCGTCGACGAAGACGCTGATCACGGCGGGTAATGGGAAGCCCAAGGAAATTCAGGCCCGGCGGGACCAGGTGTCGCGTCAGTTCGACGCCGCCCCGGAAAATGTGGAGCGCGACAAATTCCAGGAGCGTCTCGCGAAGCTGTCTGGCGGCACGGCAATGATCTTGGCGGGTGGCGCAACCCCCGTCGAGCAGAAGCGTAGAGCGCAATTAATCGAAGATTCGATAAACGCCACGCGCGCCGCAATCGAGGAGGGCATCGTGCCGGGCGGTGGTGTCGCTCTGATGCGCGTTGCGCCGGAACTCGACGCTCTGATCAAGAAACTGAAAGGCGCCGCCAAGCAGGGGGCCATATTGGTGCAACGCTCGCTGAGCCACCCTTTCGCCTGCATCGTCTCCAATAGCGGCCGCGATAGCGCAGCCGCCGTCGCCCAGGTTGCGAAAGCCAGCAACGGCCACGGCTTTGACGCGCGCAGCGGAGAGACCGTCGACATGGTCAAAGCCGGCATCATAGACCCGGTGAAGGTCAGCTACTGTGCTGTCCGCAACGCGGGATCCGTCGCCGCCTTGATCCTCACGACGCAAACACTAATCGCCAAGAAGCCTGATGACTATGACATTACTGCCGGCCCGGCGCGCGGCGGGGGGGCCGAGCTGCTCGGACGCCCTTGAGGCCAGGCGACCCGCCAGGCAACGGCGTGAACTTGTTTGGGGGTCGGGGGATTTGGTGGTTCAACCTCACGAAAAGTGTTCGCTGGCGGAACCGCCGCGGCGACGCTATGCGACAGGTGGCATTTCCGGAACGATGCGGGCGCTGGCCTCCACCCGGCGACCGCGTGGCAGATCGAGACCGCACGGGTGCTGACGCTCCCAGCCACGATCCTGCTTTCCGGCGACTTCTTTATCTCTTGTCGTGAAAGGCGAAATCGCTATGGCGATCGGCCATGGCGGCGGGCGCTTGACCGCACCTTAAGCGACGGCAGACATCAGTGGCCGGCCATGTGGCGTCCGATGGTCGTGCGGTCGGCGGTGGCTGCGTCTGTGATATATGTGACTTTGCCGCCCGACATGACCGCGATGCGGTCGGAGAGCTCCAGGATCTCGTCGAGGTCTTCCGACACCAGAAGAACGGCGGCGCCTCGGTTACGCTGCTCCATGATCTGCGCTCGAATGTCGGCGACCGAGGCGAAGTCGAGGCCGAAGCAGGGATTCGCGACGATGAGCACATCGACGTCGCCGGACAGTTCTCGCGCGAGTATGGCGCGCTGCACATTGCCGCCCGAGAGATCGCGAATTTGAGTCTCGGTCGACGGCGTTTTGACATTGTAACGGCTGATCAGGTCTCGAGCGGTCGCCCGCATCGGCTCGCGCGACAGCCAGAAGCCGAGACGCGTCATCGGCGTTTTATCGAACCGACGAAACGCCATGTTCTCGGCCACCGACATCGTGGGGACGGTGGCGTTCTTAAGCGGCTCCTCGGGTAGGCCGAAGACCTTGAAGCGGTCGAAATGGTCGCGTCTGGGCTCGAAGTCCTGGTCGTGGATGAGGACTTGGCCAAGCTTGATGGGACGTTGGCCGGAGAGCGCCTCCACGAGCTCGCTCTGGCCGTTGCCGGACACGCCCGCAATGCCAACGATCTCACCGGCCTGGATTTTAAGATCGAGACCGGCGACGGCATCCCGGCCCTCGTCGTTTTCGGCGAAGAGTCCAGCGATCTCAAGCGTCACGCCGCTCTTAGGCGCGGTTGCGCGCGCAGCAGACGGGCGCACGACGGCGTCGCCGATCATCATCGCCGCCATCTCTCGCGTCGAGACGGCGCCGACTTTGCCGCCGCCGACCCTGGTGCCGCGTCTCAGCACCGTGAAGTCGTCACAGAACGCCTCGACCTCGCGAAACTTGTGGCTGATCATCATGACGGTGATTGTATTCGCGTGCGCCATGTCACGTAGCAGGCCGAGGATTTCATCCGCCTCGCCAGGGGTCAAGACCGAGGTCGGTTCGTCCAGGATCAGGAATCGCTGATCAAGATAAAGGAGCTTCAGGATTTCGAGCTTCTGTTTCTCGCCGGCCGCCATGGACGAGACCGGCTTGTCGAGCGGCACGCGAAACGGCATCCGGTCGAGGAACGTTTCAAGCCCCTTCATCTCCTTGCGCCATTCGATTACGGCGGGCGCCTCGGCCCGGCTGACAACAAGATTTTCCGCAGCGGTCAGGGCGGGAACCAGCGTGAAGTGCTGGTACACCATGCCGACGCCAAGCGCCTGCGCGTCGCGCGGGTTGCGGACCGCAACCTCCTCGCCGTTTAGGAGGAGCTGCCCGCGGTCGGCGGTATAGAACCCCATGATGCACTTGACGAGCGTCGACTTGCCAGCGCCGTTTTCGCCGAGCAGCGCATGAAAGGAACCCGCAGGGACCTTAATCGAAACGTCCTGCAGCGCTTTGAGCGCGCCGAAGGACTTCGACATGCCAAGTGTTTCGAGCGACGGCGCGCGTGAGGGATGGTGCGCCTCGGTCATGGCAGCGCTTCGATAAAGGCCTTCGAGCCGGCGACTGCGCCGAACACGCCGCCCTGCATCTTGACCATTTTCAGCGCCGCCAGATGATTGCCGTAGTCCGTCGCGGCGCAGCAATCCTCGAGCAAAAGGCACTCAAAGCCCCGGTCGTTCGCCTCGCGCATCGTCGTGTGTACGCAGACGTCTGTCGTGATGCCGGTGAGGACGAGATTGTCGATGCCGCGCGTGCGCATCATGAGCTCGAGATCGGTCGCGCAGAACGAGCCTTTGCCCGGCTTGTCGATGATCGGCTCTCCGGCCAGCGGCTTCAGTTCGTCGATGATGTCCCAGCCCGGCTCGCCACGCACGAGGATGCGTCCGCAAGGGCCCTTGTCCCCAATGCCGGCGCCGATGCGCTGTGAGCGCCAGCGCTTGTTGTCGGGAAGGTCTGCGAGATCCGGCCGGTGTCCTTCGCGTGTGTGGAAGATGGGGTAGCCCTTCGGCCGCGCTGCCGCGAGCAGCGCTTTGATTGGTCCAATCGGCGCCTGCGTCAGGGAAAGGTCGTAACCCATCGAGTCGACATAGCCGCCCTTACCGCAGAAGTCGGTCTGCATGTCGATGACGATGATGGCGGTGTTGTTCGGCCGCCACTCGCCGTTATAGGGCCAGGGATAGGGGTCGGCCTCGAAAGTCGGCATTCGTCTATTCCGCGGCTTGCGACGGCTTGTCGCCGTAGCGACGGGAAGGTTTCGGGAAGCCGCAGGCGGTTCCATCCTTGTGGACGACGTCGTCCTCCCAAGGCAGGCGATATCCGCCGGCAACGAGGTCCTGCATGAAGGTGTAGGGACAATCGCCCGCGCCGCCCGCAACCGCCGTCAAGCCGCGATGGCCGAGCTGATAGATGTTGTTCTCGACCGCCCAGTGTTTGCGCGCCTCGCGGATGAGGTCTGGCCTCAGCTCGGCGGTGATGATCTCGTCGGGCCGTCCCGTCGTCCCTTCGGCGAGGATCGAGCCGTCGAAATTGACGATCATGCCTTCGCCCATGGAGTCGAAGTCGCCGTCCGAGCCGCACATGCAGACATTGGCGGTCGCCATCAGGTTCTGGAAGCTGTTGGCTTGGTTGGTGAAGCGCCAGGCGGCGCGGATCGGCGCTGTGTAGCCCGCTGTACGGATCATGATTTTGGCGCCCTTGTAGGCGCATTCGCGCGCCATCTCGGGAAACATTCCGTCATGGCAGATGATGAGCGCGAGCTTCGCGCCTTTCGAGCCATCACAGACGGGGATGCCGATGTCGCCAGGTTCCCACGGCTCGACCGGCGTCCAGGGATGCATCTTGCGATAGTAGAGCTGGAGCGTTCCGTGTCGTCGATGATCATGCCCGAATTGTAGGGATTCCCGTACGGGTTGAACTCCATGATGGAGAAGCAGCCCCAGATGCCGTTCTCGCGGCGAGCTTGTTTGAACGCAGCGATTTCCGGCCCTTCTAGCGAGCACATGATTGCCGGATTCATATCCATCGACAGGCCATGCAGGGAATATTCGGGGAAAACGACGAGATCCATTGTCGCCATATTGCGGCGCGCCTTGCCTACGGTCGCCGCGATCCTTCGCGCCTGCGCGGCGAGGTCGGCGGGCGTGGCGATCACCGGTAACTGCAACTGCACGACGCCGACAACGACGCCGTTCGGAGACTTGTTGAGACCGCCGAGACCGTTCATCGCTCCTGCTCTCGTTCCCAGATCCGCCGGCCGCTTATTTCGCCATCGACAATTCGCCGGGCATGTCGCGCGCCGAGTGCTTGGCGCTCGAGGTCGCGATCATGATGACGAGCGTGAGGATGTAGGGGGCGGCGTTGAAGAAGTAGTAGCCCTGGGTGATGCCGATCGACTGCAGCGAAGGGCCAAGCGCGCCCGCTGCGCCGAACAGGAGCGCTGCGGCGATGCAGCGGAGCGGGTTCCAGCGGGCGAAGATGACGAGCGCGACCGCCATCAGGCCTTGTCCCGAGGAAAGGCCTTGGTTCCACGAGCCCGGATAGGAGAGCGAGAGGAACGCGCCGCCGATGCCAGCAAGAAAGCCGCCAACCGTTGTCGTCAAGAGCCGCACCAGGTTGACGGAAATGCCCATGGCGCGCGCGGCAGCGGCGCTGTCGCCCACCGTCCGCACGACTAAGCCCCAACGCGTGTTGCGGAACGACCAGGCCATCAGCGCTGCGAGTACGATGCCGATGAAGAAGAGCGGATTGACCTGTAAGGCGCTTTTCAAGCTGGCGCTGTCGCTCCAGAAGCCGAGCGGGATCGAGCCCAGCCGTGGCGCCGTCGGCTGGATGTAGGGCTTGCCGAAGAAAAAGGCGACGCCGACGCCGAACAGCATCATGGCGATGCCGACGGCGACGTCGTTGACCCGCGGGAGGCCGCAGATGGAGCCGTGCATCGCGCCGAGCGCCGAGCCCGCCAAGCCCGCGGCCAAGACGCCGACCCACGGATTACCGCTATGATAGGATGCGGCGTAGCCCACCATGGCGCCGAGCACCAGCGTTCCCTCGAGCCCGAGGTTGACCCGTCCTGATTTCTCGGTGAGGCACTCGCCGAGCGCGACGAACATGAATGGCGTCGAGACGCGGATCGCGCCGCCGAGCATGGCGATCAGGACCGTGAGAATGTCACTCATGTTCGATCATTCGCGGCGCGCGGCTTGAAGAACGAGAACCGGCCGTAGAGTGTCTCGGAGGTCAGCAACACAACGAAGATCAGGCCCTCGAGAACTTGCACGGTCGCGTCGGGCAGACCCATGCGTCTCTGGATGAGGCCGCCGGCGGCGACGATGCCGCCAAACAGGATCGCGACCGGCGGGATGACGAGCGGATTGTGTCGAGCCAGGAATGAGACAAGAATGCCAGTAAAGCCGTAACCGGCGGCGAGCGAGGCGTTGGCGCGGCCCTGAATCGCGGCCACTTCGAAGAAGCCGGCGAGCCCTGCGCAGGCGCCGGCGATCGCCGAGCACGCGACGATGAGCCGCCCGACCGGCAATCCCTGTGCGAGCGCAGCGCGAAAGTTGCCGCCTGTGACTCGCGCCGCGAAGCCGAAAGTCGTCCGCTCGAGGAGGAAGTAGAGCGCGATGCAGAGCAGGATGCCGACGGCGAAGCCCCAATGGACGTCGGTGCCTGGAATTTTACCGACCATATAGGCGTCGCCGAGCGGCTTGGTCGATGGCTTGTTGGGATTGGAGAGGTCGCGCAGCGCGCCCTCGACGAAGAAATTCATGATCGCAATGCCGATATAGGTCAGCAGCAGCGACGAGATCGTTTCGTTGACGCCGCGCGCATAGCGCAGGTAGCCGGCGAGTCCGACCCAGAAGGCGCCGACGATCATGGCGAAGACCGCCATGATCGGGAGCGTGAAGAGCGGCGGCAGGACGCCGATCATCGGGATCGCGAGGGCCGCGGCGGCGAACCCTCCAAGCACCAGCGCCCCCTCGCCGCCAATCATGATGAGACCGATGCGCGCGGGGACCGCCACCGCGAGCGCCGTAAGAATGAGCGGGGCTGAGCGCTGGAGCGTGTTCTGGAACGAGAAGGCTGTGCCGAAGCCTCCTCGCCAGACATAATCGACGAAATCGACCGGCGACTTGCCGACAGCGAGGAGAAAGAGGGCGAACAGCGCTGCCGCGATCGCAAGGGCAAGCAGCGGGATGGCGATATATTCCGAATTGGCGCGCAGCTTCAGCGCGAAATCGGAACCGGCCTTCCGCGACCCGGCTCCGATCAGGTCGCGGGAGGCGCCGGTCGCAACGGGCGCGTCCGACATGAGGCTTTCCGTTTCTGCTGGGAATCTTTAGGTCGTCGAACCCACGACCCCCTCGAGTAGGTAGTCCATCTTGTCGAGGAACGGGTCCAGGTTGTCGTAGGGCTTGTCGATCACAACCTTGCCCGTCTTGTTGTCCTTGAGCGGGCCGACATAGATCGGCTTCTTAGCCTTCAGCCCCTCGATCGCGGCGAGCGCCGCCGTCTTCGCCGGATCGGTAGCGCCGGCGCCGAACGGCGTGTTCTGAACGAAATCGACCTCATAGCCGCCGGCGGTAAAGTTCGGCAGCGTCTTGCCCTCGGCGAGGTCGCCAGCGTAGCCCTTGTAGATCGTGATCCACTTGTACTCGGCGCCGGTGATGAAGCCTTTGGGCGCAAGCGGCGCCTGGCTTGCATTGTGGCCGCAACTCATGACCCCCCGCTTCTCGGCCGTCTCGATCACGACCTTCGGCCCATCAACGTGGCAGGTGATCACGTCGCAGCCGGCGTCGACCAGGGCGTTGGCGGCCTCAGCTTCGCGAACAGGGAGCGACCAGTCGCCGGTGAAGATCACCTGCACCGTGGCTTTCGGGTTGACCGAGCGTGCGCCGAGCAGGACCGAATTGATGTTGCTGAGGACGCTGGCGATCGGCTTCGCCGCCACGAAGCCGATCTTGTTAGATTTGGTCGAGAGGCCGGCGGCGACGCCGTTAACGTAATGGGCCTGATTCAGGTAGCCGAAATAGGAGCCGGCGTTTTTCGGATCCGTGTCCTTGTTCCAGAGGGGTGCGGCGTGACGGAACTCGACATCGGGGTACTTTTTGGCGAGGTCAACGACAAACGGGGTGTAGTAGCCGAAGGAGGTCGCCAGGATAAGGCCGGCGCCGTCGAGATTGATCATCGATTCCATCGACTTCGAGACCGCGTCGGTCTCGGGCACATTCTCTTCCTCGACCACTTTCACGCCCGGCACTTCCTTGAGCGACTTGATCGCCACCGCATGCGCCTGGTTCCAACCGAAGTCGTCGCGCGCGCCCACATAGACGATGCCGACGGTCAAGTCCTTGGCGGCAAACGCTCGACTAGCAAAGCCCATACTCAGCGAAGCGCCCGCAAGGCCGAAAGCAGTCGTCTTCAGGAGCGAGCGTCGGGAAATCGTTAGTGGAGTCATTGTGATCCTCGGGCCGGCAGCGCTGCGCAGACAAGGCCTGCGGCTACTCAAGTTAACGGCAGCAAAGAACGTGCCGCGCCGGGAAGCTAACGAGCGTGCAGGGGCGTTAAGCCTCATTCTTTGGCGCCGCCGCCTGATTGTTAGTCGGCGCGCCTGATTTTAATCGATAGGGGTCAGTGAAAGCCGAGCAGCGCGAGCGCTCGCAGAAAGCAGAGAAGAAGGTCGCCATTTTCTGGAAGACTCTCGGCTACATTGCAATGTCGCCAAAAGTCGGCGCGGGCAGCCCTCAGACCACTCAGCCCAGACAAACGGCCAGCAGCGGCGAAGCCGGATCGGTCAGATCGTCGATGACGTCGAAATGGTGCTTGCCGCTTTCCGGCGTCCACGGGCACGACCAGGCTTCGGACAGAAGTCGAGCTTGCCAAAGAAAAGCCGGCCGTTCCTGTGCGCCGACCCGGACGTGGGCCTCAACGCCTGAACGCAGCGGGAGCAGGGCAGGGCTCTCTTTGGCAATTTCCGCCGGATCGAGACGCAGGTCGGCGTTCATGGCGGTGAGGGAGATGGGCTCCAGATCGGCAAGCGGCGAGATTGGCACGACCCGCTTGACAGCGGCCGACAGGGTCACATCGGCGCAACCCATTCGGGCGCTCAGATGACCGCCCGCGGAATGGCCGGTGACGACGACCGGGCCCGCGACGAGGCTCGCTGCGACTTCGAGGGCGCGCGCGATTTCCTGGGTCATCGCGCCGATCCGGGCTTCGGGCGCGAGTGTGTACGATGGCATCGCACAGGCCCATCCGCGCGCCAACGCGCCCACGGCAAGGTGCGACCACATGTCCCGATCGAACCTCAGCCAATAGCCGCCATGGATGAACACCAGAAGACCTTGCGGCGCGGCCTCGGGCAGAAAGAGGTCAAGGAAGTTGCGCGGTTTGGGGCCGTAAGGGATGGCAGTCCGTGCCCGTTGACCGAGGGCGGCGCGAAAAGCCGCCGCCTCTTGCGCCCAACGGGGCGGAAATTTTTCGGCACCGGGGATGAAGGGGCCGTTTGCGTAGGCGCGGTCGTAGTCCACTCGGGTGTCTCGTATTGGAGGTGATCAGCTCACTGCGCTGTGAGATTGTCCGCTATTTTTTTCAACCGATCTCGCAGAGCCCCTATCTCCGCCGAAGAGAAGCCGGCCAAGGCCCGATCGGTTTCCGCCAGGGTCAGCGGCAGAATGCGCGCGAACACTCGTCGACCTTTGGGCGTGAGTGAGATCACCAGGCTGCGGCGGTCGCTCTCCCGTTCTTGACGGGCGACGAGGCGCGCCTCTTCCATTAGTCCAAGCGTGCGCGTGAGCGTAGTGCGGTCCACGGACGTCAGATCGGCAAGCCGGCCCATCGTCGCGCCGGAATGTTCCTGCAGCACAGCCAGGACCCGCCAACGGGAATAGTCGAGACCGTAGGGACGCAGGCGCGCGTTGATCGCCCGCGTGCGTCGCGCGAGAACCTGACTGAAATAGAAGAAGAGATGATCCTCGAGCTTGAGAGCCCGAGGCGCCCCTTCGTCCGCTTTGCGCGCGCGCTCCAGCAACCGTCCTCCGCAGCACCCGTACGGCCCAATTAGGTTGACTTGCACATATTATGCGCCACTATGCCGCGATAGCAATCGGCGGAAGACCGGAATGTTGAGTGTGTGCGCTCCCGTGCCGCTCGCAAATCAACAAACGTAAGGAAGGCACGAACATGTCATTGGCTCCTGGAATCACCAAGGCTGGCGACGGGCTCGACAACATCGCCTGGAACATTCTCGGTCAGACCTATGTGCCCAAGGCAGTGTCCGAGGGCTCCTTCACCTGGCACGCCACGTTTCCTCCAGACACGTTCGTGCCCCCGCATATCCACCCGACCCAGGACGAGTTCATCTACATGTTCGAGGGTCAGTTCGAGCTGATGCTTGACGGGCGCGCCACCTTTGCCAATCCAGGCGACCTCGTGCGCATGCCGATGGGGCTGCCGCACGCGATCTTCAACAAGTCGGGACGGACGGTGAAATGCCTGTTCTGGGTCGCGCCAACGCGTCGGCTCTATGACCTGTTCTGGGGGATCCACAACATGGTCGAGCAGACGCCGGCCGAGGTGGTCGCGCTCTCCGCCAAGCACGAAGTCGACTTCCTCCCGCCACCCGAAGAGGCGAAGTGAGCTTGCGCCGAAAGTAAGGGCAGACCCATGAAAGTGCTCATTGCAGGGGCAGGCCTCGGCGGGTTGACGCTTGCGCTCATGCTTCATCGGCGGGGAGTCGAATCCGTCATTTTCGAACAAGCCTCCGAGATCCGGGAGGTCGGCGTCGGCATCAACATTCTGCCGCACGCCATCAAGGAGCTCGCTGCGCTCGACCTCATGCCCAAGCTCGACGCCGTCGGCATCCGCACCAAAGAACTTCACTATGTCAGCCGCCTTGGCCAGAAGGTGTGGTCCGAACCGCGTGGCGTCGACGCGGGTTTCGACTATCCGCAGTTCTCGATCCATCGCGGCCGTCTGCAGAAGGTGATCCACGACGAAGTCATCGCCAAACTCGGTTCGGGCGCGGTGCGTACCGGTCTCAGGCTGCAGGGTTTCATACAGGACGAGGGCGGGGTAGTTGCGCATTTCACCGACGCAAAGTCCGGATTGAGCAGCGAGACCGTCCGCGCCGACGTGCTTGTAGGCGCCGATGGCATCCACTCCGTCGTACGCCGCCATTTCCAGCCGAAGCAGGGTCGTCCGAAATGGCAGGGGCTGATGCTCTGGCGCGGCGCCGCGGAGTGGCCGAAGTTCCTGACGGGCAGCTCGATGTATATCGCCGGCGGCATGAGTGCGAAGATCGCGCTCTATCCGATTGCGCCCGGTTCGGCGCCCGACAAACGCCTTACCAACTGGGCGATCGTTTCGCGCATCGCGGACGGAGAGATCACGCCTGCGCCAATCGATTCCTGGTCGCGAATGGGACGCATGGACGAAGTAATCCCTTACGCCAGGCGCTTCAACGTTCCGGGCGTCGACGTCGAAGCGCTGGTGCGCTCGACTTCGGTCTGCTGGGAATATCCCATGTGCGACCGCGACCCCCTGCCGCATTGGAGCTATGGTCGCGTCACGCTGCTCGGCGACGCTGCTCATCCAATGTACCCGGTCGGCTCGAATGGCGCCGCGCAGGCGATCCTCGACGCGCGCTCTCTTGCCGACTGGCTTCGGAAGGCCGACCACCCGATGCAGGCTTTGCACGAGTACGAGCGCGACCGCTTGCCTAAGACCGCTGAAATCGTGCGCCTCAACCGCAAAGGCGGACCCGAGCGCGTGATTGATGAAGTCGAGAAACTCGCCCCGGCGGGCTTCGAATCTGTCGAGCGCGTGCTCAGCCACGCCGAGCGCGAGGCGATCGTCAAGGGCTACGCCAGCACAGCCGGATTCACCCAGAGCCAAGTCAATAAGTGAAGACGATACGCAGCGACGGTGCTGAAAACGATCATCGGTCAAGAGAGCGATCTTAGCTGGAAGCGTTGGATCTTGCCCGTCTGCGTTTTCGGCAAGGCCTCCACGAACCGCACCGCGCGCGGATATTTGTAGGGCGCAATCGTCGCCTGAACGTGGGCTTGCAGCCGCATCGCGGTCGCCTTGTCGGGGAGCGCGCCTGGTTTCAGCACGACGAAGGCGGCGACGATCTGACCGCGCTCCTCGTCGGCAAGCCCGATCACCGCGCATTCGCTGACGCATTTGTGCGTAAGAAGCGCCGCCTCCACCTCGGGGCCGGCGATGTTGTAGCCGGCCGAGATGATCATGTCGTCGTTGCGCGCGGCGAAACGAAAATATCCGTCGTCGTCCTGGCTGAAGGCGTCGCCGGTGACGTTCCAGCCGTTTTGCACGTATTCCTGCTGGCGGGCGTCCGCGAGATAGCGGCAGCCGGTTGGGCCTCGCACCGCGAGCCGCCCAACCGTTCCGCGTGGAACGTCATTGAAGTGCTTGTCGACGATCTTGGCTTCATAGCCTGGGACGGGCTTTCCGGTCACGCCCGGTCTCCGGTGGTCAAGACGGCAACCGATGAACACGTGCAGCATCTCCGTCGAGCCTATGCCGTCGAGGATCGGCACGCCGGTGCGCTTCGTCCAGGCCTCGTAGACCGGAGCGGGAAGCGTCTCGCCTGCGGACACGGCCAGGCGAAGCGAGGAAAGATCGGCCCCCTCGTCCATCGCCGCGAGCATCGCGCGATAGGCGGTCGGCGCGGTGAAGCAGACGGTCGCATTGTAGGCTTCGATGATCTTGACGAGGTTCGGCGGGGTTGCGCTTTCGATCAGCACCGCGGAAGCGCCGAAGCGCAAGGGGAAGACGGCAAGTCCGCCCAGTCCGAAGGTGAAGGCGATCGGAGGCGAACCGACGAACACGTCCTCGGGCTGAACCTTAAGCACCTCCTTCGCGTAGACGTCGGCGATGATGAGAATGTCGCGATGAAAGTGCATCGTCGCCTTGGGCGCGCCGGTTGTTCCGGAGGTGAATCCGAGCAACGCGACGTCGTCCCGCCCGGTGGGTACGGCAGTCAGGTTCACCGGCTTATGGAGAGCGAGGCGGTCAAGCTCGGCGTCGTGGTTGGCGGTGCCGTCGAAGCCGACGACGCTCTTGAGAAAGCGGCTTTCCTTGGCGCAGGCGACCAATTCGTCGAGGATGCGGGTGTCGCATAAAGCCAGGCCGATCTCGGCCTTGTCGACGATCTTGGCCAATTCTCCGGCGCGCAGCATCGGCATGGTGTTGACCACGACCGCGCCAGCCTTCGTCGCCGCGAGCCAGCAGGCGATCATCGCGGGATTGTTGGCCGAGCGGATCATGACCCGGTTGCCGGGCTTGACGCCGTAGTCCTCGATGAGGGCGAGGGCCAGACGATTGCTCCAGTCGGCAAGCTCCTTGTAAGTGCGGCGCCGGCCATGGCCGACGAGCGCGGTGCGATCGCCGAAACCGCGCTCGACCATGCGATCGGTCAGTTCGACCGCGGCGTTCACATGTTCAGGATAGTCAAGCCCGTCGAGCCGAAAGTCGGGCCATTGGTCGGGCGGAGGCAGATTGTCGCGCGAGAACGTGTCAGTATGAGCGGTGGGACCGAGCATCGGTTCGTTCCTCGGACGGTTGCCCGGACCACCCGTTCGGCGCGGGGCGACGATTTAGAAGCCCTCGCCCTCCGACGCTGTCAATCCGCCTTGGCCGCGCCGTCGGCCCTCCTCCGCCGACCCCTGCATGCGCATTCTGCATAGGTTGATGCAAGTAAAAGTGAATAAAACAGCATAAGCGCTAGTAAAACAGCTAGCGTTTACTAGCGTTTATTCTTCCGAATCGGGGCTTTTCAATGGGTTAAAGCCGAAAAATAAAAAATTCGCGCCGCCCTTTGGGGCGGGACAGGAAATGACGAAAACGCATGCCTCGTGGCTTCTCCTTCTGATATCGCATGAGGCTTCGCCTGACATTCCGTGAACAGAGAAGAATATAGCACAAATTCGGTATTTAGGAAAGGATTTTCATCGGCATTTTGGGCCTTTGTTGTTGGCCGCCAAGGCCGCCTCCGTTGCGCGGTCAGGGGTCGACCCGCCTGGGCATCGGGAGCAGGGTGAGAAAGCGCTAAGATGTGAGATCGTCAGACCTCGGGGAGGGCGAGCCTCATGACCAAGACAAATCCAGCACATGTCGCGCGTTGCCGATGCGGCGCGGTCGAAATTGGCGCCTGGGCAGAGCCCATTGCCGTCAATGCCTGCTATTGCGACGACTGCCAGGCCGCGGCCCAAGAGATCGCCGACTCCGCCCCTTCCGCGCGCGCCGCGAGCGCGGACGGCGGCACGGAATTCATGCTGTTCCGCCGGGACCGCATCGCTTGCACGCGAGGCGCGGAAAACCTTCAGGCGATGAGACTGACCGCCGCCTCGAAGACCCGGCGGATGATCGCCGGCTGTTGCAAGACGCCGATGTACGTGGCCTTCGACGACAAAAGGCCCTGGGTGTCGGGGTTCCGCGCCAGTTTCGGAGCCGACGCGCCGCCGGTGGAAATGCGGATCTGCACCCGTTTCAGACGGTCGGATGACAAGGCCAGCGACGGCTTGCCCAGCCATCCCGGCTATCCGCCCGCGATGATCATCCGGATCCTGGCCGCCTGGCCGCTCATGCTGTTCAGCCGGCCGGTCGGCGCCTTACCGTGAAACGGGCGCCCTTTCGCCATGGCAAAAGGGCCAATACAACTGCATTTTGCCCGTAATACGATCGTCTTTGTGAGTCTAAGGCGCCGAAGGGAGGAACCGCCTTGGGGCATCTACTGGCTGATGGCTGCAATCTGGCGGCCGCAATTCTTAGCGCCGGCGCATCCTACTATTGGTACGGCGCATCGACAGTTAAACCGCCGCCGGAAGTGTTGCTCGGCCTTATGGGCTGGGGCACGCGGGCGGAACCCACGAAGCCGAATGTCTCTGTGGACACGCGGCCGCTGGTCCAATTCGTGAATCATAGCTCGACGGCCAACAAGACAGCTGCGATCTGGAGCGCTTTCGCCGCTTTGGCTTGGGCTGTTTCAGGGATAGCTGCGTTCTTCAACTGAGCCCTTAGGGAAGTCCGCGCGCCAGTGCCTGGCGCTGCAATTGCGGCTGCTCGATTGAGACGCTGCGCCATGCGCTCGCCGGGCCGGCGCAGGCGCAGACGACAGAGATCTTTTGAAGGGCGGCCCGTCGCCCGTGCGCCCAGCACCGCCCTCGGCCTCGCTCCTCCTGGCGGCACATCGAATAAAAGCTAAGCGTGCGCTGTTCAATGAGATCGCCTACTCCGGCGAGGACACACGCTCCACCACGGAGAGTAGGAGAACCTGATGGCCGACTTCTCCTGCGCATCGACCAAGCAAACATCCCACTGGCGGTTGTGCGTCATCCTCGCCGCCACAGCGTTCGCGCTCTCCGGCTGCAACGCCAATCAGGCGATCAATCCCTCGTCGCAACCGCCCTCCCAGGTCTTCGCCGGCCACTACGTGGACTACAATCCTTACGATCCCATCAGCTACGCACAGAACAACACCGGGCGCGGCGGCGGCCGCTAATCCATGCCGACGATATCCGAAGGGCATCTCGCCCGCAGCCTTGAGCGCAGCAGGGCACGGTGCCCGGGCAGGGCGGCCCGGAAGGGGCCCCGGACCGCCTGGGGCCAGTATGAGAGCGAGGGTGCGTTTCCCGCGTTCAGTTCGACCCATCCTAAGAAAACGCCAGGCAGCGAACTTATTCAGCCGGGGGCCGATCAAACATCTGTAATTCAAGCGGTGGCAGATGGCTCGATCGCTTATCACGGTGTCCAATAATTTGACCGGTATCGACGTGAAGCGGACGGCGCAACATAGGCGGGGCATTAGGCAGTCGGGGGAAAAGGCGGTCGCTGCGTGGAACTGATCTAGGCGGACTTAGCTCGCCGAACTAACCAAGGGACAGGCGCATTGACATCGTCCCATCAATCGGGGTTATGATTCCCTCATGGGGAAGCGATCTCCCCACGAGGCGACAGCTGAAGAATCGCGCCCCTTTGTCTTCGAGGGCGCATTGTGTCGTCATTCAACAGTATATCGGCGGATAAGCTTTGGCGTCTGGTTGGCGTGCCTCACGGTCCCGCGCTGATCGACGTGCGCAGTAAAGACGCCTTTGCCGCCGAGCCGCGCTTCATTCCTGGGGCGATCCGCCGATCTCACGAAACCGCATCGTCTTGGGCGCAGGAATTCACCGGGCGGTCGACGGTGGCGATCTGCGAGAACGGACGCGGCGAAAGCGAAGGCGTTGCAGCTTGGCTGCGCGTCAGCGGGGCCGCTTCAGCCGAAGTTCTTGCAGGCGGCCATGAGGCTTGGACGCAAGCGGGTCTCCCGCTCGTCCCCGAAGGCAAGTTGCCGCAGCGCGATCTCCAAGGGCGAACAGTGTGGGTGACGCGCTCACGACCGAAGATCGATCGCATTGCTTGTCCCTGGCTCATCCGTCGCTTTGTCGATCCGACCGCTGTCTTCCTCTTCGTGGCGCCTGCCGAAGTTCTCGCGGTCGCGGAGCGCTTCAACGGCGCTGCATTCGACGTCGAGGGCGTATCTTGGAGTCATCGCGGCGAGCGCTGCACGTTTGACACGATACTCGATGAGCTTGGGCTTGAAACCCCGCCGCTCGCGAAACTCGCCACCATCGTCAGGGCCGCGGACACCGACCGGCTTGATCTTGCGCCGGAAGCGGCGGGACTTCTTGCCGCCTCGCTCGGCTTGTCGCGCATGTATTCCGACGATCTTGAGCAGCTCGCAGCGGGCGTGTCGCTCTATGACGCCTTCTATCGTTGGGCGCGTGACGCCAGCGACGAAACGCACGATTGGCCGACGACCCCCATGAAGAATCACGCGCCCCGACTGCTTCAAGGACGAATGCGGCCCGCACCTTCAAATTCGAAGGCGAAGTGATGCGCAAGATCATCCTTGCAGTCGTCGCCCTGCTTGTTCTCGTTGCCGCCAGCGCCGGCGCTCTTTACCGCGTCGCGCTCCCCGGCCTGTCGAGCGCGCGCCCAACGCCGCCCGCGATCGAGATGGAGGTCGCGACCTGGCTTCTGCGGAATAGCGTGCCCGCCGAGGCCGCGGCGCGCGTCAATCCGCTGAAGCCTGACGAAGCGACCATCGCCGCCGGCGCCGCGGCGTTTCAGCAGAAATGCGCTGTCTGTCACAATTTCGACGGAACCGGCCGCACGACCGTTGGCGAGCACGTTTACCCGCGCGCGCCCGCACTTCCCCAGCTGCTCCCGACGCTGACGGATGGGCAGATCTTCACTTACATCAACGACGGCATCCGCAACACCGCGATGCCCGCCTGGGATCTGCCCGATCACGAGATCTGGCAGATCGTCGCTTTCCTTCGCCACTTGCCGCCGTCGGTCCCGCCGGGTTCGCCAACCAACGCGCCCGCCCCTATCACTGCTGGCGCGCATTATGTCGGTTCGGTCGCTTGCGAGTCCTGTCATAAGGAAATCTATGACCGGTGGAAGCAGACGCGCATGGCCAATGTCGTGCGTGATCCGCACGAACATCCGGACGCCGTCATTCCCGACTTCTCGAAGCCCGATCCGAAATTGACGTTCACGTTGGACGATGTCGCCTTCGTCTATGGCAGCCGGTGGAAGCAGCGCTATTTCACCCGCAAGGGCGACGACTATTTCCCGCTGCCCGCGCAATGGGACATCACGCATGCGCGCTGGCTGCCCTACCAGGTGCCGAAGACCGCAGACTGGTGGGCGCCGCTCTACCCGGACGACAATATGCAGCGGCCGACCGGGCCGCTCTGCGACGGCTGCCATTCGGTCAACTATGACATCAAGACAAAGAGCGTAACCGAATGGAACG
>Ga0209624_10000554_pt1 | contig 32964 bp, 43 predicted proteins | sample JacPinW_OM2H0_O1_FD_188565 | JGI IMG/M metagenome (GOLD analysis project Ga0209624, IMG submission 188565) | Forest soil microbial communities from Algoma, Ontario, Canada - Jack Pine, Ontario site 1_JW_OM2H0_O1 (SPAdes) (version 2) | ecosystem: Environmental > Terrestrial > Soil > Boreal...
CACTCGGTATCCCGGCCACCCCAAAATCTTTGTCCATTCGTTCTCGCTCATCCACAGAGCGTACGAAAATCTTGCTCTTTAGAAAAGCCCGTCAATCCATCACTTGTTCAGATTCCTGCTCAGAGCCGAACATTCTTGCTGAGAACGCGAGCGGCAAACTGGCGTCATGGACGTTTCTGGTAAAAACGAAAGCTGCTGCCGAATGGTCTTGTAGAACTGCCGCTCAAATGATTTTGGAGTTCTGCGCCAAGGTCCCGCCGAGTGAATTTAGAAAGTGGCTTGAGTCTCTTGAAACCACCATGGACCCTGAGAAACTCTTCCATTCCGCGTGCGATGAGGCAGCCACTCTGAGAACGATGCCGTAAACGGAGGTAAATAGGCTTTGTGCTGCTGATGACTGTGATATTCAGTCGATTAAGCATCGTAAGTGGGACTGGACGTCGACTCGAATAGGGCACCCCCTACATGCGTCAGCAGTGCGGACAAATCTGGTCGCCGAACCTCGGCGCGGGCGGTCGATTGCCAAATGATTACCGGCGTTGTCTGAACGGTTGCAACACTAACTAGGCGCGGGCGGGCGGTACCTTGCCTCAGCGAGGCAAAACGCCGCCCGCTTTTCCATGCTCGCGTGATTCCTTAATAGGGCGATAATTGACACGACTCATCCATTGGGCTAGGTATGAAGGGTCAAGGATTGCCGATGAACAAAAAGGAGAGTTCATCGTGTAGTTGCCCTATGATGGGTTCGATCATTTTGTGCGAAGTATCAATGCGAGCCATGATCCGTTACTAGCCATGTTTACGGTCTATTGCGATGACAGCGGAACTCACGCGAAGTCAGATGTAGCGGTCGCGGCTTGCTACGTTTCTACTGTGGAGCAATGGACTGAATGTAAGCGGAACTGGGATGAGGCTAACCAGCGGGAAAAGGCAATGGGTCAGCCATGCCACCGGCAATGCAAGACCAGACCAGAGCAGACCAGAGCAGAGAGGGCGCTTCCGCGCCCGCTCCGCCTGACCCACCAGCACTGCCGGTAAAGCGCAGGCAGTCGATTGAGATGCCGCATAGGTTCGAGCCCAACGATCAGCACCGTGACCTCGCGGCGTGGTTAGGTGTTGATCTCGAACTGGCGTTCGCGAAGTTTTCAGATCACCACGCCAGCAAGGGAACCAAATTTGTTGACTGGAACAGAGCTTTGAATGCGTGGCTGCGAAGAGAGACGACATTTGCGCGGGGCTCGACCGACGACAAGGCCAGCGCGTCTGTTCTCACCGGAAGTGCCGTGGAGAATACGCTGGCGCTTCTGAAAGACGGTGACAACTGATGACACCGGACCCACTCGACGCCGTCGACGAACGGATTTTACCGGCGAGTCCCGAGGCTGAGCGTGCCATCCTCGGCTCGATTTTGCTGGATAACCGCGCCTACGAGAGGCCGCTGCGTCACTTGCCCCTGACGATTTTTCGCTTGACTCGCATCGCCGAATCTATCGCTCGATGTGTGGGCTGGCAGCGGAGCATTTCCCGATTGATAACGTAACGTTGGTTGAGGAACTCCATCGCCGAAGGGACCTAGAAGCGATCGGAGATGTTGCCTATATTTCCGAGTTGCTCGACGGTGTGCCCGATCGACCAAGCATCGCGCACTATATCCAGATCGCAAAAAACAAGGCGCAACTGCGAGCGCTGATTTTCGCCGCCCAAGCTTCCATTGCACGAGCAGTGGATGGGGAAAACCCATCGGCGATAGTGGGAGACCTTCTCAAAACCATTCTCGACGTCGAAGCCCAAGCGCATACAAGTAACGTTGTGAAGCCGCACGATTTTATGACCGAAGTGCTGAACGAACTGGAAAGGGAGGCAAACTCTGGAGGCTTGGTCGGGTTGCCCACCGGGCTCGATTCCCTTGATGTCGTTACAGGCGGCCTGCGAGCGGGTGAACTGATCGTTGTCGGTGCCCTGCCGTCTGCGGGCAAGACCGCATTTGCGACTCAGATCGTGACAGCCAACGCAGAGGCTGGCCATTGCGTTGGCGTCTTTTCGTTGGAGATGAGTCGGTGGGACCTCGGCAGACGGGTCTTGTCGTCCGTGACGCCGGTGAGTGCCAGCAAGATTCGCCACCCCGGTCACCTCAGTAAAGAAGAGTGGAGGGAACTGTTAAGTGGTGCAGCCGAGATTGCCGAGTGGCCAGTGTGGTTCGATGACAGCGGCACGATGAACATCACTGAACTGCTGGCGCGAGCGCGTCTTTTTATTGCCCGCATGAGCGCAAAACTGATAGTCGTTGACTACCTACAACTCGTGCGGGCGGAGGGTCGCGACCCTCGCGAACGTGTCGGCAATGTTGCTGATGCTCTGCGACAACTGGCGAAAACGGAGCGCGTGCCCGTGGTGCTCCTGTCGCAGCTTCGGAGGCCGCAGAACGTGAATGATGTGCCCACCATGATTGATTTAAAGGAATCGGGCGACATTGAAGCTCACGCTCACGTCGTCCTGCTGCTCCATGCGCCCATCGGGGCTGGCGGCATCCCAACCGGCGAAGACACGATCATCATCGGTAAAAATCGCAACGGCGCGAAGGGGCCGGTTCCCGTTAAGTTTTGTCAGCGCCGGTTGAGATTCGATCCGCGCGATACATCGGGAATGTGAATTTTCCAATGACGCTTATGCTCCCACAGCCCGCGTTACTCATGAAGCACGAACCCTCGGAATGGCTCACCGCGCAGGAGGCGGTCGAATACCTGCGAATAAAAACTCGCACGCTGCTATTGTGGGCACGACAGGGCAAAGTCAAGGGCCACACGCTGCCCGGCGTCAAACGCCACGTCTGGCGATTCCGTCAAGCAGAGCTAGATGCTAGTCTGGAGTCGCCATCCGTGCGCCCTGAGGAAAGGATGGAGCAATGAGAAGGGCCGCACGTTTTAGAACGGGTAGCATAGTACTCGACAGAAGACGCAAGACTTGGAATTTCCTATGGTGGGAGAACGGCAAACGGCGCTCCAAGCGAATCGGCACCTTGGGTCAATTTCCGACGAAGGCATCAGTATGGCGTGCAGCGAAGCCGTTACGTGATGCAGTCGAAGGACGAGCGGTCAACCCAGCACCAACACCATGTACAGTCAGCACGCTGGTCGGACAGTACCGAGCAGAGAAGATGCCAACACGATACAGCACGCGCAGATCGTATGACGCATGGTTGCGGAACCATGTCATCCCGAAGTGGGGAACTTGTTCGCTGACAGACGTGCAAGCGCGTCCCGCAGAATTGTGGCTGGAATCTCTCAGTCTGACGCCCCGGAGCAGGGCAGCCGTTCGCGGCTTGCTTCGCATCCTGTGGGAGTTCGCTATGTGGTCCGGCTTAGTACCGACACAGCGCAACCCGATGGAGCTAGTTACCATCAAGGGAGCATCGAAGCGAACGAGCAAACCGCGCAGTCTGACGGTAGCTGAGTTCCAAAGGTTCGTGCATTACCTTAAAAAACCGTTCCACACCATCGCTCTTGTCTGCGTTTGCTTCGGCCTTCGGATCAGCGAAGCCTTAGCACTCAAGTGGTCCGATGTGGATTGGCTCAACGGCAAACTCAGCGTACAGCGCGGCATCGTTCGTCAACGGGTAGATGACGTGAAAACCGAAACCTCGCACGAGGCCATCACGATCACCCAAACCATGATCGAAGCTCTCAAACTGTGGAAGCAAACGACTCGATTCTCAGCGCAAGAGGATTGGATTTTTGCATCCCCGTCACAGCTTGGCCGTCTGCCGTGGTCTGCGGACAGCGTAAACGATGCGTATAAGAAAGCTGCATCGGCTGCCGGAATCGCGTATGTCAGCTCGCACAGCATGAGGCACACATACCGATCATGGCTAGATGCCGTAGGAACCCCGATAGCCGTGCAGCAAAAGCTAATGCGGCACGCGGATATTCGCACAACGATGAATGTCTACGGCGATGTAGTCACCGATGAAATGGCCAGCGCCGCCTCGAAAGTGGCGGTAATGGCCCTTAACGGATCGCAAGCGGATCGCAAGGCCAGTTAAGTCCTTTGTTTTGGCGGAAGCGTGTGTGAGTCGAACACACCGGCGACATCGTGGATGCCGCCCGCCGGTTTTGAAGACCGGGACGATCACCGGATCGCATGCGCTTCCAAACTACTGATTCTAAAATAGTTTTATGGTTACCAAAGATATCTTGACTGGCATGTTTACTGGCACATAGAATCGGTGCATGAAAAGCAACTACCAGCGTGGCACGATCTACGAGGCCAGCGGAAGTTTCTTCGTGCGCTACTTCGCAAAGGTTGGTGATGGGGGGAAGAAACGTGTTTCCCATAAGCTTTGTGACCGCGACGAAACCCATTACAGCATAACTTGCCACGCGGTGCTTGCGCTGCGTGATGAGCACATGGTCACCACCCGCAGACCCACACCGCAACCGACCACAGCACCTCTCATCGCCGAATATTGGGAGCACACGTACCTTCCCACGGTGAAGCAAGGTCTGAAACGGAGCACGGTTGCAGGATACGAACAAATTTGGAATCAGTTCTTGAAGGAGCACTTCACCGGGCGCACGTTCCGAGAGTATGAGCCGCACCACGGCAACAAGTTGCTCAACGAGCTTGTTGCTTTCAAATATGGACAGCGCACTTTGGCGCACGTTCGCAGCCTCGCCTCCGGTATCTTCAGCCACGCAATCAACGATGGGTTGTTGACCGAGAACCCTTGGCGCAACGTGAAGACCAAAATTAAACCACCCAAGCCGAAGGATGGGGCCGACTACACCCTCACCGAGTTGATGGACATCGTTAACACCAAACTGACCCGCATTGACGCGCAACTCATCGTCTGCCTTGCAGGCTTGATGGGGTTGCGACCTAGCGAGATTGTTGCTTTGTGTTGGAAAGACGTGAACCTGAAGGCGGGCAAGCTGCGATTGCACCAGGCGTATGTGCGTGGCCATCTCGGAACCACGAAGACGGGTGTTGATGTGCAACTGCCGATGTTGAAAATGGTGATTGGTCTTTTCAAGGCTTGGTATGAGCAGAGTGGTGAGCCAAGCGAGGGTTGGGTGTTCCCCAATCTGAGCGGTGGTGACCCCATCAACATCAGGGATTACGTTGTTGGGGTGCTCAGACCTGCGGTTGGTAAGAAAGCCTGGAAGGGTCTTTACGCCTTCCGACGTGGGGCCGGGACGATCCTCACCGAGTTAACTGGCAACCCCATCGCCGCGCAACAGGCTCTTTGCCATCTCGACCTGAGCACAACGATGAGGCATTACATCAAAACCAAACGCTCAGCACTTGCGGAAGGCATTCAGATGTTGGATGAGAGGCTTGCGCTTACCAAATAACAACGGCTCACGATGGGTGGTTTAACACTCACCAGGAGCCTAACCGCACACTTTGGAAACGAGGTTTACAAAATGAAAACTTTCTCGATTCAGACGCACTTGATAGTTGTTATGGTGAGCTTGGTAGTGTATCTTCTTTTAGCTTCTTCTGTGTCCATTCTCGCCGGTCTTGTGTTGATCGTAATGTTTCCAACCTTAGTGTTTAGGTTTGTCTGTGTGGTGCTGCGTTGGATGGTGAAGCAATCCCCCACCACCTAACCGAAAGGCTCACGATGGGTGGTTAGTAAGCCTGAATTCCACCAGGTGGACGACCACCACCACCGCCTGGTGTTCCTGACCCTGACGCTGGTGTCGTAACCTGCATCGGCCCCATTGATAGAGCAATCCTGCTTTGTAGAATTTGCGCCTGCCCCGCCAAGAATGTGTTCTGCGTCCAAGCGATTGCTGGTGAGCCAACCGCGCTGTGAGTAGCTTCTGAGCCGTGCAACGTCACACCACCCACATACGTTCCTGTGTTGCTTCCCGCACTGTCAGCCGCCGTCGTTCCGCTTGTCTCTTGCAACTTCCAGTAGTAAATCGCGCCGTTGGTTGCGACGGATGAAGCGAGCGCAGATTGCCCAAGGTTCAATCCGGCTGAGTATGTAGCTAACACCTGAGCCGCCGTCAGCACTGAACTGTAAATAGCAACGTTGGACAACCAAGCATTCGATGGGGAGTAAACCTCTTGCGCCCCATCACCAATGTTCGACCCGTATGCTGCCCCAATATGCCAGTACAAACCTGTGTAGGACGTTAGTGCAGCCGCACCTGTTAGTGTCGATACCAGAACCCCATCGACATAAAGTTCACCAACGAACGTTGTATTGTTCCAAGTGAAGACGATGTGGTGAACAATCCCCGCAGCGATCACTGACGACGTGCTAGAACTGCCAGATGTCGGTTTTATGTACACCGTCAGGTCAAGCGAACCTGGTAACTGTATCGAAAATACTTGGTTGCCGCTTCCAGTTCCTTGTGGAGCAGTAAGGCTCAACAGTGGCACGAAGCCTCCTGGTGCACCCGCTACTTCTACCCACATCTCTGCTGAAAAACTACCAGGTGAACTCAAGGATGTCGTCGTCTCGACATAACCACTCGTCCCGTTGCCGGTGTAACCGAAGAGTGATGGGGTGCTGATGTCAGTTGTGGTGATGAAGCGCAACGTACCTAGAGTCTCATCGTAAATTGGATAGAAGTTATACATCGTGCTTGCCGTCAATCCTGTTATCGCCTGAGAGCCTGCACCAATGACCGTGACCGTTCCGTCTGCGCGATAAACCGCAGTGTTAGCCCCCCATGACCATGTTATTGTTGTCGCAGTGCTTGTGTAGGTGAAGGCTGGGTTGAGTGCTGGGGGAACACAACCGCGCATCAGCACACCGGCCTTGGTCAAGTCAACTGACCCCGCCGTTAGTGCTGTTACCAGAGTCTTGCCGTGGATTGGGCCATCAAGCACGCTGTCAAGTGTTGCAGGCCCGATGAGTTGCCAATAGTTGATGTTTGGCGGGGGAGTTCCTGCCGAAGCCGCTATGCACTGATAAACATTTCCGCCTGATGTTACTTGCTGTCCAACAGAGTAAGTTGTTTTACCGCTTATGGGGGCCGCAACAGCGGTAACAGTTGTTAGTGTAGAGACACGGCCTGATGTGGCCGAAGCCAACGTTTGAACACCCTTGATGGTCTTCTTTAGCGCGTTGACTTCTGTACCCATGCTTGAGAGCGTCTGGTTAACATCAGACACCAGCGTTGGGACGTTTAACCTATACTTAAGTGGCTTTCCCTGCTTCATCATGCTTTCACCCGCCCCATTCCCTTATCAACCGCTTCAGCTAGTCGCGGGTATTTTTCGTGCATTGAAGCGATACCCGCAAGGGCCTTAAGCTTTTCCGCGTGACTCATGCCCTGGTGGGCGGGGTCGTTCTCCATAAATTTTGAGATGCCCGCACTGCGAGCATCGTCGTGGAGTCTCCCCGCCGCTTCGTTAATCTCCTCATCCTTCATTGTGTCAGGAAAGGAAACGTGTCCGATCTTCGGAATGTGAACAAGTTTAGGCATGTTATTTATTCTCCGTGCTGCCGTAAGACACCGAACGTGTTCCAGGGTTATAAGAACCTACCGGGGTAGGAGCGGCCTGTTGAGGTGATGGGGTCTGTTGTTGCTGACCCCTCTTCTCCAACCAAGACGGCATTGACTCTGCACCCTGCATGTGCGGCAATTGCTTGCGTAGTGGGTCAATCGTGGTCTGAAGGGCCGTCATCTTCTGAAGCGCCATCGGGCCATCATCACCAGGGGCCGGTAACATCTTCTGTGCGGCCTCCATCTGCTGTTGAGTCATCCTGCTTGACTGCCCGAAGGTCTGCAAGCGGGGCAACTGTGTGATAGCCTCATGTGCAGCCCCCATCGCCGTGACGTAATCACGGGTTGCTTGGTTGGCCTGTGCCAATTGAGTTTGATAAAGCTGCGTGTTAATTTTCGACACATCAACCTTGGTTCCAAAAGCACCAATCTCAATACCAAATCCACCCTTCAAGAGCGTAGCCGCAAGACCACCTTGCACCTGAGCCATCTTGTCAGGATTCGCAGCAACATCAGCAAGCGTGTTAATTTTGTTCTGCACATCGTTGAAGCCCGCAACCGTCGCGTTGACTTTTGCACCATCAGCCGGGTAATGTTGCAGCCCTTTGGTTGCGGCCTCACCCTTCGTCATAACAACATTGGCACCCTTAGTGCCGTCAGTGTTACCGTAACCGGAATCATAAGCAACAACCAGTTTGTCGTTGCCCTTCGCGGCCTCTTCGGCGGCTGCTTTATTCGCGGCCAACTGCACCTGTGAAGCTTGGTTTGATGGGGAGTTCTCCACATCAAGTTGAGCCTGTTTAATACCAGCCGCTTTGTTCTGCTCTCCCTTAATTGCATCAGGCGAAGTGTCAGCCGCGTTCTGCCCTGCCTTAACAGCCTGAGCGTTGGCACCTGCAACCGTGGCCGCGTGAGTGTCCAAAGCGTTGAGGTTCGCTTTGTAAATCCCAATCATGTTATCAAGCGTTTTCAACGATGCATCAGACGCACCGTTTTTCGCCAAGTTGTCACGCTGTGTCTGCGTGGCACCTAACAGACCCGGTAAGTCTTCGTGCTTGATGGGTGCTCCGTTGATGTCGAACCCGTTGACCTTGTTGGTCAACATGTTCATCTGTTTCGGTGGTACGAAGTCAGCACCAGGAGGCAGACCAGGCAAACCAAGAGCAGGTGCAAGAGCCGAATACATAGCCTTTTGACCATCCTGCGTTGCTTGACCAGGTGTGGGCATGTAGATGCTTTTCCCATCAGCAGAAACGTGCGTACCAGGAGGCACCGAAGCACTTCCATTGCCCGCTGTCTGAGCCGCTAGGTTATCCATAACACTAGGGCCATGATTGGCGATGGTGTCATAGTTAATGCCATGTTCGTTGGCAAAGGCTCTCATGTCCAATTCAGCCTTACTGTGCGCATCAGTTTGCTCTTGGGTGTCGTTGGCAAGTTTTAAATCTTGATTGTGTAACTCAGCCATCCTAACTTGATCGTCAAATGATTTGAATTTCACGGCCTGTTGTTGTGCAATGGCCTGTTGCTCAGATCGTGCGCCTTCACCAAGCCCACCCATAAAGGATGGACGGCCCCCGGCTGGAATACCAGCGAGGCCGGTTGACACTGCACTCGCTACTTTTCCTAAGGTGGTTTTCCAAGCAGGTTGAGCGGGCTGAGTGTTAGGTGTAGCAGGTGCGGGTGATGGGGTTGGTTGTGAAGCCTGCACAATCGCACCAAGCACACTGGTCAAACGGGAACCATTTCCAGCAGGTGCTGGGGCGGCCTGAGGAGCGGCCTGTTGCGGTGCAGGATTCTGCGATGCCTGCTCCACGAAGTTCGATGGGTCAGGTGTAACTGAAGGGCTAGACATGTTTATGACTCCGTTAGTTGATATATGTTGGGCGATTAGTTGCGCTAAGTTGTGTTAGGGCCGAAATGCAAGGCTGATAAGTACGCACTAACTCAACCTGGTCGTTGTGATGAACCACAAACAGTTTTGTAACACCAAGGCGCTGAGCTTCTTTCGCTAACTCTGCGTCCATTATGTCGCCCGCCAATTGGGCCTCTTTTACATCACAGCGAGGATGAATTCCGAACTTCGTAATAATGAAATCGGTTCCTGACCGTGCGTAGGCCACAAACGAAACCGGCTCATCGCACGATTCACAGAATGCTTCCACCACTCCACCAAAAGAACCTTGATGGGTGAGTTTAGATTTGGTTGGGGTGTTATTGAACGTGAACATAAATTCTCCTGGTGTTACTGCCTGTTATCGGCCTGAGTAATTTCCAGCGGCTCTGCGTCTAACCTCATCAAGAGGCAGGTTGTACATCTCCTCTTCCGTGGTCTTGTCAAAGATGCTACCAGGCTCATTCACTGCACGCTGTGCGCGGGCAACCACCTCAGCGGCTTCCTGCTTTCTCAACGCAGCCGGGTTCTGACGCAGCAAACCAGATGCGGCTAACTGCCGTTCTGCAATTTCGTAATCTTCAATGGTGACAACACCTGTTACCCCATTCGCCTTCAACTGCGAGAGCAACAATCTACCGTTGTATTGATCGTCACGAAACTCAGGGTGAAGTGTTATCCAACTGTCAGCGTTTTGCTCGCTGATCTTTGCATCGGCTTTGGTTTGATGGTCGCTCAAAGCGGTGCGTAACATTTGTTTCTGCTCTTCGATGGGTAGTTTATCGAAGGCACGCTCTAAGTCGGTTTGCTGAACAGAGGCCTGTTGTTCAATCGCTGCCTGACGTTCTTGAGCGATCATGGTATCAATCGAATCGAATGTTCGACCAGTGAGCGGGCCTTTGAATGTTTTCGGCCCGTTACCATCCAGGTGCTGAGCGTAAGAGGCCTCATCCACATCAAGTAGACCGGCCTCACACAAAGCTTCTGTGGCGGAGGCAAAATCAGGAAATGTCGGCCACGTTATGCCTTTTTGCTCAAGCCAGTTATCAATCAGTTTCGTGTTGGTTTTTGTGAGCTTCAGCCAAGGGTTAGCCACTTGAAAAGCGAAGCTGTCAGCGCGTCTAATCGCATCTGCCTGACGCTCCTGGTTGCTGAGTGTGGCCTTCTTTACAACCCCGTCAAATTGTTCGAGTGAGATTCCTGCAAGCGAAACGTTCGTTTTTTCCTCATCCGGGTGTTGTATGTACCAGCTTGGCGAAAAGGTCATGTTGTTACTCCGTGTTATTGAATTTGAAACACAGGCGATGTTGTATGAAGACACCGCCTGCGAATGCACGCGAAACGTGTTGTGGTCACGTAAGGAGGCGTGCAAACTGTTATGAAAAACTTAGTATGTGCTCGCGCCAAACAATGGCCGCATGGCACAGTTTAAAGCAGCGACTTTCGGCAGACGTGAGGTTGCGACAATTGCTTAATCGCTCTAACAGCCCAATCATCTTTTCTGGACACTCGCTGGGTTTGGCTATGAGTTCCATCTCCGACAAGACTTGTTTTTCAACAACCGCACGCTCGGCCTCCAACTGCTCTTTGTGTTCGGCAACAACTATGGCCGATTTGTCAACGTTGGCCTGGTATAAGTCGTGCTCTAACTGTCTTCGCCGTGCTTCTGCTTCGGGTGAGTAGGGCATGTTATTTATCCTTCGATGGGGTGGTGCTCTGCTTGGTCGCTGATGCAGCCGCTTCCCTCATCAACTGTTCCATCGTGCGATCTTCAACACCAGCTTCAACGTGAGGAGCACGATGGGGGTAAGCGTTCGGTATCGTCGTGGTTGAATTCTCGTTCACTTTAACCACCCACTGAGACGCCCGTAGAATGTTAACAAGCGAGCAAAAGTCAAATCGTCAAGAGCCTTGTTACGAAGCATGGTGGAAAGTTTCTGTAACGCCTCTTGCTTTGTGGTTATGTCACCCATTAAGCACGCTCCTTCATGCGGTAGTCAGGCACGCTTCTGCCTGTCCGATGTAAGCGGCTCAAACGCTGCAAAGCCTGAGACACATCAACACCTAACACCGAATCACGTTGGCCGATGTACCTTGCGCGGTACATGCCTCCCGCTTTGGTCACCTGCACACCAGGTTGCAACTCAAGTGGGGCGGGTCGTCTTAGCAAATCCTGAATGGTGCTCTCAACACTCATATGACTTATCCAGTGTGATACCCAAGTCTTTAGCGGCCTTCATTAGTTCTGCGATGGGGCGCTTGTGTAGCTCTGCCTGCAAACGTGTGATGGTGCCTGAACTGATGAAGGATTCGAGGCCGTCTTGAGTGTCCCAAGCACGTTGCCTTTGGTAACAAAATGTCTTCGCCAGCAAATTACGTGTCAGCATGTGGTTCTCCCGTGCATAAAATTTACCGGGATGATTGCCCACACAATAAGCCGGTGTTACTAACTGCCTGGTGAAGGTTGGTTGACCGCTCACCAGCACAGTATGTAAAACTCCCCACCAAACAGCGGGTTTCACTCCCTTGGTGGGGATTGGAACAGGATGGTGCTTGGTATCTGGGGTCGTTTCTCAGTGATCAGTCGAGTAACATCCACCAACGGGCCTTTGTTGCTGTACAACAACATTGACCGCTACTCCCTATAGAGGTAATCCACCTCGATACAAGGAGTAACCTGCACACATCAAAATTTGGTAAGCCTTAGAGGGTCTACCGGGGTCATCTACGGCGCGGGCCTCGCTCCGTTGACCTGGTGCGCGGCGTTGATGCCTGTAGCGTGGCTCAAGGCCGGGTGCTTGGGGCCTGCCCGCCGTCAAGATAGCGGCCAAAAGCAAAAGGCACCCGGTTTTGGGTGCCCTTCTCTCGACTGAACCCATTATACCACACACGTTTTACGGCTTAAACGCAGGAGGGAGAATAGTACGTTTAGAATCTATGATTTAGACCATGGGCCGTACTGCCTGAGACATGAGCGGGGGGATTGAAGTTTTTTCTATACCTATTAAAAGTGACTCCCGTAACTACTATAGACAGAACGACTTGCAAAGATCACGGCTGACGACTCACAACTTAGGTCTTGAGCCTGATCGGCGCACCAGGTGCGGGGTAAGGCTTGATGCGCGAGGCGCGAGGCGTTACGGCTGACCAGACAGCGGATTGGCAAACCGCCGCTCACTAACGGCTTCCTATTTACAATCAACAACTTACGTCTTGATGGGGTGCGATTCGTCGCATTCTGGTCGCACATATTATTTCTCATATATTTAAGCCATTGAATGCGCCGTTTAGAATGAACAAGTTAGGTTATTGTGTCCATTTCCGGACACTTTACAATTTGCGAGTTGATTTTCGAGATTGTAGGTGTCGAGGCAAGGCTGACCCATTCCAACGGTACATCAATTTTTCATGTCTTCGTGCCTGTGATGGAGTGTTTGTACCGTTACCAACCACCCCATTAAGTGTTATATATTTGATGTACTTCCAACGGTACATACAGTACAACACTACACACAGGAGTCACGGAGTTGATGTACCGTTAAGCCTCCCGACTGACAACTTGAGCCGCACAGCCCGCCGCGCCCTGAGCCTTTGGCATCATGCGTGCGCCTTGAGATGTTGAATCTTAACCAGCCCTTCACCGACCTTCGCACCTTATGTTGTTCCACCAACCAATCAGGGTTTGATGATCTGATGCGAAAGTGAATCTTAAACATTGACCGTCATCAATGTAAGCATCTTACCCACCATCATCAGAAAATAACGTACTGTGCGGGCTGTACGGAGAAGTCTGTTTTTCTTTTCGGAAAAGTGGTGTAACGTCGCGCCCCATTAGTTGCGTTTGTTTCGATGACATAACAGGTATAACACACCACCCATTGTGCTTTTGGCTAGGTAAGTCGCCAATTTTCGCTGTGATACTCTGATCTTGCATTAGAGAAACACCTCGCCAAGCATGGCCCTCTCGACGGGCCTCTGAGCCGGATGGGTGAACGTCACTCCCACAGTAGGCTTCCCAGATCAAAGGCACACTCCAAAAATCAAAAACTGAAGGGGTTGCCTTATGAACGTTCCTACCTGCCTACCTGTTCCACATCTTCCCATTGCAATCTTAGAACTGATCGTCAATGAACACGCCGCTGAATGCAAACGCTTAGGCCGCATTCTCGCCGCGCTGCGATCTGAACTCTCTCCTCTTGCCCACGCTGTTTCCCGCACTGAAGTCATCCCCGCCGCACCAGTAAAGTGCAAGCATGGGCTGCGTGATGCTTGGTGCGCGACGTGCGCGAAACTGTCTCGCTCTAGCCAATCGAAGGCCTACGTGAATGCGCGGCACTTCTCTTTTCAGAATGCGCCACTGGATATAACAGGGATTGATTGGGTCGAGTCCTTAGACCTGTTAGCTGATGAAAAGGCTGAGGAAGCCCGATCAGCAGAGGTTAAGAAATGCACCAAAGCAACCCATCGGGAGGAGAAGAGGTTCGTTACTCCCCCCACCGAGTTGGTTCTTACGAAGATGTTTGTCTCGCCTCTAGTTGAGGGGCGTGCGTGGGAAGAAGCCCGCGCTGCCCGCGTTGAGGTGGTGAAAAAGCAAACCCTCACGGAGTATGCCGCGCTTCACCAGGATGACGAAGCTGCAACGTTGCCCCACTTGTCTGATTTCTGCGTTGGGTGCCGAATGCACGTTACAAATTTGCATGACAGTGTTCGATGTGCTGATAAGAAGATTGCTGAGCAGCGTGCCAACACTGAATGGACTGCGAAGAACAACCGCAAACTGGATGCACGTGGTTGGGTTGGTTATTCGCCTGAAGCGTTAGACCGTGACATTCTCGAATCGAGGGGTAGTATCACGGCTGAAGCTGTCAAGCAGTTCGACCGCGACTTATCACGCAAAGGCAATAAGTACCGCATTCAATAACATCAAAGTGGCGGGCTAACAACCCGCCACACCTTAACACCCAAGGAGGAAATTGACAAATGTCCACCGCAACATACCAAGCACCGACATTAGAAGGAGCATTTATGGCACCAGCACAAACCAGACAGTTACGGCCTGAACTTGAAGATATCGTGGATGAGATTTTTGGTCTTCGAGCGCTTGCAGCTTCGACAGGCTACATGACCTTCAGATCACAGCGCGAATTACTCTCGAAGTTATCAGCGAAAGACCAAGCGGCTGTAGGTCATGCACTCTACTTACGCGACCCTAACCTTAAGAAGTAACAACGGAAAGCAGGTACAACAATGGAACAACAACCTAACAGCGTGAACCCATACTTACCGTCAGATGCAATGATGGCAGAGGCCGCGCTACAACTAGATAAAGCCCGCAAGAAGACCATCCCCACGCTAGAGGATAAGTTCCGCACTTTCTTCCCATCAGAGATGTTGTCTGAAAAACGCTGGGTGAGGTACTTTTTGCAAGCAAAGCCCGATGGTGTAGGCACGGCAAAGATTCCTCTTGGGTCACATTCAGACAGTACAACGTGGGGGTGTTTCAATGAATGTGTTACGAAACGTGAGAACGAACAAGGTCTTGGTTACTGTTGGTTGGGAGGCGAGATACAGGCCCTCGACATAGACCATTGTCGCAATCCTCGCACTGGTGTGATCTGCAATGAGGCGATGCTTCTGCTTAGCCGTCTGGGTTCTTTGGCTGAGTACTCTGTTAGTGGTCAAGGCATCCACGTGTTTTTCAAAGGTAACGTTAGAGGTAAACAGCTAACAGAAACCTGCATTCAATATTGGAACCCAAAGAGTGCGCCTCGCTTCTTCGCTTTGACAGCCGATGGGGTGGGTGCGGCCTTCACTGAGTTGAAGGATGTCGGTGATGACTTTAACTATATCTTTGCCACTGCTAAGCACATCTCCGCGAAGATTCGCGAAGAGTTGAAGGTTGTCGATTACGACCAGTGGTTAGCTCTGCCGGGGGAGCGCGAACCACAGGAGGTTGCCAGTCGTGAAAAGTCGAAGACCAAGACCCGTAAAGTTGCTGCTGGTTTCGACATCAAAGACTTCCTCAACTTCTACGGTTTGGGGATTGACAACGAATGTGATAACGAAATCGGCCACTGCATCAGGGTAACAACATGCCCCATCAAAGGTGAGGCGCACGTTGGTCATAACAGCACCACCTGCAATTTTATCTATCCTACGAAAGACGGCGGGCTTGCATTCCACTGCCAGAGCACGGGCTGTGTTGAATATGGGGTTGGTGAGGCAATCAAGAAACTCGCTGAGGGTGAGAAAGGCACTTACCCAAAACCGATCTACGAAGAGAAGCAGCAACAAAACACAGAAAGTGACCGCCTTGGTTGCACTCAGCAAGCGTCTGAGATTACGAAAGAACATCGGGTGTGGTTGTGGCCTGGTTATCTTGGCCGCAACAGGGTTGCTCACTTCGGCGGGGCATCTACGGAAGGCAAGTCACCAGTAACACTTGACCTTGCAGCGAGAGTATCAGCGGGGTTGCCGTGGCCTGATGGACGACCGAATGAGTTAGGGCCAATGTCAGTCATCATCTTAGCGGCTGAGGATGATTGGGCCGACACGATCATCCCGCGTTTAGATTTAGTTGGTGCCAACCTCAGCAAGATACACAGATTTTTTGTCATGCAAAAGAGTGTTGAGATAACACCAAACATCGAAGACGACTGCCGCAGGCTTGAAGATCAAATACGCACCATCGGTGATGTGGGTCTTGTCATCATCGACCCCATCACAAATTACCTTGGTAGCAGGAAAATGAACGCAGAGGAAGAGATTAGAAGCGGTATTCTCATGCCTTTGTCTCTTGTGGCCAGACAGAACGACTGTGCCATCGTTACGGTAGGTCACCTCAACAAACGAGGGAATGACGCTGCGTTGTTACAGCGTTTGATGGGGTGCGCGGCTTTTGGTGGTGTTATGCGTGACGTGTTCATGTTCGGTAATGACCCCGAAGATGAAGATGTGTACGCGCACGTCATGGCAGAAATTCGTAACAAGTCTGCCCCAAAACTTAAGTACAAGACTGAAGCTGTCAAGGTTGAGTGGGATGGTAAGACATCGGAAGTTATCTGCGTGAAGTGGTGCGGTGTGTCCAAGGCTGATACGGATGAGATTGTAAATGCACCAAAGCAACAGGATAAGTCGATTACGAACAGGGCCGTTGGTATCGTAGCAGGCATGTTACGGAGCGGAGCAAAAAAGAAATCTGACCTTGATTTGGCTCTGAAGGAGAACGGCCTTGATGTGTCCAAATTGGATTTTCACAGGCTCAAGAAGAAGTGTAAGGCTGAGGCACGGCCTTTGCCTGGTAAGGGGGCTGGCTGGGAATGGTATTTGATAACGCCTGAGCAAGCAACGTTTGACAAACCTCAACCTACCACAGACAAGGAGACAACAATATGAGCTATGAAGAGATCGTAGAAGAATTGCAGCACCATCGCCCGATGTTTCCAGCAGACGGTTGGAGGGTAATCCACGGCTGCACCAACCAAAAAGGCCAGCATGTTATTAAAGAGCTTCCTGTAATGGGGTTGGTGTGGAACTCTGACCCTGACGTGACTGGTTATCTTGACTTCATTGTGTGGTTTTGTTGTGAGGCTGTGTACCTGAGCAGCATCAAAGACAACAAACACTGCATTAATTACACGTGGCCTGTTGCTCCGACCGAATCCTTTGACAAAGAGATGAAGGATGCGCGCTGCCTTCTTGAAGGCGAGAAAGAATACGATGTCGAGCAACTCAAAGAGTTGAATGCGGTGAAGGTGACAGCATGAGTGAAAACGTGAACGATTACATACCAGGCCGTTCTTTGTTCACTGAGTTGAGCGAGCTTAGGGAGCAGATGACTAACCTTCGTGCTGCGATGGTGCAGTTAGTTGAACTTCAACGTGAGGTGAACAAAAAGTTGTTAGGTGACCCCATCATTGGGGGAGACGGTGTGTGATGGTGCGGAATTTCTCAGAGCTATTCGCTGCGAAGCTCGCCCGTTACCATGCTGCGAAGAAGGCGAAAGCCTGCCGCTTGGCCCACCTACGGCGCGAGCGCAGAGCGAAGGTGCATCTAAAAAGGGTGTTAGCAATGGCCCGCGCTGCGATGGGGTGGAAGCCGCACGCGCGGCTTGGAAAGAAACTCTCACCATCGCACGTTGCGGCCTTACACGAGGGTCGCGACAGATACCACCAGGCGAAGCGCGGAAAGAAAGCGTTGTCCCGGTCGAATAACAACGAGTTGTTAACCTGACTACCGATTCTTAAAAAGCCTGATGATCACTTCCACCATGAAGAAGATACGCAGAGCGAGGTGCTCCAACGCACCAACGATGTCAGTTATTTCGTTCAGTCTTTTTTTTAGAATCGCCAGCAGGCCATATGGCTGTCTTTTTCCAGTCAATGGCTCTGTGCGAGTACCAGAGCAGTTTTATTGTCCTGCTTGATGGGGGCGATGCGCTATTAACCAACTTGGTTCACAGGGAGGTCTTAACATGGGCGAAATCTTAACAGCCAAAGAAGTTGCAACGATGTTGAAACTCAGCACGCGACAGGTTTACGAGTTAGCAAGGGACACCGTGAACCCCCTCCCAAGCCTTCGCATTCGCACGTCTGTGCGCTTCCGCCGCGTTGATCTTGATGGGTGGATTGCTGGGTTGGTAGCGAAGAGGACCGCGTGAGTCGTTATTCAACCAATCACTGTCTTCCCGCGTTGAAGAGCGTGCGTGCGACCAGACCGGCAGCCTGTTTAATTGTGACCCTTCCTTCATCGCTACCGAAACCGACGTAGCAACTGTCTTTGGTGAACTCCCACACAGTGCAAACTTGGTCGGGGTTGATCCAAACTTCCTTACCGTAGATGTCGTTGAATTGAACCAGCTTCATCGTTGATCCTCTCTCATAACATCTAAGGCATCCAACCGGCCTCGAACTGAGCCTTGCTTCCTCCCCCATTGATACAGACCTCACCAAAATTGCCACCAGGAAAACGCAACGCTAACACTGCGACACGAAAGCGATTTTCTGGTGTGGAATTGCCTGATGGGGGAGAACTCTGTAGGTAACTTCCTAGATCAATGTCCGCGACAGACCCATCGGCCTTGATGCCGACACGGATTCCTGTATCGGACATCACCTCGATGTCTGGGGTCGGTTTGCGGGGATGTTGCCAGACGGAGATTGGCCCAACCTGCAAGGTCTTCCCGCATGCGTTATACAGTTCCCTGAAAGTATTTGCCTGTGCTTCGTTCATCCACCAAACCTCACTTCTGCGAAAACTCCGCCTTGAATCAACTGACATTTTAATACCGGCTTACCAAATTTCAACCCCCATCAAATCGCTTGCATGTTGAAAAACTTACTGGCACATCCACTGGCACGGGACGCCGTAAATTGTTGATCCTTTGTGCGCCGTATGCGCGGTCATCGTCGGTAAGCCATTGAAAACACGATAATTACTCGATTTGAAGACCGGGACGATCACCGGACCGCATGCGCTTCCGTGGGTTCCGCGAATTTCTTGCCCACGAATTCTCTGCGCACTTTTCCCGTGGGGCGCTAATTCTTGGCGCACTCAGTTCTTCGCGCGCAAACCCGTGGCGAAGTTCGTTCGGAAACTAACACGAACTACTTGGGCTGCGCCACCACTCGCAGATACGGCTTGAGAGTCTTCCAGCCGGCGGGATATTTCTGCTTGGCCTGGTCTTCTGACACAGACGTGGGAATGATCACGTCCTGGCCCGGCTTCCAGTTCACGGGCGTGGCGACGTTGTGTTTGGCGGAGAGTTGAATGGAATCGAGAGCACGCAACACTTCGTCGAAATTGCGTCCGCTGCTCATGGGGTAGATGAGCATCAGCTTTATCTTTTTGTCGGGGCCGATCAGGAACACGGTGCGCACGGTGGCGTTGTCGGCGGCGGTGCGGCCTTCGCTGGTGGTGCCCGACGCTTCGGGCAGCATGTCATAGAGTTTCGCGATTTTGAGCTCGGGGTCGCCGATCATCGGATAGGTCACTTTGTGGCCCTGGGTCTCTTCGATATCGGCGGCCCATTTGCCGTGGCTGGTCACGGGATCGACGCTCAGGCCGATGATCTTGGTGTTGCGCTTGGCAAACTCCGGTTGCAGGCCGGCCATGTAGCCGAGCTCGGTGGTGCAGACGGGAGTGAAATCTTTGGGGTGCGAGAAGAGGATGGCCCAGCCGGCGCCGATCCATTCGTGGAAATCGATTGTGCCCTGCGTGGTTTCAGCGGTGAAATTGGGAGCCTCGGAGTTGATGCGTAAAGACATGTCGGTCCTCGAATGGTTTTGTGAGTGGGATGAAAGCCTAGCTCATTCAAACCCTATAGATTTAGTAGAGAATAGGATATCGAGCGGCGAGCCGCTGGTCAAGCGCGGCGCGCCGATTCGTTCCACGATTTATGGTACCGCATGGTGCGGTTTGCGAGATGATTAACCACAAAGGCCGCGAAGGTTCACGAAAGAAAAATCCCTGCTTCGGAAAAGCTTCCGCGAATCTTAGCTCGTCGAAGGGTCCTCTAATACTCAGGTATGCCTACTTCGACTCGAAAACTTCTTATGGCGCAGGTCGATGTCTTCACAGACCTCGCGCTCACCGGCAACTCTCTGGCGGTTTTTCTCGACGGCCGCGGGCTCAGCACCGATCAGATGCAGGCATTGGCTCGCGAGATGAATCTTTCGGAAACTACTTTTATTCTTCCCGGAGACGGGGCTGCGGAGAAGAATCGCGGAGTGCGCGTGCGTATTTTCACGGTGCAAGAGGAACTGCCCTTTGCCGGGCATCCTACGCTGGGGACGGCTTTCGTTCTACGGGGCGAGAGCGGCGCGCCGGAAGTGCGGCTCGATCTGAACGTGGGTCCGGTACCGGTGCGGTTCACGGAAGACGCGGCACAGCCCGTCTTCGGAGAAATGACGCAGAAGGATCCGGAGTTTGGTGCGATTCATGATGTGGAGGCGGTTGCGCGCCTGACGGGGCTCAGCCCGGCTGACTTCGACAGTTCGGCGCCGATCCAGACGGTTTCGACAGGTGTTCCTTTTACTATCGCGCCTTTGCGCTCGCTGAAAACTTTGCAGAAGCTCCGCCTGGATGTCGATCGGTCCGTCGACTATCTGGCGAGTAGCGGTGGGAAATTCTTTTACTTCGTGTGCCGCGAGACGGTCGATCGGAAAGCGCGGCTGCACGCCCGTATGATTTTCTACAACGGAGACGACCCTGCGACGGGTTCTGCGGCTGGATGCTGCGCCGCGTGGATGGTCGCGCACGGCGTTGCGGCGAGCGATGAGCAGGTTCTGATCGAACAAGGACTGGAAGTGCACCGTCCGAGTCGCATTTTTGTGCGCGCTGAGAAGCGCGATAACCATGTTGTCAATGTGCGTGTCGGTGGAAATTGTGTGGAAGTCCTCCGCGGCGAGCTGACACTCACTATCTAGTAGCGCGAAACATCCCTCCAGTTGCCGCTTCCGAGGCGATTGCACTACTTTGCCTCGCACCAGAGTGCCATTGGCTAGCGCGCTACTTTACCGCGACTCCAATTGTATTTAGCATTCAGTTCGCTCTCACAAAAGAAAAAGACGAGATTAAAGAGATTCAGCGAAGACAGGTTCCCGGTTAGCCCAATGAAGCCAAAAAAAACAATTCTCTGTGTTGACGATAACGAACAGGCCCTCTCAATACGAAAAATTCTGCTGGAAACCCGCGGCTACCGCGTGGTCGCGTGCAAGGACGGCGAAGTAGCGCTGGACGTTTTTCGCCGCGGCGGGGTCGATCTGGTGCTTACCGATCTGCTCATGCCCGGGGTGGATGGTTCGCGGCTGATCGAGGAAGTTAAACGCCTTTCGCCACAGACGCCGGCGGTGCTTATCTCGGGCCGCACGAAAATTTACGAGCGCGAAACGCTGGCCGATGTTTTCCTGCCGAAGGGATTTTACGAACCTGCGGAACTGCTGGAACGGATTCGCCTGCTGTTGGTGCGCAAGCGCGGGCCCAAACGTCAGATCGAATCCTGCGCGTCCGCGGCAACGGCAGCACACGCCGGTGTGGGTCATGTGAATGTCGCGTGAGTGGCGCGCTGGATCAGGAAGCGACGGTTCGTCACGCGCCTCGGTCATGCTTCTCCGTGTGATATCGTTTTCAATGGATGGCAGTATTCATTGAAGCGCGAGAACTGCGCAAAACCTATCGGGTGGGCAAGGTTGACGTGCCTGCTCTGCGCGGTGTGTCCTTCAGCGTGCAAAAAGGCGAGTTCGTCACGGTGGTTGGTCCTTCGGGAAGCGGGAAGTCGACGCTCTTTTATCTGCTCGGCGGACTGACGCACGCGGACTCGGGAAGTGTCACCATCGACGGCGTGGATTTCGCTTCGCTATCTGACGGGGAGCGCACGCGACTGCGCAGAAGCAAGATCGGATTCGTCTTCCAGAAATTTAATCTTTTGCCGACGCTGAGCGCGCGCTCGAATATCGAAATTGCAGTCGACATTGCAGGCTTGGGTAAGCCCGATGCTGCGTTTTTGAAAAGGATCACCGAGATGCTCGGGATCGCCGGCCGCCTGGATCATCGGCCGAACGAGCTTTCTGGCGGCGAACAGCAGCGCGTCGCGCTGGCCCGGGCTCTGATCAATCGACCCGCTATCGTGCTCGCCGACGAACCCACGGGAAATTTGGATTCGAAAAGCTCGAGCATCGTGCTTAATATGTTGCGCCAGTCAAATAAAGATTTGGGGCAGACTGTGCTGATGATCACCCACAATCCCGAGGCTGCCGAGTTTGGCGATCGCATCGTGCACATGCGTGACGGCCAGATTGTAAGGCCGGAGGAAGATCCGCAATGGTCGCCGCATCATCCGGCCGAAGAGTTACGGCCCGACAGCGCATAGATTTTTCTGGCGGTTCCGAATGGCACATCGCGAAGAATTCACTAAACCGATTCTAGAGGGCAGGGGAGCGACCGACTACGAGCGCTACTTGCGCACCGACGAACTGCTCGCGCTGCAAAAGCCGGCGGAAGAGTTGCTGCACAAAGATGAAATGACCTTTCTCGTCGTGCATCAGAGCTCGGAATTGCTGATGAAGGGAGCGGAGTTTGAACTCGGCCGCGCCGTCGAAGCGCTGGAGCGCGCCGATTATGGCAACGCCACACGCCTGATCCGGCGCGCCATTTCGCTGCTGGAGCCGCCGATCGGTTTGCTGCATATTCTGGAGACGATCACTCCTTACGACTATCACTTGATTCGCGCTGGACTGGGGCACGGCAGTGGACTCGATTCTCCGGGATTTCTGTCGTTGCTGCACATGGGGCCGCGCTTGGGCAAAGCTTTCTATGAGCAACTCGAGGGCGCGGGACTGACCGCGGGAGAGCTCTATCGGCGCCACGAAGAATTCTTCGGGCTGCACGATGTGGCCGAGCGCCTGCTCGACTTTGACGAGTGCATGCAACTGTTCCGCTTCCATCATCTGAAACTCGCCGAGCGCATTATCGGAGGGAGGGTAGTCGGCACGATGGGGACGCCGGTGGAAGTTTTGCAACAGCGCATGGAGAGCTGGCTTTATAAAGATCTCTGGGACGTGCGGAATCAGATTACGGCTGCTATCGGGCAGACGCCGGCGCGGAAGAAGTACTAGTCGCGCTGATTTGGCTTACACCATACTCCGATAAAAAAGGGCGACACCTCTGGATTCGGGAAACTCATCCGCGGTGATTCGCCCTTTTAATTGCGCTCGTTCTCGATCAGGAGTTCCTGAGCGAGAGCGGCAGCGGTCGGCGTCGACTAGCGTTTGCCGACGGTGTGGCCGCGTCCATCACGCACTTCATTGCCTTTGAAGTGGTCAATCTTATCGAGACGCTTGCCCGGTTCAGGCTTGTCGCCACGGTTTGGTCTTGGCCCGTTGTAGCCATGCTCAGGATGAAAACGATTATTTACATGGCCGTGGAACTCGGCGGAACCATGAAACCAGGGGCCGGCTCCGATGAAAACTCCGCCGACAAACCACTCCGGCCCGTAGTAGCCGTAGGGAGCGCAATCGTAGGGCGGAACGTCGTAGTAACCGTAGGGACAAACAGGCGCCACGCCGACTTCGACGGCGACCTGAGCGTGCATGGTGGGAACGGCGAGTAAGAAGCAGAGTCCGGCGAGAACGGCGAACACAAAAAGCTTAAATCTGTTCATTCAATAATCCTCTCGATTTTCATTTTTCAATGTTGTTTTCAGCGCGTCTCTTTCCACCAGCGTTATTCTCGGATCAACTACTTACGCCTGCGCGCAAGAGATACGATTCCGCTTTGCACTAAAGGGTTGGCGATAACGAATAGCGCTTCGCGCCGCTTGGCCGGTCAGGGCCAATGTGAATTGTCAGCAAATATGCAAGTGCTGTAGAATGAAGCGACGAGCGGGAGTAACTCAGTGGTAGAGTGCGACCTTGCCAAGGTCGAAGTCGCGGGTTCAAATCCCGTCTCCCGCTCCAGTTCTTGAAGCCCTGCCCCGGCGAGGGCTTTTCGTTTTAGTCTGCCAGTTGAGTGTGTCGCTTTAGCGAGCGATGCGGCGCGGTAGCCAAGTGGTAAGGCCGAGGTCTGCAAAACCTCTATCGTGAGTTCGATTCTCACCCGCGCCTCCAACCTAAAGTCACTAAAAACCCCAATAAACACTGCATAAAACCACGGGGTACTTTCGTTCCCTTGCTTTTGGCTTAATATTGGCTTAGCGTCGGTCCATGGGCACACCGATAATCACCATCATGGTCCGCCACTCCGGGGATTGCCGCTATTACGGCGGCAGTGACACAATCCAATCCTGCAAATGCCGTAAGCATCTCCGATGGACTCTCGGCGGCAAGCAGTTCCGCAAGCCCGCCGGTACGCGGTCATGGGCGGAGGCCGAGAAAGCCAAGGCCCGCCTTGAGGCCCAATTGAGCGGCAAGGCCGTCCCCAAGGATGAATCCGGGTTTCCTTTGGATGAAGCAATCAAGCTCTTCCGGGCCGATAAAGAGAATCAAGGGGTGACGGACGGCGTTGAGCGGAAGTATGAGCGGGAGCTGGACCGGCTCAGCAAGTTTTGCGGGACACATTCGATTTTTACTGTGCAAGCAATCACACGGGAATTGCTGATCGGCTACACAGCCACATGGCCCGAGGTGTACCCATCCACCACAACTCGCTATCAGGTCCAAGCTCGGCTCAAGCATTTTCTCCGCTTCTGCATGGACTCCAATTGGTTAGACCGTGCGCCCAAGCTCACCAAAATTCGTGTGGATGAAGCGCCAACGCTACCGCTCACGGAGAACGAATACGCCGCGCTGCTCAAGGCCGTCCCCGAGACCTTCGGACGCCATCCCTACCCGAAAGACAAACCGGCCAAGGTGCGCGCGTTGATTCAGCTCATGCGGTGGACCGGCCTCGCCATCCGTGACGCGGTGACCCTGGAGCGCGGGGAGATTCACTTCGACAAGGCCGCCAAGTTGCACAGCGTTGTCACGTCACGGCAGAAGACAGGCACGCACGTATCAATCCCGCTCAAGCCGGATGTCGCTCAAGAGCTGCTCGCGGTCCTCAATGGCAACCCGAAATATGTTTTCTGGACGGGCAACGGTTTGGAGTCCAGCACGGTCACGCACTGGCAGGATGACATGCGGAAGCTCTTCAAGGCCGCCAAGATCGAATCGAACGGACACATGCGCTCTCACCGGCTCCGCGATACGTTCGCGGTGGACCTGTTGAGCAAGGGCGTGCCAATGGAAGAGGTTTCCAAGCTGCTCGGGCATGACAGCATCAAGACCACGGAAAAATCCTACGCCCGTTGGGCCAAGACGCGGCAAGATCGGTTGAATTCGCTTGTGACGGCCACATGGAAGAAATAGAGTTGCCTTTTAACGCGAGTGGTTTTCGCCCTTCATTTCGATGACGACCGAAAAGACGAGATTGGCTCGCGTCCAGAAGAAAAGAGACGTAAGAATCCACGCCGAACTGTGGCATACCTCCAACTGTCTGCTTAGAACCGGGCAAGAACGGGTGGAAGGTTCGGGGCATCAATTCAGAGCCAGTCTGATTTTCCGGGCCTTCGCGCTTGAGGCATTTCTAAATTGGCTCGGTCCACAACTCTTTCCGCACTGGAAATATTTGGAGCGGCTGACCCCTCGGGAGAAACTCGATTTGTTGGCCGACATCATTCAAGTGAAGCCTCAGTACGGCTCCCGCCCTTGGCAGATTGTGAAGGACCTCTTTGACTTTAGAAACGCGCTTGCGCATGGAAAGCCCGAGGACGTTTCAAGCGAAGGCTACGTCGCTTTGAAAGACATCCTTGAAAGCGGCAAACAAGATTTAGTTCTGACAGACTGGGAGAATTTTGTCACCGAGAAGAACGCGACACGCGCCAAAGAAGATGTCGAAAAGATTGCGACGGTTCTCTACAAGACAGCAAACGTCAAGCATGAAGGGCCTCGCGGTCCGTTTAGTTTTGGGTTTCAAATTCGCAGTGCAAGTCTGTAATTGGAATGAAAGGCCGCCCCGGAATCGTCGCGGCCTGTTAAGAAATCCATTTGAGAGCGCTGCGAGTGGTGAGGCGTGCGGGAGTATGCAGCGGAACCGAGCGGACGGTTAGACCTACAGGTTAAGCAAGCAAGAGGCGGCCTGCCTCATTCGGTTCATAAACGACCCGGACCGGCTCTAGCGACTTACCGCACCACGGGCAGAACCGGAAAGGATTTTCTTCCGCATCCCAGCGCACATCGCAATTGCTGCAAGACGACTGGTATTCAACCAATTTTGGTTTCTTCATGCCGTCTAGAATCCGCCCGACAAGGGGCGCTGTCAAGGAATCTAAGGGATAAAAAACGCCAAGGAGCGCCACTATGCGCGATGGGCCAAGATGAGGCTGGACCGGCTTAACTCGCTTGTGATTGGGACGTGGAAGAAATGAGGCCGCCCGTAGTCCGCAGCGCATTGAAAGTTGGACCCGTCGAGCATAGGATGTTTTCATGGACCGCGAGTTTAAGGTTGGGGAGCAAGTTCGATTGAAAAGCGGCGGCCCGGTGATGACTATCGAAAATATAGGCAACTATCCGATGGGTCCTAACACCGGGGACAGCGCGAAATGTGTATGGTTCGACGGTACGAAAAAGTCTGAGGGCCTCTTTGCGCCCGCCACACTCTGTCTTGCTGACAGTGATGAGCCGGAGTCCGTTAAGATTGGTCGTTTTGCCGGTCGCCGTTCTCGGTAGGCGGAGCGGCGATTCGTGGCATCACTTCGTCCATGGTGTACCGGACGAACTGTTTACCTAGTTCAGTCAGTTCATATTCTTCCTCGTCATCGAATGCCGATTTCAAATTTTGAGACGACTGCCCTGTGCTTGGTTTGCGAGTCTTCTTAACAAAATTGCCATAGTAGTCTTTCTCCCGGTGCTGCCGTATCACGCCGCCAGTGCTCAAGTCTCGGATAAGCAACTTGAACATGTCGGCCTCGGCTGAGTCTTCTCTGACTACCGCGCCATGTACCCCCATCCAAATGTGCTTGCGAGTACATCCGGGGTTTTTGTAAATCCAGCGGATAACTTTGAAGTGTATTTCCGAATAGTCATTAATCCACTGGATGAACATGCGGATCACGTCATCGGTGCAAATTTTGCTAGCAGCGGCATTGCTAAGTAAATTACGAATGAGAAGGCGCTTTGCTTCGCTTTCGGCGGCTGACCAATCGCGGAAACATTTTTTGAGAAGCGACAAATATTCAGGGCTTTCAATCCGCCTGCGTATGTTTTCGTCATTTAGGTCCAGCCGAGTGAGAATTTCTGCTATGGTGATTCCGATTTCTTTAATTTCGTCCTTCTGCAATTGCATCCAGCTTGCTGCAACTCGGTTGAAATGATCTTGTTCCGACTCAGACCATGCGCCAGCAGCCCCGGACACAGCGCCTCCAAGTAATGGTATGGCTCCCCCAATTATGGCCATTGCTAATCGTGCGACTCTTGGGCCGTAGCCATGAGCCAGCGCGTCCGTCATCTGCTTTTCTAATTCGTTGTTAATCGCCTCGGACTTCGGAACTATTTCGCCTTCCATCGCGCACCCTGCCTATCCCATGCGAGACTGTAGCTCCTATACTTTCGAGGGTCAATACCATAAGAATGGTGTAGCGGCGGACTCTCTCAATCGTGCTAACATTCGCCCCATGTCCGATCACTGCATTCAATTCCTGATGCTAATTGTGCAGACGTTGGGTGTGATTGGCCTCGCCATCTATTGTTTCGAGACCTACCGGATTCGCAAAACATCTCAAGATCAGCTAACCGCGTCTCAAGCAGTTATGCAAGCTGCGATGGATCAGGTGGAGGGCCTGTCAAAGCCATGTATTGCCTTTTCAGCGAGGCTGCGAGATGCCGTTGAGGCCGTCATGGAAAGACACGGAGCCGTGGGCAATATAATCGTCAACCCCGATGGGGGAAGCTATGTCATTCAGAACATCGGCAATGGTCCTGCCCTGAATCTCAGATATTTTTTCACAAGGCCCGATGTGCCAAACCCGGACTGGCGATACGTGCCTGCCGTCCTCGCCACACAGCGCGCCTCGCTGATTGAGACTCTCGGACTCTATAACGCCGAGCATGTGGCAACTTTCGAGTATGAGAGCATCGGCGGCAGAAAATACCGCTCCACGATCGGCCTCAATCATCACGTCATCACTGTCTTTAATTTCGAGGAAGTTCTCTTCCACGTGGCCGCCGCCTGAATCACATAGAGCGCAGATAGAGCGCAGCGAATTCCTAGCTGCCAAGACCGAGCCCCTTCAGGAATCCGGTGTTCGCTTCTCTTATCACTCCCTTATCTCTGGGGTCAGGAAAAGCTAGGACGCCGTCGACATCCTTCGAGCACGTCCCGTGAGCGGTATTCGCTTTTAGCCGCAATGTTGAATTGTAGATCTGACTTTCCAAAAGCTCTAAGCGGAAATGAAGCCATCCCGTTACCGGGTTGCCGCGTTGCGCCAAGTTTCTCTTCAGTGGTTGCATTATGAAGCCCCTATATTCCGATTGGTTGTTGTGCGTCACCCTTCCCCACTTGTGAACGTCTTCAATACCGGGGAACGAAATGGATAGTCCTTCGCGTATGGCTTCGATCTCAAAATTATCCACGATAACTTCTCGGGGCTCTTTCAGGGTTAAGGTTGCCCACATAAAAAGATCCATGCCGATCTCACCGGCCTTGCCCCTGGGAACAAGCATGAGAACTTCGATTGCTATTTCGGGAACACGCTTGTTTCGTTCCCGTTCAGACTCATATCCTACGTGCTCATCTCGCCATGCGAGAAACGACGCAACGAGAAGCAAGACGAACGCAGCCCCTACGCTGACCCGAGCTACCCAAGTATTTGAGCGGTTTGTTGCAGCCGCATACACACCGATGACGGTAAAGACGGCGCAACTCAGCAACGGCCACCAATGCTTCCATAGGGCTTTCAAGTACAGCAATAATGCCATTTGGACTCACAAAGGCACGGCGCACCCTTCCCCGATGTTATAGCCGTGGCTTAGAATCCAACTTACCATGCCTAAGCCTGTTAGTGAATGGAGCGAGGACGATGTGTTGTCTCTTCCGCCGGATGAGAACGATACATTCGAGCGCAAGGGTTCTGAACTGCTCGACCTGACGCTCCCGAGGGTGAGTGAAGACGCTGTGAGGACCGAGTTAGCAAAGCAACTGTCCGCCTTTGCGAACATGGGAGGTGGTCAGATCATCTATGGGGTCACGAATGCGGGCACTATAGACAGCGGCGGCATTGCGCGTTCAATAAGAGGAAGACAATCAACGAAAGACTGGCTTGAGAATGTGATTCCCACATTGACGGATTTCGAGATTGTCGGTTTCAACGTTTACGAGATTCCGCCAAAGGCAACCGGCTCATCCTTAGCGGCTGATAAATCCATCTACGTTGTGGATGTGCCCGACAGCGAACGCGCCCCTCACCAATCGAAACGTGATCTCAAATACTACGTGCGTCTAGGCGGCAAGTCTCAACCGGCTCCGCATCGGCTGATTGAAGACATACGCAACAGGGCACAGTATCCAAAGCTGGAAGTTCACGACTTGCGAATTGTTAGCGCCAGCCCCGGTTCGCGAAACCAAGCTCTGACGGAGTTGGGTAGTGAGTTTCAACTAAACATGAATCTAGGTTTCGGTGTCCGCAACACGGGTAAGGTTCGGGCCGCCAGTGCGTGCTTGCAACTTGCTGCCGTTATACCACTCTGGGCAAATATGGGCGGAGACGAATACTTCCTCAGGCGGGGTGCTCCGGGAACGGTTTTACTCGAACTGAAAAGTCCCTTGTATCCTGGAATGGGAGTTGCGTTGGCTTGTCTCATCAACGTTTCTGCCTTCGTCCGAGTCCTCGCTCAAGGTGAATCTTTAACTTTGGGGGCGCTCGACCCAAGTGATGTCCAATTGTCTTTCGACATTTTTGCCGACAGTGCTCCGGCACGCAGACAGGAATTTAGACTCGTGGACATTGATCTAGAAAAGATGCTTCCCCGAGCGGTCGCTCAGGAAGTTAATTACATCCGTTCCGCTGGACGGCAACGCAGCCCTTCGCCACATGGTGGGGCTTGGTCCTAGCGCTCCAAATAGAAACCGCCCGGAATCCCACACCACCCCGAGCAGCCTTTTAGGTCCGATAGCTCGCAGCCTGGATTATAGGCCCCTGCTTGGAAGTTACGACTTGCCGTGATCTTGTATGTGGCATTACTATGAACCGCACTCCCCCAGTCTCGCCGCGCCCGGCGAGAGGAGAGAATCATGCACGTAACGCACTGTTACGTTTGCAACCGACCGAGCGGCTTCGCTAGACGTTTGGGATTCGGCACTTTTTTCATGGTGCTGATTACGTTCGGGCTTTGGTTGCTGGTTATTCCTTTCTACCCTATCCGCTGCACCACATGTGGCTGCACCCGAAGCGACGGCGTACCGTCGCCTAGTGATCCGAGCGGGGGACGGCGAGGTCCGTTGGGCGGGCTGACGCCGTGGGAGGTTATCGGTATAGCAGTAGTTGTGCTGATTGTTCTGGCGGTTATCTTCGCCAAGATGTTTCCTCCCACGGACGCAGGAAACACATCCGCAAAGTCGCAAGCAGAATCCTTAGGTTGGGTTGATCCGTATGAGGCTCCTAGCGCACAGGCTGTAGCTCAAGTTCTCAGCGGAAACTTCGAGGCGAAAGATGCGGCGGACCTACGTAGGATAGAGGCCGCGTTGCAAGACCTAGAAAATGAGTACGTGGCAAAACCGAGCGAGACCTATGTTCGCCATGACCGACCGCGAGTTCTTGGAAGGACTTCACAGTAAGCCGGTCGCTCTGAGTGTATTCGGTGACCGGGGTGTAATCGTCGCAGTTAGATTGGCGGACTACGAAGGGTCCGGCGGGTCTAGTCTTTATCTGCTGAGCGAGAACGGCGGCAAACTTATTGATACGTTCGGGGGGAGCCTTTCTGTTGCATCGCACCGGACCAATGGCCGCTACGATCTACTGCTAGACACGGGGTCTGTCGCGGAACCGGCTCAGTCCACATGGGTGTGGGATGGCACTCAGTATAGAGAGACTACTAGTCACCCGCTGCCGCCCACCGTCGCAGCGCCAACCCAATCCGAACTTGTAGGAAAGCCGTAACGGGCACTTACGCACTCTTCGTATGCGGATTATAGGTTCCGCTTGGTCTTTCCCGCCGCGACGTAGGCGCATATCGCGTCCGACTCTGTGAGCGAAACCGGGCGGGGTTAGCACGGCCTTAAGACCTCCGCCGCGTCCTTTGCAAGGTCTTGAGATTCCCCGTTAACGAATCCATTTAAGAACGCCCCGAGTGGTAAGGTGCGCTGCAAGATCATTGACCAAGGCCAAGCACCACGCCGCCGATTATCTAATCTTTGGATTCTGGAAACTGTGGGCGCGTCTTTCAGTTTCTTCCCGTGTGAGCCGATCTACCGTCCCTGTTGTTGAAACCGCTATCACCTCAGTGGTGTCTTTGTCCGGTGATTGTGCCCACGCCATGCAAGTTCCGCCAAGGTTCGCTGCCGCAGGATCGTGCGGACCGGGCAACTCGCCAATTTTTACGATGTAGTAGCTATTCATACAACTATTTTAGGGCCTTCCCCCTTTTCAATCAGGCTTTGACGCCCCGAGAATCGACAGTCCCAAGCCAAAAAAAGAAATCGTAAAGCAGCATGAACCAAAAGGAAAAGCCCGGCCCAATCGCCGCGACGTAGCTGAAAGCCGTCCCGACGCTGCCATCTCTCCAATCAGGCAATGTTTTCAGCGCCCGCGCTATCGTGATAGTGTCTGCATCTGTGGCTCTGAGACCCATGTTTGACCCAACGCGGACAACGCTATCCGCTAACGGCGTTCCGACCTCAACAAAATGGAGTGCCCTAACAATCCGCTGCCCAGTCCTGTTAACTCGTGATTTGTCCAACTCTATTACTTGTCCTATCGGGGAGCCATCAGGGCCGAGAACTGTACTCTGAGTAGTTTGGCTCGCAAGGTACTCCACAAAACCCCTAGCATCTGGCCGCTGGAGCGAACGCGACACCGCTGGCAGATTCGATCGTGCAGCGGAGTTCCTGGAAGCGCGGACATCAACGGAAAGCAGCGTCCGAGTATATTCGTCGTCCTTCTGAAAGGATTGATTACACGTCCTGCAAGCGGGCACAGTTATGAGGTTTTCCGGGTGAGGCCGCATCAGAAGCAATTTAGGCGGAACGTGATCGACCGTGAGGTCTCTCTCTGATCCGCAATAAATGCACCTCTCCGTTCGCACGTCTTGTTTCCTCTTGGCGGCTTTGTCCCGCGATGCGGCTGATGCTGAAATGGAAAAGCCTCCCGTTCCCGAGAGGCCTCTCATAATGTCCTTGGGGCCGAGTCTTCCGCTTGCCCCTTGTTCCACCCGAGAGCGGCAATCAACAAGGGCCAAACATCGCTCCCGTGTAGTGGTCATAACAAGGGAAGCGCGTGGTCGTGCACCGCGAGTCCTCACGGCCCCGTTTGGACTAGATCGCTCGCCAGTCGACGATGAGCCAAACGGACATTGCTGACGAAAGCACAGAATACCATAAACTTTCTGCGTAAATACATGGACGAACAAAAGGCGAAACTGCTACACTGACCCCATGGACGAAGGTCGCAAACGAGTGTTGGCAATTGTGGCGGGTACTGTCCGAGCTGCAGTGTGAGTTGTGGATCGGAGACGCCACTGAGATCGCTAGGAAGCGCGAACGCAAGCAGAAGACGGATCGGCAGGATGCGCAGCATATTCTGCAGTTGCTGATGGAGAATCGTTTTCCCAAGATCTGGGTACCGAGTGGGGAGAATCGGGATCTGCGGCAACTGCTATGGCATCGGCACCGGATGGTGCAGGCACGCACGCGCATCATGAACCAGCTGCAAGCGGTGGCTCTGAACGAAGGCTTACGCTGCAGGAAGAAACTGTGGCGGGAGAAAGGACGACAACAATTAGAAGCCTTTCGGTTAGCCCCTTGGGCGAGCCGGCGACGGGAAGATCTGCTGCAGCTGCTGGATCGGTTGAACCCGACCATTAGCGATCTGACGCAAGCGATCGAGCAGGAAGTAGAGAAATGTTCGGAGGCAGGGCTCTT
>Ga0209624_10000555_pt1 | contig 32946 bp, 25 predicted proteins | sample JacPinW_OM2H0_O1_FD_188565 | JGI IMG/M metagenome (GOLD analysis project Ga0209624, IMG submission 188565) | Forest soil microbial communities from Algoma, Ontario, Canada - Jack Pine, Ontario site 1_JW_OM2H0_O1 (SPAdes) (version 2) | ecosystem: Environmental > Terrestrial > Soil > Boreal...
CGTCCCGCTGGAGAAAACGCGGGACTTCGGGATGACGCCTTCGGAGGCGCAGCTCGGGATGACGGCGCTGCGTTTTTTACAAATTGTTTACATCCGTCTGACAAACGCGAGGCGGCGGTGGAGCAGGATGAGGATGCCATCCGGATCGGAGGGTTTGATCGTTGAGCTTCACGCCCTCGTCATCGTGAGGGAATGGGGGAACCGGCGTTTCCACCGCAGGGGGTGGGGACGTCGGTTTTTAGTCTGTGGCGGATGTGGAATTGCAGCGCCTGAAGGCGCATCTTTTCTTAGTTTGCGGTATGCCTGAAGGCATACCCTGATATGAATCGAAGGCACTGTTCCCTTCTGGCGGCGGTGTAGGTGGGGCTCGCTGCGCTTGCTGGACGGCCGAGGCGGCTGTCCCCACATGATTATTTCCCGCTTCATTTTTCCTGCTTCATTGTTTCCTGCTTGCGCTTTTATTTTCGCAGGAGTAGATCGGCGGCTACGAATAGGGCGAAGACTATGGAAATTATGCCGTTGGTGGTGAAGAAGGCGGCGTTGAGTTTGGAGAGATCGTCGGGCTTGAGGAGCGAATGTTCGTATAGCAGGAGCAGCGTGACGGCTGCCACGCCGGCGATGGCGAGTTTGCCTAGCGCGAAAGCTGGGATCAGGGCTATCAGCAGGAGAAGCATGATGAGGTGGAAGGCGCGCGCGATCCAAAGAGCGCGGGGGATGCCGAGGTGGCAGGGGATGGAGTGGAGTCCGGCGTGGCGGTCGAAGTCGAAATCCTGGCAGGCGTAGAGGATGTCGAAACCGGCGACCCAGAAGGTGACGGCGGCGGTAAGAATAAGGATGCGAGGGTCGAGGGAACCGCGAACGGCGATCCAGGCGGCGGCGGGCGCTATGCCGAGAGCGAAGCCGAGTACCAGGTGCGACCAGCGGGTGAAGCGTTTGGTATAGGAATAAAGGAGCAGGACGGCGAGGGCGACCGGAGAGAGCCAGAGGGTGAGGCGATTCAGTTGGGCAGCGGCGAGAATGAAGATGGCGCAAGAAACGACCACAAAAGTGGTGACGAACGCGGGCGAGAGTTGGCCGGCGGGGAGCGCGCGGGTGCTAGTGCGGGGATTCGCGGCATCGATGGCGGCGTCGGCGAGGCGATTGAAGGCCATGGCGGCGGAACGGGCGGCTAGCATTGCGATTACGATCCAGAGGAGTTGATGGGCGGTGGGAAGGCCGGAGGCGGCGAGCATGGCTCCGCAGAGAGCGAAAGGGAGAGCGAAGATGGAGTGCTCCCACTTGATCATTTCTAGGGTGACGCGGAGGTTGTGGAGGACGGGCACGGGAGTAGGGTATCAGTTCTTGGTTCAGGGGTCAGTGGCCAAGGGTCAGTAGTCATTCATTAGTCGGTCGTCTTCTCGGCCTCTCGGAAATGCAAAAAACTGCGCAGTGTGAGTTGTCGATACTCGTGGCAGATTCGGGTCTCTCCACTGTTACTAGCGCGATCTGGCCCTCTGGCGCGGGCTGGGACGGGCTTTACTGAGAACTGAAAACTGAGAAACTGGGAACTGTCTTTTGCATTTTCCGCAATTGACAAGTGCTGCATGGTGGGGCATTATGGGTGCGTTGAATTGCGGTTCTTTCCCTCTTACAGGGGATAGTTTTGGGGATTGGAGGGAGCGCATGTCCGAAATCATTCGCAGGATTTGGTCTGAAGATGCGGGGCAGGATATTGCTGAATATGCGGTAATGCTGGCGGTGATCCTGGTGCTGGTGGTGGGCACGATACGACTGATCGGATCGAACGCCAACAATGCATTTTCCAATGTAGCCAGTTCGATACAGTAACTGGATCGGCTGGCACCCCTCGCGGTTCCAAATCGGAAGCTGGAAGGTTCTTAGTATGACGCGATTTACCTTTACCGGGCAGTTTCGCTACTGGTTTAGCGGGGTAGCGGCTGCGGCGGGGCTTGCGGGGGAATCGAGTCAGCCATGATGGGCTAGATTCAAGCAAGGTTCAGCCAGAGGCCGCGATTTGAGATCGCGGCCTTTGCTTTTTGGCACAAGAGTTATAAGGAAGCGAGCCAAACGCGCCCTTCGGTCGCTTGCGCTCGCTCAGGGCAGGCTCCGTGGATTCGCGCGGCTCGCCCGGATCCTTCGCCAAGCAAAAAGCGCCTGGCTCCAGGATGACAATGCAAGGAGAGAACCAATGATTGTGAATATGTCGGAGAAGGCTACGGAGCAGGAGATTGCGCACATCATCGAGCGCATTCGCGAGGCGGGGTATACGCCTCATGTTACGCGGGGAGTCGAGCGCTGCATTGTGGCTGCGGTGGGAAGCGGGCGGCGGCACGAGATTGAGGCGCTGCAGGTGGCTCCCGGCGTGGACAATGTGGTGGCTATTGCGCAGCCTTTCAAGCTGGTGAGCCGGCAGGTCAAGCCGGAAGGGACCGTGGTGAACGTGGGCGGGGTCGCGATCGGGGGACCTGGGGTCGTGGTGATTGCCGGACCTTGCTCAGTGGAATCGCGGGAGCAGTTGATCAGCACGGCTCAAGCGGTGAAACGGGCTGGGGCTACCATGCTGCGAGGCGGGGCGTATAAGCCGCGGACTTCTCCCTATGACTTTCAGGGACTGGGGCTGGAAGCGCTGAAGATTCTGCGCGAAGCGCGGGAGGAAACAGGGCTGCCGGTGGTCACAGAAGTGATGAGCACCGAAGATGTGGACATCATTTGTGAACATGTGGACATGCTGCAGGTGGGGGCGCGCAACATGCAGAATTTTGCGCTGCTGCGGCGACTGGCGACTGTACGCAAGCCGGTGCTGTTGAAGCGCGGTCCCTCGGCGACGGTGAAGGAGTGGTTGCTGGCGGCGGAGTATTTGCTTTCGGGAGGAAACAGCCAGGTGGTGCTTTGCGAGCGCGGCATCAAGACGTTTGAAACGGAGATGCGGAACACGTTCGATCTGGCGGCGGTCGCACTAGCGCGCGATCTTTCGCATCTGCCGGTGATTGCGGATCCTTCGCACGGGACAGGCAAGCAGAGCCTGATTGCGGCGGTTTCCCGGGCTGCGGTTGCGGTGGGGGCGGACGGACTGATTATCGAAGTGCATCCTTGCCCGGAGCGGGCGCTTTCGGATGGAGCGCAGTCGCTTGATTTCGCGGGATTTGAGAAGGTGATGAAGGCGATTGCAGAACCGCTGCGGAGGGTTGCGGTCCCGGTTACATCCATTGCGGATGTGGCTTAGGAGCCTCGCTTTGCTTGGGTGTCCTTACAGAGTCTGTCTTAACGGAGGGTGCCGTCCCCTTCGGGGACTCGGTTCTCTCCGCATACCTTACCCCGCACTTACGTGCGGGGCTAATGAATGTCGTCGCTTCGCGACTGAAGAGCTGTTTGTCCCGCCACGAGAGCCGTCTTCGAGTTGGGGTATTAATAGAGAGTGCCTGAGGTGAAGATGCCGCGGTTTGATGTCACTGTTGCTGGTGAGCTTAATCTGGATTTGATTCTTTACGGGCTTCCTGACGAATTGCCACCGGAGCGCGAACTGCTGGCGGATCGCATGATGCTGACGCTGGGGGGATCGTCGTCGATTCTGGCACACAATCTGGCGGCTCTCGGCAGCCGGGTGGGATTTCAGACTCGCATTGGGGACGACGATCTGGGGCAGATGGCTTTGCTGCGGCTGCAGGAGAGCGGCGTGGATGTTTCGCAGGTGCGTCGCGTGCCGGGCGCGATCAAGACCGGGCTTACTGTGATTTTGCAGCGCGCCGGCTGGCGCAACATGGTGACTTATTCAGGGACCATTGCGGAAACCGAATGGGGCGATCTTGAGCTTGGCTATCTGGCCGACTCGCGGCATTTCCATGTCTCTTCTTACTACTTGCAGGGCGGGCTGCGGCCGCGCGTGGCAGAGTTGTTCCGCAAAATGAAAGAGGCGGGACTCACTACCTCGCTCGACACCAATGACGATCCCGACGATACATGGGAGGGCGGCTTGCAGGATACGCTGCGTTATGTAGACGTCTTTCTGCCCAATGAGCGGGAAGCGCCGAAAGCGGCGGGCGTCAAGGATCTGGAAACGGCGGTGAAGAAACTCGCTGCGATTGTCCCTGTGGTGGTGGTGAAGCTGGGGCGGGAAGGTGCGATGGCGCAGCGCGGAAGCGAGCGCTTCACCAGCCCCGCGTTCCGAGTGGACGCTGTGGATGCCGTGGGTGCGGGAGACAGCTTTGATGCGGGCTTTCTGCATGAGTACGTGCGGGGCGCAGATTTGGGAGCCTGCCTGGCGGCTGGGAATCTGGCGGGCGCTTTTTCGACTACGCGACCGGGAGGTACCGAAGCCTTCCGCGATGCAAAATATCGTGAGCAATTCTTCCAGGAACATGGGTCGAAACGCGGCCGGTGATTCGGCGGCGATTTTCTTCTGATGAGAATTCACAGGTTACTGTAGTTACCCCTTGTGTCTTCGCGAGTTGCATTATCATCGAGACTGGAACGAGTTATGAAGAAGCTCAGTTTTCTGGTCTCCCTCACGAACGACGAGAACGATTATCAGCAGGAGCAGCAGGCGGCTGCGGAAAAAGCTGCGCGGCGGCTGGGTATCGACCTGAAGATCGTCCATGCCAACAATGACGCGGTAACACAGAGCCAGCAGCTGCTGCACTACATTCAGGGAACGGCAGGTGCGAGGCCGGATGCGATTGTGTTCGAGCCGGCGGGCGGAACCGGGTTTCCGCAAGTGGCTCGCGCCGCCGTTGCTGGGGATATTGGCTGGGTGATCCTGAACCATGAGGCCGACTATCTGAAGGAACTGCGGCAGGGGTGTCACGTGCCGGTTTTTTCCATCAGCTCTGATCATGAGGAAGTAGGCAAGCTGCAGGGACGGCAGTTTGGGGCGCTGCTGCCGCAGGGCGGATCGATCCTATATATCGAGGGGCCAGCCAACAGTTCTGCGGCGCATGAGCGCACTGCAGGAATGAAGAAGACGAAGCCCGCCAACATTCAAGTGAAGACGATGCGGGCGAACTGGACCGAAGACAGCGCATACAAGACCGTCAGTTCGTGGTTGCGGCTGCGGACTTCGCAGGAAACCTTGATTGACCTGGTGGGAGCGCAGGACGACAGTATGGCGGCGGGAGCGAGGAAGGCGTTCGCGGAAATCGCGGTTGGGGAGCGCGAACGATGGCTCAAGATACCGTTCACGGGCTGCGACGGGTTGCCGAAGACGGGACAATCCTGGGTGCGAAGCGGGCTGCTGGCGGCGACGATCTTTATCCGTCCTAACACGGATCTGGCTTTGGAAATGCTTACCGAGGCGATTCGCACTGGATCTCAACCAGAGCAGGGCAAGCTGCTGGCCCCGGAATCGGTACCTACGATCGAGGAACTTACGGCACGAGCGGCGATCGCCAGGGTGGGCGGTCAGCGTCACGGCGCCGGCGCCTGAAAAAGGATCGGAGGTTTCTTCGACCTTCCGTCACGACGGGTCTGGGCCAACAGTAGTTTTCTCCGCCTTCCGGAATCGCCAAAGTCGCTTCAGCCTCTCAATTTGAGACAACTTCTAACCTCTAATGCCACGCTCGTGGGGCTCACCACGAATCACACTCATTATTTGCAAGCAAAGATTTTTGTGCTCCTCTAGCTCTAGATTAGCGCCCCATGTTTGTGCCCAAGCCTGAGCTGGGTGGGGGAAAAAGAGGAGAGACCGTCTATGTTGACCTTGAGAAAATGGTTTTCAAGCCTGATCGTGATGGCCGTCACCGTCGTGCCGTTAATGGCGGGAGGCAATGATGCGAAACCGGTCAATGGGAATGGAACCAATGCCGAACCGGCTGCTGCCGCGAGTCCGAACCCGTCCCCGAACCTAAGTGCGGCGCCGGGAAATGCAAATGTCGCGGCGTTGCTGGGGGTGCTGGTGAAGAAGGGAGTGCTGGGATCGGCGGAGGCGGATGCCATCCGGAACGCGGCTCCAGAGGCGGAGTTTCAATTATTGGTGGAGGCGCTCAGCCGCAAGGGAGTGTTGAGTGCGGCGGATTTATCCGCGGCCGCGAGCCCGGCGGCGCCTGCGGCAGCGCAGCCTATAGCACCGGCGGCGGCTCCGGTTGAAGCTCGAGAATCTGTGTCGTCGTCACGGGCGGATTCGGGCGCCTCGCCGCAGCAGCCCCAAACCCAGCCGCAGGCACCCATTCCGTCGCGGGTAGCGGGCGAGCTGCCGCCTCCCCCAGCTTCGGTGGTAGGGGCGGTGATTCCGGTGCGTGTGTTCCCGATCGACGCCCCCAAGACCGGCGGTCTAGCCGGTATTAAAGCTGGCCCGATCACGCTCGCACCTTACGGCTTCATCAAGGCGACAGTTGTCCATGACAGCAGCGACCCCAATGGCGATGACTTCCCGTTTCCCGGTATATGGCTGACTGCTGGACCCAACTCGACCTTCAACACCGGCCCAACCAAGGATCCGGAGGTTCACGTCAAGGCGCGGTCGACGCGCTTTGGGCTCAACGTGGAATGGCCGGACATATCGAAGAACCTGACGCTGACCGGCAAGATCGAGGGGGACTTCGAGGGTAATTTCAGCGAAGTCGACAACCGCGACGTATCTTCGATCCGCAGCAACGAACCGCAATTGCGTCTGGCATACGTCCGCCTCGATTACCACGCCAGCGACACCTTCGACGTTTTCTTTCTAGGTGGACAGGACTGGACGCTTTTCGGGTCCGGCGCACTGGAAAATATAGTGGAAACCACATTCAATGGTGCGTTCTGGGGCAACATCTGGGAGCGTTCTCCGCAACTGCGGGGAGGGTTCATCTGGACGCTCGATAAGGAACATCATGCCAACCTCGAACCGCAATTTGGGATCATGATGCCGAGTACCGGTCAGATCCTGAAGCTCGGGTTATCCGGACTCGCGGGTCAACTCGGGGAAGGCGAGCGCGAGGGCGCCGATTCCGACCGTCCTGAGTACGAAGGCAGAGTGGCGTTGAGTTACCAACTCGACAAAGCTAAGGGTGTGACCCCGGCTCAGATCGCGGTGGCTGGATTCCACTCGAGGCGGACGTCGATCGTTCCCAACAGCTCCTACCTTTGCGACGGCGGCACGAACGTGCTGGCTTGCTCCCTGGAGTCTGCCTTTCCGAACGGCTTTCAAGCGTCGAGCCCGCAGTGGGGCGGCCAGATCGTCGCCCAGATACCCACGCGATGGGCTACCTTGGTGGCGACCGCCTATCGCGGAGGTGACTTGCGCTTCTACTTCGGCGGGCAAATCAACACTTTTGCCACCGATGTGGCCGGACTGACTGCGGTATCCGGACCATACGTGTCTGCCGATGGCGGCCCGCTGGTTGCTGCGGGTGGCGCCGTCCTCGGTTGCACCGCGGCGTTGGTTGGCGGTGCATGCCCGGGCGGCAATGTGGTGGTTGCCCCGCAGCGTCCCATTCGGTCGTTCGGGGGGTTCGTCCAGCTTGGCTTGCCGCTTTCGCGGTGGTTCAATGCCGATCCGCGTGGCCACAACGCGGGCTGGCAGCTTCTGTTCACCATCGGCAAGGATCAGGTGAACAACCACGACCTCAACAATCCTGGGTTTGTTCCGGCCTACAATTTCGGTGGCACTGCCCCATTGCCAATGCTGATGGGCAAGACGGCGATAGGCACCTTGTACTACAAATTCAACAACTGGTGCCAGTTTGCCTTCGAGCAGTCGGTCTACGCTACCCGTGCAAAGGACGGCATCACGCTCTACACAATTGCCGGAACTCCTTCCAACGAATGGCAGGATCACCGAACCGAATTCGGGCCGATTTTTACGTTCTAGACCGACCGTTGAACTCCAGCGGGCCGAGAACGGCCCGCTGGGGTTTCGAGGCCGGACGACGCGACGGATGCGACGGCATTTGGGGAGGTGTTGGTTTGATGAGTATGTGCAGAATTCCGGCGTTGCAGACCTGTCTTTTGCTGGTGGCGACATTCGCGAACGCGGGCTCGCAGAAAGATGCGGTTCGGATCACGGTTCTGGATTCCGTAACGCGAGCGTCGGCCCCAGACAACAACGGCGTCCCCTTGAATTGCGAACAGCTTACTTACGATGCCTATTGCCGTTCGACGTCGAACGCGCCAATGGTAAGCACGTTGCTCGTGCAGGAAGACAGCCAGCCGCCGTTCCGTATCAGCTGCACGATCGAATCAAGATACTCAAGATGCATTCCTCTGCCCAAGGGAGAAAGCTTCGACGCCAGGAGGGAGAAACACGGCCTTGAAGTGTACTATGTGGACGACAAGGGCAAAGAGCGGAAGCAGTTGTACGCGCTGGTGAACGCGAACGGAAAGTCCAGTCCGGCTGTGGCTGCAGTTGCAACGCAACCAGTCCAGGCAGCGCCCCCGCCACGGCAAAGTTCGCCCGCGCCTGTGCCAGCGCCTCAAGCCGAAGCTAGCCCGGCGCAGGCAGCGCCCGCCGAGAAGGTAAAGTGTAATTTCAGTTCGACGCCGGCGGGTGCGGAGATCACGCTTGATGGGAAGTATGTGGGAAGCACGCCGTCCGAGATCGAACTTATAACCGGGACGCATGTCATCGTTTTTTCCATGCCGGGGTTTGCCCAGTGGAAGCGGGACCTCACGGTATTGTCAGGATCGCAATTGACGGTAAACGCGATTTTGCAGAAGAGCGAGTAGGACAAGTTACTGCCGGTAAAGGGAGGAAGTTATGGCGAATGCTGCTGCAGTGGGGGGAACTGGTAGGGCAGAGTACAGCATCTGGCGCGTGATTATGGCTTCTTCGGTCGGCACCATGATTGAGTGGTACGACTTCTACATTTTCGGCAGCCTGGCGGCCATTCTGGGCCCGAAGTTCTATCCTCCCGGCAACGACACCTTCGCCTACATTGCTTATCTCGCAACCTTCGCGGTCGGCTTCCTGGTGCGGCCTTTCGGGGCACTGTTTTTTGGCCGCATTGGCGACCTGGTGGGGCGCAAGTACGCCTTCCTGGTGACGCTCTCCATCATGGGCTTTTCTACGTTTGCCATCGGTCTGTTGCCGTCCTTCGCGACGGCGGGTTGGTTTGCTCCGGTTGTGCTGCTGCTGATTCGCGTGCTGCAGGGACTGGCGCTGGGCGGAGAGTATGGCGGCGCAGCTGTCTACGTGGGCGAGCATGTGCCCGACAACAAGCGCGGCTTCTACACCAGCTTCATTCAGATCACGGCGACGCTCGGTCTGTTCGTCTCGCTGATCGTGATTCTGATTACGCAAAACTCGATGTCGAAGGAAGACTTCTCTGCCTACGGGTGGCGGATTCCCTTCCTCATCTCGATCATCCTGGTGCTTATCTCCCTGTACATTCGCTTGAAGATGAAGGAGTCGCCCATCTACGCTGAGCTCAAGGCTGCTGGGATGACCTCTACCCAACCGCTCAAAGATGCCTTCACCAAGTGGACGAACCTGAAACTGGTTTTGATTTCTCTTTTTGGAGCGACCGCGGGTCAGGGCGTGGTGTGGTACACAGGGCAGTTTTACGCTCTGTTTTACATGCAGACCATTCTGAAAGTGAACGTTAAGACGGCCAACATCGTGGTCGCGATCGCCCTGCTGCTGGGCATGCCGTTCTTCACCGTGGTGGGCGCGCTTTCTGACCGCATCGGCCGCAAGAAGCTCATGATGGCGGGCTGCCTGCTCGCGGTGCTTACCTACATCCCGATCTACCAGGCCATGGAGCGGGCTGCGGGGAATAATGTGGTCACGGTAAAGTCAGCTCGCAATAAGGTGACCGGTGCGATCTCACTGACGGCCATGACCACGGACGCAACCGGCGCTCTGGTGCCAGTCAAGGAAGCCCCTAACCCCGATCGCACCATGTTGGTGGTGCTGATTTTCATTCAGGTTCTTTATGTGTGCCTGGTTTACGGCCCGATTGCCGCTTACCTGATTGAGGCGTTCCCGGCGAAGATTCGTTACACTTCGCTTTCCCTGCCCTATCACATAGGAAACGGAGTGTTCGGCGGATTGCTGCCGTTGATTGGTCTGTCGTCAGTTGCGGCTACGGGCAACATCTATGCCGGGCTTTATTACCCGATGATTGTCGCCGGCATTACGTTCGTTGTGGGGAGTCTGCTGCTGAAGGAGACGCACGGCGTGCGCATCTGGGATGAGACGGGCACAAAGGCGGCAGGCTAGAAGAATCTGTCACATGGCGTAGCGGGGAGAGCGTCAGTTGACGTACTCGGGCGATTAACTCATTGAGAATTGGGTACCCCGGCCCCGGTCGGCCTGGGTCAATGAGTGTAATGGCGATTTTGCGCCAACCATCGCTTCTGGGACGACACCAACTTCCCAGCCTTCATTGACTTGCCCTACCTCTAGTCCTAAGATTCAGCCCAATGATCGGTCAAACCATCTCGCATTACCGCATCGTCGAGAACCTTGGCGGTGGTGGGATGGGCGTGGTGTACAAGGCCGAGGACGTAAAGCTTGGCCGCTTCGTTGCCCTCAAGTTCCTGCCCGACGACGTAGCCAAAAATCCGCAAGCACTCATGCGTTTTCAGCGTGAAGCCAAGGCAGCTTCGGCGTTGAATCATCCCAACATCTGCACTATCTATGAAATTGACGACCAGCATGGCAAGGCGTTCATCGCGATGGAGTTTCTGGACGGAATTACGCTAAAGCACCGCATTGCGGGTCGGCCGATGGAGATTGAGACCGTGCTGTCGCTGGGCATCGAGATTGCGGATGCTCTCGACGCAGCCCACGCAGAAGGCATCGTCCACCGCGACATCAAACCCGGCAATATCTTTGTAACGAAACGCGGTCATGCCAAGGTTTTGGATTTTGGGTTAGCGAAGATCTCACCAACAGGCAGTTCGTCGAGCCAGGTTGCGTCAGCAAATACGCTAACCGAGATCGACGAACAGCACTTGACCAGCCCGGGAACGATGCTGGGCACGGTGGCCTATATGTCGCCCGAGCAGGTGCGTGCGAAAGAATTGGATTTGCGCAGCGATCTGTTCTCCTTCGGCGCGGTGCTGTATGAGATGGCGACTGGCAAGGTGCCATTCGAAGGCGCCAGCTCGGGAGAGATCTGCGGTGCGATCCTGCACACGAAACCACGACCGGCGGCCCAGCTTAATCCGCAGCTTCCGGGGCAAGTCGAATCAATTATCGACAAAGCCCTGGAGAAAGACCGCAACCTGCGCTATCAGAGGGCCGCGGAGATTCGAGCCGACCTGCAGCGGCTGAAGCGGGACACCGAGAGCGGGCACAGTGTAACAGCAACCGCATGCACAGTAACCGTATCGGAAGCTCCTGCGGTTCGGGTTTTGAAGGTCTGGAAGATTGGGGGTCCCATGCTGCTGAGCGTTCTGCTCGTGGCAGCTGGCCTCTACTATCATTCTCGTCGAAACAACCCACTTACCGATAAAGACACCATCGTTCTCGCCGATTTTGCCAACAGCACGGGTGATGCCGTATTCGACGACACCCTGAAGACGGCGCTCAGCGTCTCCCTGCGGCAATCGCCTTTCTTAAATATGCTCTCGGACAGCGAAGCGGCCAAGGTCCTACAACAAATGACCCGTCCGGTCGGCACGAAGCTTACCCGCCCGGTAGCTCGCGAACTCTGTCAGCGCGCCCACAGCAAAGCCTACATTGCTGGATCGATTGGCAGTCTGGGCAGCGAATATGTGCTGGAACTGGAGGCAGTGAATTGCCAGAACGGAGACACCCTAGCCCAGCAGCAGGTCACCGCGTTGTCCAAGGAAAAGGTACTGGATGCTCTGGGCGAGGCGGCATCGAAGCTGCGCTCTGAGTTGGGCGAATCGTTGGCAACGGTGCAGAGGTTTGATGTTCCGCTCGCCCAGGCCACGACGTCTTCGCTTGAGGCGCTGAAGGCGTACAGCCTGGGCTGGGGAGCGAAGAGCGTGACGGCGGCCCTTCCGTACCACCAACGTGCCATAGCTCTTGATCCGAATTTTGCCATGGGATACAGGGCTGTGGGCAACGAATATAACGGTCTCGGTCAAACAGAAAGGGCCGCCGAGTACTACACCAAGGCATTTGAGTTGCGAGAGCATGTCAGCGAATGGGAAAAGCTGGTGATTGCCGGTGACTATTATCGCAATGTGACCGGGGAACTCGACAAAGCGGCGCAAACGTATGAGGAGTGGATCCGGAGCTATCCGCGGGTCGGCGCACCGTACGGTTATCTGGGCTTGGTTCTCGTCGCTCAGGGCCGATACGAGAAAGGAACCGAGATGATCAAGGAAAGTATACGCCTTGCACCCGATGACGGAGCGTCGTACAGCAATCTGGCCGGCTACTTCTTGGCCTTGCAGCGCTTCGACGAAGCCCGGCGGATCATCCGCGAGGCGCAGGCCCGAAAACTGGACGAGTATCCCATGCACAGTGACCTGTATGCTTTGGCCTTTCTTGGGGCGGACTCTGCGGCTATGACGGCACAGCTACAGTGGTTTGCCAGCCAGCCCGAGGTGGAGAACTGCGGACTTGCGCTCGCCTCCGATACCGAGGCGTACGCTGGCCATGTGAGCAGGGCGCGGGAACTCAACGAACGGGCTGTCGACTCTGCTGTGCGGGCCGACAGTAAAGAAGGGGGAGCGATTTATCTCGGAAACGCCGCGCTGCAACAAGCAGCGTATGGAAATGCGGCGGAAGCGCGGCAGTCCGCGGCAGCTTCTTTGAAACTTTTTCCTAGGAGCCCGGCGGTCGAGAGCGAAGCCGCACTTGCGCTCGCGATGGCGGGAGATGCGGCGCGCGCCGACTCGTTGGCACAGGACTTAGGGAAGCGTTTCCCGCTGGACACGCAAATGCAATCACTTTGGCTGCCGACAATTCGGGCAGAGTCGGCTCTGGCAAGAAAAAGTCCGGCGCGTGCCTTGAATGCCCTGCAGGCAGCGTCCTCCATCGAACTAGGAGACATTGAGTTCGTCAACAATCTTTCCTGTCTGTATTGGGTGTATGTACGCGGAGAGGCATACTTGGCAGCCGGACAGGGCAGCGCTGCTGCCGCCGAGTTTCAGAAGATTCTCGACCACAGCGGCATTGTCTGGAACTGTTGGACGGGAGCGTTAGCTCACCTGGGAGTGGCTCGCGCTAATGCGTTGCAGGCGAGAACTTCGCAGGGGGCCGAGGCCGATGCGGCCCGAGTCCGGGCGCTCGCCGCCTACAAGGATTTCCTCACACTTTGGAAAGACGCCGACCCCGACATCCCTATCCTGAAAAAAGCGAAGAAGGAGTACGCGAAACTGCAATAGCTGGAAAAAGTCCTACCTCGTCCCTTGCTGTTTGCCGATAACTGTCGATAACAGGCGATTACACTCATTGACCTTTGGCGACCCGCTAACGTGCGCTGCCCGCTCGAGTCAAGGGCTTTGGCTTGGTCAGGGTTTCGAACCGGCGGACGGCGCCAAGCGCGAATTGTTGAGGTGCATGCGCGAAAGCCAGGTGTGGGGTCCGCTGTAGAGGAATTCGAGCGCCAGATTTCCGCCCGCGTACGCCAGCAAACTGTAGTTACCCATCCGGAGACCGTCCTTGGCATCGTAGCGGCCCGGGTACCATGCGTACACAGCAGTCATAGTGCCGGCATAGGGAGCGATGAGGGCGGGGAACGAAAAGACCCGGTGGCCGTCCTGGCCGCGGCGGGAGGTAAGTGTAGAAACCAAGGCATGGCGGAACCGCGGGAATACGCCTTTGCACTCGCAGCGGTAATACAAAGTGTCTTCCTTGAAGGCCTGTGCGAGCGCATAGCGCGTGGTCGTGGTTATGCCGGCGATGCCGAAGGCCGAGCCAAAACGCTGGCCGTAGGCCGCGGCGCCCTGCTTCCACTCCGGTGGGGAATTCTTGCCCTGGTTGATGGCGCCAGCAAATCCTGCGCCGACGAGGGGGTAAGGGCCGAAGGTGTCGAATAAGTAGTTGCGAAGCTTTATTTTCCGGGTGGGGCGGACGTAGGTGAGATCCGGTTGTGCGGGGGTTGCGCTGGCGACCGTATTCGAGGAATCGGCTGAGGCGGCCAGAGATTGTGCCTTGGCAGGCGGCGGCTGGGCCGCGAGGCTGGCTAATATCATGGTCGTCGTCAACATCAACGGTCCGGGCATAAGGCGGCGCGTCTTCATGTCGAGGCTTCCCTTAAGGTCGAGATTCTGCCTGGCTAATCTCGAACTCGGTTGTGAGACCCCAGGTTCTGGTTCGTACTTCTCGAACCCCGGAGGTCGCACTTGTAGTATCGAGCTTCAGGCGACGAAAGACTGATCAGAATTGATCGTCTTTTGAAAAGCGCTGCCGGGACATGCCCAACGCGGGCTGACGAATGAGATCGTCCCCTCGCTCTTATTGCGGGCTTAACTTTCAGCGAGGTCATCTCAGGAGATGAATGAGCGACGTAGATCTCGAAATCACCGGGCGCATTACGAGCCTCCCTGGTCACAACTTAAAGCCGGCGATGTTTGAACTTACAAACCGCGGCTTACAAACCGGAGATGAGGTCCGCACCCAGGGTTGCCAGAGCGATATCTTCATTCGACGATAAGCCGCTGACCGCGACGGCTCCGACCACCTCGCCGTTCTTGCAGACCGGAATTCCCCCACCCCAGCCGACGTAGTTCGGATCGCCGTAATAGGCGATGTCATGGCCCCTCTCCGGATGTTTGACCTTTTCTCCGATTTCCCTCGTGGGCTTGCGTTCGCGTGCGGCGGTCCAGGCCTTGTTCATGGCGATGCGGATGGATGAGACGGGAGCGCCGTCCATGCGGGAGAGGCAGATCAGGTCTCCGTGAGCGTCGGCGACGGCGACCGACGCGGCCTTCTGCATCCGTAATGCGTTTTCCACGATTAGATCGACTGCGCGTTTGGCTTCGGAATGGTCGATGGTGTGGAACGTTCTCATACTTGGGAAGGATACAACGATTTGGCGGACGACGGTGTGGAGGCGGTCAATGAACACCGCTGGAAAGAACGACCTAGCAAGTTCGTGAAGGCAGGAAATCCGGGCCAGGAGTAATCTCCTGACCCGGATGATCTCTTAGAACCTGACTATCATTGCGAACTGAATCAAGCGCGGGTTGCCTATGGTTGAAGTTACCTGCCCAAAGCCGTTGCCCGCAGGGACACCGGGACTCGCGGGGGTACCGTTGAAACCCTCCCCCGGAATGCCGAACTGCGGATGGTTGAACAGGTTGAAGAACTCCGTCCTGAACTCGACGCCCACCCTCTCTGCAATCGTAGTTCTCTTGAAGATGGCGAAGTCGAAGTTCTTGGCTCCGTCGCCGCGAAGGATAGGGTCTACGCGCGATTCGTCGCCGAATCCCCACTGAAATTGCGGTCCGCCCGGGTCCGTGATGGCGGGAGCCGAGAAGCAATCGGTGTTAAACCAATTTGCAACCGTGCGACCCCCAGCCTTCTTGTCGCATCCGGCAACAACGTTGGGACGAATCCCCCCGATTGCTCCGACGCCCAGGTTGGTAGCTTCCAAAGCCGTGGTGCCGGCGTAACTGATCTTCAGCGGGAAGCCCCTCTGGAAGGTGGTTATGCCGTCGAGACCCCAACCCGAAACCACCTTGTCGGCAACGCCGCCCATCCCCGAGAGGAAGGCTTTGCCGTGGCCGAAAGGTAGATCAAGAACGTAGCTGATAACCAGCCGTTGCGAAACGTCTTGCGAAGAAAGAGAGTTCTCGCCCTTGAGATTGTCCCAATCCTGCACCCCGCCGACGCCTCCGGTGGATCCATTTTCAAGCCAACTGGTAAGGGTGTCGGTGTTGCTGAGGAGCTTGGCGTTGGTGTAGGCGACAAGCAGGGTGCCACCACCCTGGAATCTTCTTGTTACAGTCGCCTGGAGTGAGTTGTAGGAGCTCTTGCAGCAGCCGAATCCGGCAAGGGATACGTTGTTGTATTCCGGATAGGGCCTGTCCAGCTGGCCTTGAAGGATCGAGGTCCCGTTCAGGCCTGAATACGGACTCCCAGACAGAGGGTTGGTGCAAACAGGGAAACCGACGCACTGAGCGATGGTCGGAACCGATACTCCGGGGTTAACGGCTGCCTGCGCGGCTGCCTGCGTGATGAAAGAGTCAGGTATCTGGTTGATGTTCGTGTTGTACTGCTCCAGATGAACGCCGTGAGAACCGGCGTAGGCTACATCGGCAAAGAATCCGAGAGGCAACTGGCGCTGGATGTCCAGGTTATATTGCTCCACGTACCCGTACTTTGGATTCGTCCACGGAGCCAAGGTGGGCGACCCGTTCGCGGCGGCGGTGATAGAGGCGCTCTGAGTCCTCCCAGGCGGCAGCGTGATCCCTCCTGAACCAAACGGTCCGCCATTGTCTGCGCAGGTGACGGCGGTACCGACGAGCGAACATCCACCCGTCCCATTCAGAGTGCTGAACGGAGTAAGGTAGGAGTCTTTCGTCGATGTAAATGGCGTAGTTGCGAGGTTGATTACGTCGTTATCGGGATTTAGGCCGAACGATACATAGTTCGGGATGAAGAAAACTCCGTAGCCTCCGCGAATTACGGTCTTGTCGTTCAGGCTGTAGGCAAAGCCGAGCCGCGGCGAGAAGGCCTTTTTATCCAAGGGCATGTTGTTGTCGCTAGAGTTCGGGCCAGTACCCACGAGCATGGCATCGCCAGGGCAGCCCGATAGGGCAACGCCGCTGCAACCTTGAACGGTGGCGTTGGTAGCGCTGGGATCCCAGTAGCTGAGTCGTTTGTAGCGTTCTGACCAGGTTCCAGGCAGCTCGTAGCGCAGCCCGAGGTTGAGGGTGAGCTTGTTTCTCACGTGCCAAGTGTCGTTGACGTATAACGCGCGATAGGTTTGCTTGCCAGCCGTCAAAGCGGGCACCTGCGCCGCGCCCTCGGTCTGGTTCACAAAGGTTCCCTGGTTTATGGAAAGACCGAGGAGAAAATCCGCGAACGCGCACTGGGTGCAGGTCACAAGGCCGGCTCCGCCAGTGCTTGACGTCCAGTTACCGCCGAAAGCGAAAGCACCACTAGCAATATTGGTTTGGTAGTAGTTGTCCAGGCCCAACTCGTACTGGCCGCCCACCTGAATCGTATGCTTGCCGCGAATCAGGGTAAGTTGAGGAGAAATATTGTACTGGGTGTTGTGATCTCCAATGGCACTGTTGCCCTGCGACTTTCCGACGTCGCCGGGGAACGGGAAGGCCGGAGTGGGAGGCGTGCGGATGGAGCTGGCCGAACTGTTGTAGCTTGCGTCCCAACCCAAGGAAGTAAGGTCGAAACCTGACAGGATGGGGGCGCGCAAATAGATAAATCGGCTGCCTGCAAAGTTAACGTCAAGGATAGTGGTTGGGGTGAACGAATGGTTGACGTCTATGGCTAACGCCTTCGTATGGTAGTCCTCAGCGCAGCGATCGAAGCAGAGACCCGTACTAAACGGGTTAGTTGGCAAATCGAGCAAGCCATAATAGCTGAAGCGTGCGAACAGTCGCGTATTGGCGGAAATATTCTCGTCGCCTCGCGCTACAAATTGATTGGTGTTGCCTCCAGAACTTGTGGCGCTGGTGAAATTGTTGGCGCCCGTAAACTGGGTCTGAGAAAGGTTTGGCGGAATATAATATGTGTCCCACATTTTCGTCGTCGCCTGATTGAACAGGTTCGACGGGATCTGATTGTTGGCGAAGGGGATGCGGTTGCCGGCCGGGTCCTTCGTGTAGGGGTTGTAAACTTGATCCGGGGATGTGGGTTCGCCGTTGACGTTGACGACACCGTCGCCACAAATGGCTACACCTTGGACCGTAGGCCCTGTGAAGCCAGACGCGCACAACGAGGAAAAGTCGCCCTGCCGCATTCCACCGGTTACTCCAGCGGGGGTGAAGGGGCTTGCCGCGGTAACTGGAACCGTAGTGGTCAGCACCGACCCGGTTCGGAGCCGGAACTGTTCCCAGCTCACAAAGAAGAAAGTCTTGTCCTTGATCACCGGACCGCCGAAGGTGAACCCGTACTGGTTTTGCACATAGGGGGGCGGGGTGTTTTGAGCGCCTGACGCTAATTCCAGGTTCTTGTTGAAATACTCGTTGGAATTCAAGGCTTTATTGCGCAGGTATTCATACCCTGAGCCATGGAACCTGTTGCTACCTGACTTTGTACTCAGGTTCACGACGCCGCCGGAGAATTTTCCCCAGTCGGCGCCCAGGTCGTTGTATTGAACCTTGAACTCACCGACCGAGTCTTGGGTCGGAATAATGATGGGAAGGTTGATGTAACCAATGTTCAGGGGTTGACCATCCAGGTATTCGGCGCTCTGATTCGCAAAAGAACCGCCGACCTGGTAGTTGCCCCAGCTGAATGGGTTCTGGCTGACCGGTGTTCCGCCGGACCCACCCTGGGCAACTGCCGCAGGGGAGGACGTAATCAAGTTGAAGATATTGCGCCCGTTCAAGGGGAGTTCGTCGGCTTGGCGCTGTTCGACTACCTGGCCCAGAGACGAGGTCTCGGCTTGCAGCAGCGGAGTCTCCGCCGTGACTTCGACGATCTGGCTGACCTCGCCGACCGTGAGCGCGGCATCGATGTGCGTGTCTTGCTGCACTTGGACCGTAATGGAGGTACGGACGAAGTGCTTGAATCCCTGTTTTTCCACGTCAATCCGGTACTGGCCAGGGAACAAGTTCACAAATGTGAATAGCCCGTCGGCGCCGCTGGGCTGAGAGCGCCTTTCCGCCGTGCCCTGGTTGGTCAGTGTGACCTTGGCGTCTGTAACAGCCGCTCCTGAAGTATCAGTGACGGACCCGGCTATCGAGCCGTATGTGCTTTGGCCGTAAAGAGAAAGGGAAACCGAAACAATGAGGGCCAACGAGACGAGCGAGCTTCGCAGTATGCGACTTGGCATAGATAACTCTTTCCAGTACAGGAATTTCCCAACGTCCCCAAACAATGGTGGTGGATTTTTGTCCACAGGGACAACCGTTGTCAAGCGGAAAATGCATGATTTGCATTTGAATTATCGTTAACCCACGAAGAGTGATATGCTTCCCGCGCATGCCCGCGACCATGATGGACATCGCGAAAGACCTGAACGTCTCCGTGGTCACGGTGTCGAAGGTGCTGCGCAATCAGGGGCGGATCAGCGACGCTACACGCGAGCGCGTGCTGCGCCGGGCCAAGCAACTGAATTACCAGATGAATTGGGTGGCGCGCAGCCTGGTGACGCGGCGCACCTACACGATTGGATTGCTGCTGCCGGAATTCACGCATCCCTTCTTCGCCGAGATTGCGCGCGCCGTGGCGCAGACGGTGCGTCCCCATGGTTATCACGTAGTGATTTCATGTTTCGAGGAAGATCCTGAACTGGAAGTGAGCGAGGCGGATTCGCTGCTGGCTCGGCGCGTCGACGGCTTGATTATCGCTTCCTCTCAGCCGCCTCGGCGTCTGGGACTTTTCAAGCGGATTCAGGAGCAGAAGGTGCCTTATGTTTTGATTGACCGTCCCGTTGCCGGTCTGCGGGCCTCCTATGTTGGGGTGGATAACTATGCTATTGGCGAGTTAGGTACGGAGCACCTGATCGCGCGGGGTTGTCGCCGGATTGCCCACCTGCGGGGCCCCGACGTAGGGATCGCCGCCGAACGCCTGGCGGGCTACCGGAGGGCGCTGGTGAAGCACGGCATTCGTCCGCACTCGCAGTATGTTGTGTCGGGCGGCCATCGCGATGACACTGGATATGAAGGGATGCGGAAATTACTCGACATCAAACCGTTTCCGGACGGAGTTTTCTGTTACAACGACCCGGTCGCCATCGGCGCCATGCGGGCAATCTTAGGAGTTAACTTTAATCTGCCAAACGATATTTGCGTGGTTGGAGCTGGCAATATTCACTACTCCGACCAGGTTGCGGTTCCACTCACCACTGTTGACCAGGGCTCATGCCGAATCGGAGTGCTGGCCGCGGAACTTCTCATTGAGCGAATCGCATCGAAGCGTTCACTGCGGCCCAAGAAAATATTGATTCCACCCAAGCTCGTCGAACGGCAGTCGACACAGCGGCAGACCTAGAACTTGCCCCTTGAGCTTCCCTGTAAACGCAGCCGGTGCGATATGCTGGGCTGAAGGAATTTAAGTTTGCGGAACACTCTGCTACGTACATCCTGTGTGTTGGCGCTGGTGCTATTTGCCACGGCGTTGACCGCTCCGGTTTTCGATGTCGTTCAACCACCTGGCTTGGATTTCACGCTGCAGAATTCTCCCACCCCGCAGAAATATCTGATTGAAACCATGCCCGGTGGAGTAGCGCTTCTTGACTACAATAACGACGGATTGTTGGACATCTTCCTGGTAAACGGTGGGCGGGTGACCAGTCCGATGCAAAGCCCCGAGAACTTCGATCGCCACGATCCGCGTTACTGGAACCGACTCTTCCGCCAGAACAAGGATGGAAGCTTCACCGATGTGACGAAGCAAGCCGGGCTGGCTGATGCCGGAGACGGAAACTATGGGATGGGCGTGGCCGTTGGAGATTATGACAATGACGGCTATCCCGATCTCTACGTCACCAGTTACGGGAAAAACATTCTGTATCACAACAACGGGGACGGAACTTTTACCGATGTGACGGCCAAGGCGGGAGTCGCCGGAGGCGGGTGGTCGGTTTCCGCCGGGTTCTTCGATTACGATAACGACGGCAAGCTGGATCTTTTTGTGACCCGCTACATGGAGTGGGACACCAAGCACAGCAAGGATTGCGGCGGGAATTTTCACACGTATTGTCCGCCGGAGGAGTTCCCTGCTACGACCAGCATTCTCTATCACAACAACGGCGATGGGACCTTCACGGACGTGAGCCAGCGATCGGGCATCGCGGCGAAGAAGGGGCGCGCTTTGGGAGTGGCCTTCGCCGATTACGATGGCGACGGATTTACTGACATCTTTGTAGCGAACGATGGCATGCAGCAGTATCTGTTTCACAACAACGGCAACGGCACTTTTACAGAAGTTGGCCTCGAGGCGGGGGCGGCTCTTTCACAGGACGGGCGGCGGCTTTCGGGCATGGGAGTGGTGTTCCAGGATTATGACAATGACGGTAAACCCGACGTTATCGTGACCGAACTGCCTCGCGAGATTTACGGCGTTTACCACAACGATGGGGACGGTTCGTTTACGTATCGCAGTCTCGAAACCGGTCTGGGAGTGCTCTCGAGCGGGAGTTCCGGGTGGAGCGTTGGATTGGAAGATTTCGACAACGATGGTTGGAAAGATTTGTTCGTCGCGCAAGGTCATGTGTTGGACAACGTCGAGAAGATCGACCCTTCGCTGCATTACCTTGAAACGCCGCTGTTGGCAATGAATCACAATGGGCGGTTCGAGCGTGCTGATTTGGGGACTACGATCCCGTGGGCCGGGCGCGGGGCCGCGTTCGGTGATTTGAACAATGATGGGTGGCAGGATGTCGTGATGACGACTCTGGGCGGCCATCCTCAGGTGTTTCTGAATCGAGGCGGGAAGCTACATTGGCTGGTGGTCACGCTGCGCGGTACTCGCAGCAACCGGGATGGGTTCGGATCCCGGGTACAGGTGAACGGGCAGACGCGATTCGCGACTTCGGCCGGGAGTTATCTTTCCGCCAGCGACAAGCGACTTCACTTCGGCTTGGGCGCTGCGGAGAAGGCTAAGGTGGAAATCTATTGGCCATCCGGTACTCACCAGATATTGAATGATGTTCATGCTGACCAGTTTCTAGAAGTGCGTGAACCGGAGAAGCCGTGATCCGAGCGCTCTTACTCTTGTACTTCGCGTGGCAGGTCGCATCGCCGCAGGTTGCCGAACACATGCAGGCGGGAATCGCGGCGGAGAAACAACGACAGTTCGAAGTTGCCATCACGGAGTTCAAGAAGGTAACCGAACTCGATCCGTCGTTTGCGGATGGTTTCATCAGCCTGGGCCAGGCTTACATGGAGAGCGGGGATTACGGGTCTGCGATTCCTCCGCTGAAACATGCGTTGGAACTGAACGCGGATTTGCCGCCGGCGCATCAATTGCTGGGGTATGCGCTGCTCTCGCAGGGTTACGCGAGCGAAGCGATTCCACATCTGCAACGCTCTCCGGACAAAACCGCGCTGGGGATTGCGGAAATCCAGACTGGGCAATTGCCGGAAGCGGTGGCAAATCTTCAGGCGGCGCTGGCGGCGCACCCTAATGATCCGGATCTCCTGTATTACCTCGGACGAGCCAGCGGGCTGCTGGCGAAACAATCGATTGACACTTTGCTGGCGGCTTATCCAGACTCGGCGCGGGCGCATCAGGCGATGGCGGAAAACTACTTCGTGCTGCGGCGCATGCCGGACGCCGAAAAAGAATATCGCGAAGCGCTGAAGCTGCGGCCGGGTCTGCCCGAGGCTCACCTTGCGCTCGGCGAAGTGTATGCGGGCGCCTTCCAGTGGGACAAAGCGGAAGAACAATTTCGATTGCAGGCCAAGCTGCAGCCGGGAAATGCTGAAGCCGCTTACCGTTTGGGCGAGGCGCTGTTGGAGCAAGGAAAAGCTCACGAGGCGCGGGTGGAACTTTTGCGCGCCGACCGCCTGATGCCTGAGATGCCGGAGACCCTGTATTCACTGGGGAAAGCAGCTTCTGTTGAGGGTGACGCCGCCGCTGCTGAGAAGGCCTGGAGAAAACTTCTTTTTATTGAAAAGCAAAGCGCGCTGGCGGCGCAGGCACATTTCGGGTTGGCCGGCCTCTATCGTAAACAGGGAAAGATTGCAGAGGCGCAACGCGAAATGCAGGAATTCCAGAAACTTCAAGGCAGCGCGAACCAGCCGCAACCATCTGGGCAGGACTCACCGCATTAATGCGCTTACAACGTTCGACAGGAGCTCTTATGGGATGGATTCGGCTTGCATTCCTTCGTAGTCCGGCGGCTTCTGCTTTCTATTTTCTCGGATCCTTCCTGGTATGTTCTTTTGTTGCATTGCCGCTCGAAGCGGCGGAGCCTTCGTCGAGAAATTTGGATTCGAGCTGGCAGTTTCGTGCGGTAGCTAACACTGATCGAGCCGACATCAAGGAATGGCATCCTGCCCAAGTTCCGGGGGTAGTACAGACCGATCTGCTGAGCAATAAGCTGATTCCCGATCCTTTCGACCGGGATAATGAATTCCGGCTGCAGTGGATTGGGCTGGCCGACTGGGAGTATCAGACTACGTTTCAAGTCGATGCGGCAACACTTGCGCATGATCATGTCGACCTCGTGTTTGCCGGGCTCGATACATTTGCGGATGTCTATCTTAACGACCAGGCGATTCTTCACGCCGACAACATGTTCCGGCACTGGCGGATTCCGGCGAAGGCTGGGCTGAAGCCGGGGTCAAACACGCTGCGGATTGTTTTTCATTCCGCCGTCGAGAAGATGATTCCTTACGCCAAGTCGCTGCCTTTCATTTTGCCTTCGATCTCGACACATAATTACGGAAACGAAGAGAACATCGCGACTGCCCCGTACACCCGTAAAGCTCCCTACAACTACGGCTGGGATTGGGGGCCGCGCTTCATGACTGAGGGCATATGGCAGCCGGTGCGGCTTGAGACCTGGGATGCGCTGCGCGTTGAGAACTTCCACATTCATCAGCAGAGCATCACCGCGGATTTGGCTAACGTTACGGCCGAGGTTGAAATCGACGCCAGCCGTCCAACGACGGCTACGCTTACACTGGCTCACGATGAAATGTCGGGACCGCAAACCGCCGATGGAACTCAAACGCTGCAACTGAACGCCGGCATCAATCATGTCTCGGTTCCTTTGCGGATTGCTGCGCCAAAGCTGTGGTATCCGGTTGGATATGGGGCTCAGAACCGTTACAGATTCTCTGCGCAGGTCCGTATTGGTCGTGACATTGCCGCCCACAGCGAGACCAAGACCGGACTGCGCTCTGTCGAACTGCGCCGCGTTCCGGATCAGTGGGGGAAGAGTTTTGAGTTTGTCGTGAATGGTATTTCTGTGTTCGCTAAAGGAGCGGATGTCATTCCGTTCGACGGCTTTCCCAACCGTGTGACTCCGGAGATTCATCGCGGCATTCTTCAGTCGGCCCGTGATGCGCACATGAATATGGTGCGGGAATGGGGCGGTGGTTACTACGAATCCGATGATTTCTACGACATTTGCGACGAACTCGGCATTATGGTGTGGCAGGAATTTATGTTCGGCGGGGACATGATTCCCGGCGACGTCCCCTTTCAAGAAAATGTGCGGCAAGAGGCCATCGACCAGATCAAGCGGTTGCGCGATCATCCGAGCATTGTGGTTTGGTGCGGAAACAATGAAGTGGAAACGGGATGGTGGCACTGGGGCGACCGTCAGGAATTCAAAGCGTCCATCTCCCCCGATACTCGGGATCGCGTTTGGCAGGATTATGTAGTCATGTTCGCCGACATTCTCAGGAGCGCCGTCGCGCAATACGCAGATCCCGTGCCCTACACTCCCAGTTCTCCCAGCGCCAACTTTGAGGAGATTCCTGATAATCAGCACAACGGCGACATGCACTACTGGGCCGTATGGCACCAGCAGGCGCCGGCTTCGGAATATACGAAGCAATTTCCGCGGTTCATGTCCGAATACGGATTCCAGTCTTTCCCCGAGATGCGCACCATCCGGACTTTTGCTAACCAGCCCGGGGACTTCGACATTCGCTCCACAGTCATGCAGGCGCATCAGAAGAACAAGGGAGGGAATGAACGCATCCTGACTTATATGCTGCGCGAGTACCGTGAGCCCAAGGATTTCGCTTCGTTCGTTTATCTGAGTCAGGTGCAGCAGGCGGAGATCATCAAGATTGGCGCCGAACACTTGCGCCGGCAGCGGCCGCGCACGATGGGTTCGATTTACTGGCAGTTGAACGACTGCTGGCCGGTGGCTTCGTGGGCCAGCATCGATTACTACGGACGTTGGAAAGCGCTGCACTACTACGCCCGCCGGTTCTATGATGATGTGCTGATCTCGCCATTTCTGCACGACGATAAGGTGGACGTATACGTCGTGTCGGATAAACTTCAGCCGCTTTCCGGGACGATTCACATGCGGCTGCTCGATTTCGCGGGAAACGCGTTGCTTGAACAGACGAAGGACATTCGGATTCCCGCGCAATCGAACGCGATTTACTTCAGCGTCGATAAGGCGGCGGTCTCGGCAAAGGCCGATCTGCGCAAGAGTTTTCTGGTGTTTGATCTGGACGTGGCGGGGAAGCGGGTTTCGCGCAACCTTATCTTCTTTAATGCGATGCATGACCTGGAACTGCCGGTTGCACCTCAGATTGACACGAGCCTTACCAAGGCTGGCGACGATTACCTCGTGACGTTGCAGTCATCGAAGCTCGCGCGAAACGTGTATCTGTCCTTCAGCGACCTCAATGTGGAAACCGCGGACAATTACTTCGATCTGCTTCCGGCGGAGCCGGTCACAATTCGTTTGAAATCTTCGGCAACGCTGGAGCAAATTAAAGCGGCGCTGAAAACGACGTCTCTGACTGAGGCCTTTAATTCAAATTGAGATTGTGATGCCTGCCTCCTAAATCCCGGAATCTGGTCGCTCGGGCGGATGGTCGACAAACCGGAAAGTATCCAGAAACGGCCTCTGAGAAACAACGAACGTGGTTCCCAAGGCGAAAAGTGGGCGCCCTTACCTATCGCTAGACGTCCATCACCTAGTGGTCTCACCTGAAGGCCGGACACTCCTAGCAACCTCGGCACCCGGCCCCACCAAAAGCGGTGGCCAGCCTCGGCTATTATCTTGAAGTGTGATTGAAAAGCAAGACACAGACTCCGAGACATCGCTTCGCAAAAGTCTTCTCCGATCCTTTGTTCGATGGCTTGCCATCGGCGCAGTGCTTGTTTGGTCGCTTGCCGCGCTGAGCCTTGTCGCCGCCCGGTGGATCGACCCACCGTCCACGGCCGTACACATCCAGCGGCGGTTGCAGGCCTTGATTCATCGCACGCCCTATCACGAACGCTACAGATTCATTCCGCTCAGCCAAATCTCGCCCGATCTCCAGCACGCTGTAGTCGCCGCGGAGGATGCACGCTTCTACCAGCACCATGGATTCGATTGGCATCAGATCCAAATCGCTGCCGAACACGATTTGGAAGGCGGTCGCACTCGCGGAGCCTCCACCATTACACAGCAACTTGTAAAGAACCTATTTTTCGGAACGGGGCGCTCGGTCCTCCGCAAGGGTGTGGAGTTCACACTGGTACCGGTGGCCGAATTCGTCCTCAGCAAGCAGCGCATTCTGGAGATCTACCTCAACGTGGTCGAATGGGGTCCTGGAATCTATGGTGCAGAGTCGGCGTGTCGTTACTACGACGGAACCGCGGCCCGGAGTGTCGGCCGGGAGCAGGCGGCACGGCTCGCTGCGATTCTGCCTGCTCCCCTGAAGCGACGGCCCGAGCGCATGAATAACTACAGCGTGCTCATCCTTGAGCGGATGCGCCAAATGGGTTGGTGATTGGCAACGGTGCCGATTAGGCGAAAAGCAGATTACTCCTTCCTGATTCGTGATGGTGGGACCGAGCGGCTTCTGGATTGCGACAAGTAGTCCGGTACACATGAACTGACGCTTTCACAACCTTGTTTCTGGATAGCTTAGGGGTGGCCGGCAGAGCAGGGGTTATCCTGCTCCATCCATTAGAAAAGATCGCTGGTCTGTTGGGAACCAACTGGTATGATGACCTTCGTCAAAAACCAGATGGTTCTTTCTGGAATGACTCTGAGGCCAAGCTAAGGATAGTCATCTTTATGCGGGCAAATGGGGGACGCATTGACAGACTCGAGCCATAACGCTTTCAATCGTCGCGATTTCATCCACGGCGCGCTTGCGGGAGCTGCCTTCGCCGCATTGCCAATCTCTGCTTTCTCGTCAGACAGTCCCGGCATCGAATCGGTATTGAGCCAGATACCGAAGATGCATGACGAGAATGTGAAGCGGCTGCAGGACTGGATCGCTTTGCCCTCGATCGCGGCCGAGAACCGCAACTATCCGCAGGGGCCTGAGTATATGGCGCAACTTGCCCGCGATGCGGGGTTCGCGAACGTTGAAATTGTGCCGACATCGGGCAAGCCTGGGGTCTTCGGCATTCTGGATGCAGGTGCGGCAACCACCGTCGGCATCTATTTTATGTACGACGTGAAACAGTTTGACCCTTCAGAGTGGTCTTCGCCACCGCTCGAAGGGCGGATCGCGGACAAAGAAGGGCTTGGCAGAATCTGCGTCGGTCGCGGCGCCGTGAACCAGAAGGGTCCTGAAACGGCCTTCCTCGGCGCCCTTCATGCCTTCAAGGCGGCTGGGAAAAAGCTGCCGGTAAATCTCGTGCTCGTCTGTGAAGGTGAGGAAGAGATTGGTTCGACCCACTTTGCGGAGGTTGTCCGCCAACCCAGGATCACCGCTGCGCTGAAGAAATGCATGGGTGTGTTCATGCCAGAAGCCGGGCAGGACGCGGATGGAGGCATTCAGATATCACTGGGCGCCAAGGGGGTAGTTGAACTCGAACTGGTCTCCAGTGGAGAGCGCTGGGGACGAGGGCCCAAGCACGATGTTCACTCGAGCCTTGAGGCGCAGGTGGACAGCCCGGCGTGGCACCTGGTGCAAGCGCTCAACACGCTCGTCGACTCCGATGGACACACGCCAGCAGTGGCAGGCTTTTTTGACAAAGCCAGGCCGCTAACTCCCGCACAAATGAAGATGATTCAGGATGCCGCCGGCCGCCGCAATGAAGCAACCGTTAAGAAGCAGCTAGGCGTTGAGCATTGGGTGCACGACACAAACTGGCTGGACTCGCTGGTGCTGCTCGAATCCAAACCCACGATCAACATCGAGGGCCTGGTCGGTGGATACACTGGCCCCGGTGGCAAGACCATTCTGCCGCATCGCGCGGTCGCGAAGATTGACATGCGGCTGGTGCCCGACATGACAGCTGCCGGCACGCTGGCGCTTCTGAAGGACCATCTTGCCAAGCACGGATTCGGCGATATCGAGGTCAATATGACTGGTGGCTACGATCCGACTCAGACGTCGCAGGATTCGAAGCTCATCCAGGCGCAAATTTCGACTTACCGCAAGCTGGGGATGGATCCCGTGCTGTGGCCTCGATCCGCAGGATCCTGGCCGGGATACATCTTCACTTCCGAACCTCTCAATCTTCCCGCTGGACATTTTGGGCTGGGGCACGGGACCGGAGCACATGCTCCGAATGAGTACTATCTGATCGATTCCACGAATGCAAAGGTTTCGGGGATTGATGGGGCTGTGGGTTCCTTCGTCGAGTATCTCTACGCCCTGGCTTAACACAGAGTGAGACAATAATTATCGATCTTCAGCACGGCATGCCGAGTGTCCAAGGTCGGATCAAGGCTGGACGCCTGGGTAAAGAGGAATCGCGCCGCGCGCGGCGTTCTTGTAAACCACTCCGCCCTTCATTACAAATACAACGCGCCGAACGGCGGTGATGTCTTTCAACGGATCTCCATCGAGCGCAATGATGTCCGCCTGAAAGCCGGGAGCGATGGAGCCAATCTGATCGCCCAAACCTAGCGCTTCGGCCCCCAAAGAGTTGGCAGAGACCATCGCTGCCATCGGGTCCACACCGCAGTCACGTACGCGATCGATGAACTCCTCGGCATTTCGCCCGTGAGCGCCGGCCACGGCGTCAGTGCCAAAGACGACTTTCAGTCCCGGAGTTTTGGCTGCGTGTTCTACGATCTCGTGATCCATCGGCAGGACCTTGTCCATCGCAGCAAATCCCTCAGCAGTGTAGCCTTGCGTGCCGAGATACCTTTCCCTGTTCTGCAAGTAGTTCTCAATGACCAGCCCGCATTGCGGATCGAAATAAGTGCCCTTCGCTGCCATCAATTTCAAGTCGTCGTCTGGGGCCAGCGTGCCGTGCTCAACCTCGGTGCATCCCGCGAGAGTCGCGGCGCGGACCGCCTCCTTGTAAGCGTGCACGAGCGTACGCAGTCCCTGCTTCTTGGCTTCATCACAAGCCGCGTTCAACTGCTCCTGCGAAAGAGTCATTCCCCCGCCCTGGCGAATGGACTTCGATGCGAAGATTTTGATCAGGTCCGCGCCAGCTTGCTTTTGCTTCCTCACATAAGCGCGAATTTCATCGGGCGTGCCGGTCGCTTCGCCTCGTCCTTCGAGCGGCTCGTTGGCCGTCAGGATACGGGGTCCGGGGAGTATTCCTTTCGCAATGGCATCTCTCAGCGGAATATCATTTGGCGCGCCCACACTCTGCACCGTCGTGAAGCCTGCCATCAGCGTCACCCATGCATTCGACGCCGCTTGATAGGCATCCCCTTGGGTTGTGCCTTCCGTGCCTGCGTTTTTTCCGTCCGGGTTGAATATCCATGTAATGTGCACGTGCGCGTCAATCCAGCCAGGCAACACCGTCAGGCCGCGCAGGTCATAGTCCACTGACCCTTCGAAGGCAGGACTAATCGCGACAATCTTTGAACCCTCGATCACGATCCGAACGTCGTGGAGTAGGTGACCCTTGCCATCGATCACCACGTTCGCGGCAATTACTGTGGGGTGCGGCAAGGGAAGAGTCTGTGCAGGAATTTGCGGCGCTATGGCGCAGACGCCAACAATGCTGAGGATGCTTGAAATGATCTTTGCCGGTCGCATGACCCCTCCCTCTTGAGCTCTATCTGAAGTGCGAACCAATTATGTAGCTTTCTTGAACCAGAATTCCGATTCGGACCGCTAGCTTGTGAATTGTAGGCGTCTAGTTCGCAGCCTGTACAGAAAGTGGGTGGGCGATTCGCTTTCGCCGGTGCATTCGGAGTGGGCCAGGGCGGCCCAGAACCGGCGTCGGGGACGTTTGACCCAGATCAGTATCGGGAAACGCGCTTGTCGCCACGAACTTTCAAAGTCGTTGGCAATCCGGAAGTAAGCCGCAAATAGGCTCACGGAAATCGCTCCGATGTTTCCGCTCATGCCTAACACGTTCTGCCTCTTCCAGAGTAGCGCGCCCTGAAAATTGGCGGCCAATGCTGGCACATTGGGGATCAGTGAACAGAAATCAGGGATCGCAAAATTCACACTTGACATTGACAGATAATTCACTACCATACGGTTGTGGATCAATTAGATACAACGTTTGCGGCTTTGTCTGATCCAACCCGGCGGGCAATGATCGAACGACTCTCCCATGGGCCTGCCTCTGTGCATGGATTGACGGAACCGTTTGCACTCTCGCAGCAGATGATTTCAAAACATATCGCCTACCTGGTGCGGGCCCGAATTGTGATCAAGACGAAGCGTGGACGAGAGAGTGTGTGCACGCTTAGGCCCGAGGCGATTAAGACAGTCAGGGACTGGGCGATCAGCTATCGCCGCTTCTGGGAAGAGAGTTTCGACAAACTGGATGTAGTTGTAAATCAAATGAAGAAAGAGGAGGTCAGAGATGACAAAAAGCACGGTTAGCGAAATTGAGCGGATGGTTGTCACACGAGTTTTTGATGCCCCACGCGAGTTGGTTTGGAAGGCGTGGACAGACCCGAAGTACGTGATGCAGTGGTGGGGTCCGAAGGGCTTTACTGCGCCTGTTTGCAAGATGGATCTTCGCGTTGGAGGAAAATCTCTCCTCTGCATGAAGACGCCGGATGGGCAGGAGTGCTGGAATGCGGTTGAATACCACGAGATTGTTCCCCAGGAAAAGATCGTTTCCTCCATGTACTTTTCGGACTCGAAGGGAAACAAAGTTGAGCCTGCGCAATTAGGAATAGAACATGAGGCTATCGACGGTGCGTACGACGTGACCATCTTTGAGGATCTCGGGAATGGCCGGACGAAACTCACTTTCACTGGAAATGAACCCATGGAGAGCGCGAAAAATAGCGGTCAAATGGAGGGCTGGAACCAGATACTCGATAAAGTTGCCGCAGTTGTTACGAAGCTGGCGCAGGCGAAATAACAAGTTGGAGTTTTGATCGCTCTTATGCGCGAGATCCGAACGTAACGCAACGCCGGTCCGTTCCGGGAGCCTAGGGGTGGGCGGGGCGGTGGACCGGCTTTCAAACTGCAGAAGCCACCACAGATGCGGGTGCCCGGTCCTTCGCGTAGGCGTAGGCTGGGTACGATGACGGCATAAACAACGGGTAGTGTAGAACGGATAAGTTGCGCCGGCAGCACCGTCACCCACCCCTTCGGCAAGTTCAGGGCAGGCTCTTGCAGAAAACACAAGGATTGCGCACCATCCCGCGGGAATGGTGCAATGCAAAGATGGGCCACCCGCCTTTACATCGCTAGCTGCTTGCCTTTAACGATGGAATTATTTCATCAGCTTGCCTTTTTTCGTTCTAAGCTCGCAAGTCCGTATCTTATTGCCGCTTCAAGCGTATCGAGGTTTATGTCCTTTAGAGCCTTAAACCGAATGCAATATCCAGTCACGCTCGCCTTGCCTAGTTTCTTTCCATACGTTTTGGCTAGATACTTCTTATCTTTGAGGCCAAGAACATAGACAGAGATTCCGGTTTTGTTTCCACTCACACCAATTTGAAACAACTCTCTACTTTTTCCATTGGCGTATTTTATTGTGTGAAATCCATATCCAATCGTAGGGTTGGTAACAGTATGATTCTTGTTGTCTTTACCATCGAAGAACCATAATTTGCATTCTGGTGACACTTGAAGTGTGAGCCGATGCAACTCTCGAATGTCACCGCGTTTTGACTCCGGTTGGCTGGTAATATACTTCTCGATTTGTTCTTGTACGTTCATATGTTCTGATCCCCGGTTTCGCGCACGAGATTATACGACGTTTGATCCTTCTCCCTGTTGTTGAGGGCGGGCGGCCCTGACCGCGGAAAAGCAACCACCGTTGCCAATTGGTGTATCTAGTGGATTCGCGCTAGAAGGACGAAAGACTGCGAGATGCGAAAAGGGTTTACAAGAAAACCAAAAGCGGACGAGCCCGCGACGCCGGTCAAGAACTACATCACGCCGAGCGGGCTGGAGCGCCTCAAAGATGAGCACCGGTTTCTGCTCACGAGGGAACGCCCGGCCGTGACGGAGGTGGTGGCGTGGGCTGCCAGCAACGGCGATCGTAGTGAAAACGCCGATTATCAGTACGGCAAGCGGCGGCTGCGGCAGATCGATGGGCGGATTCGCTTTCTCACGAAGCGAATCGAGGCCGCGGAAGTGGTCGACCCGGAAGCTCCGAGAGCGGGGCAGGCGGCGACGAGGGCATTCTTCGGAGCAACTGTGCGCTATGCCAATGCCGCGGGAGTATCGCGAGTCGTGAGCATCGTGGGCACAGACGAAATCGATCTCGACCGCAACCACATCAGTTGGGTGTCACCTCTGGGGCGGGCGTTGATGAAGTCGGCAGCGGGTGACAGCGTAGTCCTGCAATTGCCGGGCGGTACAGAATCCCTGACCGTGCTGGATGTGTGTTACGAACGCATTTCTGTGGAACCGTTCCGTGAACCAGCTGGATCCGAGGCCTCGGCAAAGGGACTTCCCCGCCGACGCTAGCCGGCACAACACGAGAAGTTCGGCCGCATACGCAGTCTACCGGGAGGACCAATGGCAGAGACGTTCGAAGCATACCGAACTCGAGTCCTGAGCTATCTTGGCGATGAGGAGCCCATCGGTGTACAACGAGCCACCCCATCGCAACTCGATCGGCGTCTGCGCGATGTCGCGCCCGAGAAGTTGATCCGGCGTCCTGCACCTGAAAAGTGGTCAATCGCCGAGATCCTAGCGCACTTGGCGGACGCGGAGCTGGCGATGGGGTGGCGATTGCGAAACATGCTGGCGAATCCGGGCGTGGCCTTAACGTGGTGGGATCAGGCCGTGTGGGCGGAGCGCTTGGGTTACGCGCAGCAAGATGCGAGCCTTTCGGCAGGGGTCTTTCGGGCGCTGCGCAAGAGTAACTTGCGACTGTTGGAGTCGGTCCCGCGCGCACGGTGGGTGGAGTGCTATGGGGTCCACGAGGTACGCGGACGGCAAACGGTCGAGGAGTTCGTCCGCTTGGAAGCGGCACACGACTTGAACCATCTT
>Ga0209624_10000557_pt1 | contig 32912 bp, 25 predicted proteins | sample JacPinW_OM2H0_O1_FD_188565 | JGI IMG/M metagenome (GOLD analysis project Ga0209624, IMG submission 188565) | Forest soil microbial communities from Algoma, Ontario, Canada - Jack Pine, Ontario site 1_JW_OM2H0_O1 (SPAdes) (version 2) | ecosystem: Environmental > Terrestrial > Soil > Boreal...
GCGCAGCGGTGGCCGCTGCGCATCGTGCTCATCGATCAGGGGCAGATCGCACGCGGTGTCGCCTACGCAGCGCGGCACTACCCCTACCTGCTGAATGTGCCCGCCGGCCGGATGTCGGCGACTTCCGCCGACCCCGGGGAGTTTCTGGAGTTTGCGCAACGCTCCATCCCGGATGCGACCGCCGAGGACTTTCTGCCCCGCGAGCTCTACGGCGACTACCTTGAATCATCGCTGGCGAGCGCCGAGCTGTCGGCGCCTGCGCAGCTGCGGCTGGAACGCGTCCGCGGTTTAGCCATTGCGATCGACCGCCCGCACCGTAATGGCGTGCTGCAGGTTCACCTGGCAGACGGGCGCCACGTGAACGCCGACGCCGTGGTCCTCGCCCTCGGCAATCCTCCTCCGGCTCGGTTGCGCGGTACGGAAGCCCTGCTCGGCAGCGCGCGATATGTCGAGAATCCGTGGAAATCTCCGCCGAGATTCCGCGCTGATGAAACAGTGCTCATCGTCGGCACGGGCCTCACCATGGCCGATATCGTCCTTGCTGGCAGCCAGGCCGCGCGCGGCAGAGCCCGCATCCACGCGATTTCACGGCACGGCCTGCTACCTGCGCCCCAGACATCTTTCCGGCAAACCCATCACGAGCATGACAGCGCTCCTTTGTTGCAAGCCGCGTCACTGTCGATCCGGCAGCTGGTGCGCGCCACGCGTGCACTGTCGCACGATCTGGCGCTTCGCAACGGCGACTGGCGCGAAGCGGTAGGAGTCGTTCGCGGCGTGGCCCCGGCGCTGTGGCAACGCCTGCAGCACAGCGAACGACAGCGGTTCCTGCGACACGTGCGCTGCTTCTGGGACGTGCATCGGCACCGGCTCCCGCAGAGCAGCTGGGCAGCGCTCAGCAAGCTGCGCGAGTCAGGGCATTTGCATATTCATGCCGGTCGCCTGAGCGCACTTCAGCACGCCGGCGATCGGATCAGGGTCAGCTGGCGCGCCAGGGGCGACGGCAACCCGACGAGCCTGCTGGTTGATCGCGTCATCAATTGCACCGGACCCGACTACGACCTCCGCCGCACGCATGATCGCCTGCTGCGCTCACTGCTGGCACAAGGCCTGGCTGTGCCCGACCCGCTCGGCCTGGGTCTTGCGACCGACGCGCACGGTGCGCTCAGGGGTGCATGGGGGCGTGGCGCCGCCGGCAACATCTTCTACATCGGACCGATGCTGCGCCCCGAGCACTGGGAGACCACCGCGGTCCAGGAACTACGCGATTACGCCGAGCGGTTGGCGCGTCATTTGGCACGACGTCACCTGCAGCTCAACTCCGCAGTTGTGCCGTAGCAGCGGCAGCCAATCGCCTCGCGTGCCGCGTCAGCTCCGTCAGCAGCGGGCGCGTGCCCCAAGGGCGTTATCCCGGATCGAATCCGTAGCGGGCCATGAGCGAGCGGCTTCACCTTGCGACCAAATCGAATGGGGAGTTGACGTCGTCTGCAGAAACGCAGCCCCGCCGCTACCGACAGTGCACAGAGCGTCGAAGACCCCCACGCGCCTAGCGCTTTGCGTCCCGCCCCCGCCGGATGAGCGTCACCGCAATGACGGCCGAGGCCGCCATCAGGAACAGGCTGACCGCGTTGAGCACCGGGGTCGCACCTTCGCGCATGCGCCCATACATCATGATCGTGAGGGGCGCATCAGAGCCGACCAGCATTAAGGTCGTATTGAAGTTCTCGAATGACATCAGGAACGAGATGGCCGCTGAACCGATCAATGCCGGACGCAGGTAAGGCAGCGTAATGGTGCGCAGCACCGCGGCCCGCGAGGCGCCAAGATTCAGCGCCGCGTCCTCCAAGGTCCGGTCGAAGCGTCGTAAACGCGCGCTGATGGTGAGTGTAGCAATCGCGACCACATACGAGAACTGCCCCAGCACGATCAGCGGCAAGCCAGGGCGCAGGAAGTCAAGCTCAAGCCCGAACACGTCGCTGCAAAAATCTGCCACCCGGCTGGCGAAGGCGAGGATCGAGATGCCCAGAATCACTCCCGGGATCACCAGTGGAGTGAGCATCAGCAGTCCGAGCACGCCTTTGCCGGGAAACTTCGCGCGCTCCATCAGAAATGCGTTGGCGGTGCCGACCGCCACGGACAGCGCGGTCACCCACAGTGCGACCAGGCAGCTGGTCCAGATGCTGCCCAGCAGCTCCTGGTCGCCGAAAAGCCCGGTGCGTCCCGCCGCCTCGTTGCCTACAAACCAGTCGAGCGTGAATCCGTGCCAGGGAGGCGCCGGATAGGGCGCGTTGTTGAATGCGAACACCGCCACGATCGCGAGCGGCAGGAACAGGAATACCAGAAACGCACCGACGTAGATCCCCGTTGCGGCGCGCAGCCAGGCTGGTCGTGGCAGGGTGGGTATCACGCGCGTTGCATCACATCACTGAAGCGTTGCCCGCTTAACCGCAGGCCCAACCAGACCATAGCCGTCGACAAGGCGAGCAGCAGGAAGCCGAACGCGGCGCCCTGCTCCCAGTTGAAGCGGGTAATGAACTGCGTGTAGATCTGTTCGGTGAACCATAGTGAATTCTTGCCGCCCAGCAGTGTTGGTGTCAGGTAGTTGCCGAGTGTCAGCATGAACACGACGATGCAGCCTGCAGTGATACCCGGAGCGGCGTGTGGGATCACGATCTCGCGCAGAATCGACCAGCCCTTGCCGCCAAGATCGTAGGCCGCCTCAATCAGCGTGTTATCCAGGCTCTCGAGGCTTCCGACCAGCGGGACGACCATGAAGAGCAGCGACGTATAGACCAGCCCGACGAGTATGGTCGCATCGTGATAGAGCAGCTCCACCGGCTGGTGGGTGAGCCCAAGGTGCATCAGCAGCTGCGGCAATACCCCGGATTCGCGCAGCAGGATCATCCAGCCAAGCGTGCGCACGGTTTCGCTCACCCAGAACGGAATCAGGCACACCATGAACAGCAGTGCGCTCGCGCGGCCACGCGCAAGTTTCGCAATTACCCAGGCAATCGGGAATGCAACCAGCAATGTCAGCCCCGTGGCGAGTGCTGAAAGCAGCGCGGTCCTGACGAAAACATGCCAGTACAGCGGTTCGCCGAAGAAGGTGCGGTATTGGGCGAGGCTCGCCACGTACTGGCGTGGCGCGACGCGTTCGCGAAAGGACAGCAGCGCCAGATCCACGTGGGGCAGGATGATCAGCAACAACAGCCACAGGAGCGCCGGCGCGAGCAGCAGCGCAAGCAGCAGGCGGCCATAAGCCGCACCTGTTTGTGTTCGGTCAGGCATTGGCGCCTGACGCCGGGAAGCACAGCGCCCGCTCCGGATCGAAACTGAACCAGATGCGTGCGCCGACCTTCAGATCTGCATAGGCCCCGGTCTGCGGTAGTGCGATCCGAAACTCGGCGTGACTCTTGAGTTCCCTGAGCAAGGCAACCGAGTTGGCCCCGTCGAAGAGCAGGCTGATGACTTCCCCGGTATGCGCGGTCAGCCCGGCCGGCAGCTCGGCGGCGGCGCGTGCGAGCACGGTCGCCTCGGGTCGGATGAATGCCTCCACCGCTGCGCCGACGGCAATGGCCCCATGGCGACGGGCGCGCACCACCCAGCCGGCCTGGGTGGCAAGCTCCACGATCATCCCGTCGACCGCAAGCGCCTTGCCGTGCAGATGGTTATTGGCGCCGACGAACCCGGCCACGAACGGTGTTGCCGGCCCGTAATAAAGCTCTTGCGGCGTACCAAGCTGCTCGAAGCGACCGTGATTCATGACGGCCACGTGGTCGGAAAGTACCAGCGCCTCGGACTGGTCGTGGGTGATGTAGACGAAAGTGGTGCCAAAAGCGGCTTGCAGCTGCTTCAGCTCGATCTTCATGTGCTCCCGCAGCTTCAGATCCAGAGCCCCGAGTGGCTCGTCCAACAGCAACAGCGTCGGCTCGAGCACCATGCTGCGGGCGATGGCGACGCGCTGACGCTGGCCGCCGGAGAGCTCGTCGGTACGCTTACCGCCCGCCCCGGCGAGTCCGACGCGCTCGAGCATGGCCTCGGCGCGACTCAGGCGCGCCGCGCGTCCGACGCCGCGGCGGGCAAGACCAAAGGCCACGTTCTGCGCCACTGACATCATCGGAAAGAGCGCCAGCTGCTGAAACACCATATTGACGGGGCGCCGGTTGGGAGCCACCTGCCTCATGCTGCGGCCACCGATGGCAATATCACCGCTATCCGGCTGAATGAAGCCGGCGATCATCCGCAGCAGGGTCGTCTTGCCGCAACCGGACGGGCCGAGGATCGAGAAGAAGCTACCGCGTTCAACAGCGAATGACAGGTTATCGACCGCCAGGTGAGTGTCGAAGCGTTTGCTGACGGCCCGAACTTCCAGATCCGTCGTCGGATCCGCGCGGGCGATCGTGGGCGAGGTCAATTGGCCGCCTTCACGCGGTCCAGCACTGCACCTTCGATCTCCTCAAGGCCCGCCGGAATCGCCGGATACCATTTGATGTTCTTCAGGCCGTCGGGAAAGGTTGCCGCAAACTGCGCGCGCAGTCGCGGGTCGGCCAGCTGGTCGGCGTCCTTGGCGGCGGTGAAGTTGCCGACCGACTTGGCAATTTCGGCGGCGATCTGCGGGCGCATCACGAAGTTGATCCACGCATAGGCGCCTGCCTCATTGCGTCCGCGTGCCGGCAGCGCGAACGTATCCATCCAGGCGATGGCCCCCGAGCGGGGATTGATGAATTTGATGTCGGGATTCTCGCGGTTCAGTGCCCACCCGCCCGAATCCCACATCATCGCTGCGTCTATCTCACCGGAGCGCACGCCGTTGAGCAGCTGGTCCTTGTTGTCATAGAAGAATCGGAAATTGACCTTGCAGGCGATGAGAGCCTTGCCGACCTGGTCCATCAAGGCCGTATAAGCCTTCTCGTTCCCGTACAGCGCAAACGGATCCTTGCCCAGCGCGAGGGCGAAGGCCATCAGGGTCGGCCGTTTCAGGCGCACGGCAGTTCTGCCGCGCAGATCAGGCCTGCACAGATCCATGTAATCGGCGATCTTGGTGCGCTTGGCGTTGTAGATCAGACCCTCGGTGCCCCAGATGTATGGCAGACCGTAGAGCTTGCCGTCGATGGTTGCGTTTTTCTTGATCGTCTCGAGCAGCTCAGGCACGAACTCGCCGAGCTGCACCTTGCTCGTATCGATCGGCTTGTAGATACGAAATTCCTGCTGCGCGCCGCTGATACGATCCTGCGAGGGCTGCGCCAGGTCGAAACCGGCGCCCCCGGTGGCGCGCAGCTTCGAGATCATCTCCTCATTGTTCGAGAGAGTCACCTGCGCCTGGATGCCGGTTTCCTTCTTGAACTGCGCGATCACATCTGCCGGTACGTAGTCCGCCCAGCTGATGATGCGCAGCACCTTGGCATCGTCCGCACGGGTCTGGGTCACCGTCAGCAGCGCGAGCGCCAGCAATACCGGCAATGCACGGTTCATTGACTTGTAGATCATCTGCCAGCCGCTCCTCTTCGCCGATTGCTGGCGCGTTGACAAGCAAGTTTTTGGCGAGGTAGTCTCAAAACGAAGCGAGTATGACAGCAGCGCGATAGCTTAGGATCAGGCTCTTGGGCCGCGCTCCCCCGCGTTCTTAGGCGCGCGGCGAAAAGACGCGGCATCAACCGGAAACAGCTGGAAATATAACATCGCCCCACTCACTTGTCGTCGGGCCTCAGGGTGCAGGCCTGCGCTTTGCGCGCGGCCGCCGCAAAGCGGCCGAGCCGTCCTCGTTGCAGGCCTCATCAGCAAGAGCACCGCCGCTCCCGCTGACGGGCGTGCGCGGGCCTTCATGCGCGATCGCCATGTTTGACCTTCAGGGCCATCGCGGTGCACGCGGCCTGTGGCCCGAGAACACCCTGGCCGGTTTTGCCCGGACGATAGAGCTCGGTGTATGCGGGCTCGAACTTGATTGCGCGCTCACCAGGGATGGTGTGGTGGTGGTCAGTCACGACCCTAAGCTCAACCCCGACTGCACGCGCGACGCACACGGACGCTTTCTCTCGGCGCACGGTCCACCGATCCGCTCCCTGACTTACCAGCAAGTACAGTCTTACGACGTAGGCCGGCTGCGCCCCGGGAGCGACTACGCCGCACGCTTCCCCGAGCAGCAGGCCGTGGACGGGGAGCGCATACCGCGTCTGGCGGATGTGCTGTCGCTGGTGCGCACGCGCGGCCACGATCGGGTGCGCGTCTCCATCGAGGTCAAGACTTTCCCTGAACAGCCCGAACTCACGGCGGCCCCCGAACCGTTCGTGCGGGCGCTGCGCGAGGATCTGGAACGCACCGGCGCTGCGGCGCTGGCCGTCATCCTCGCCTTCGACTGGCGAGTGCTGATCGCCACGCACCAGCTGATGCCTTCAGTGACGACCGCGGCTCTTACCGAACAGCAGCCGGAGGGAGATACCGTGAGACTCGGTTCCCCACAGCCCTCACCGTGGCTCGGTGGCCTTGATCCGTCTGGCTTCGGCGGCTCGATCCCGCGCCTGGTCAAGGCTTGCGGTGCCGGCATCTGGGGCCCGGACTATCAGGACCTCAACGCGCAGCGGGTCGACGAGGCTCATGCCCTCGGCCTGCGCGTCATTCCCTGGACGGTCGATGAGCCGGCAGACATGGAACGGATGCTCGCATGCAACGTGGATGGCATGATCAGCGACCGGCCGGATCGGCTGCGCGCGCTGCTGGAGAGTCGCGGCATCGCAGTACCGTCGCGCCCGCAGGAGCACTCGTAACATGGCCCGACCGAGCATCCTGGTGATCGACGGAAACCGCGCGGCAACCCGCGAGCAGCAGGTCGCCGCCGGCGGCCAGCCCTCCGGCGAGGGCTATGTGCAGGTGCTCAAGAGCCTGGCCGAGGTGAACTGCGACATCGTGCGACCGGCGGACGGACAAGTGCAGCTCGCCGCGGGGCGCACCCTTGAGAGCTACGACGGCGTGGCGATCACAGGATCGGCGCTCAGCGTCTACGACGGCGGCGCACATGTTGAACGGCAGATCGAGCTTGCCCGGGAGGTGTTTTCCGCCGGCGTGCCCTTCTTTGGCAGCTGCTGGGGTCTGCAGGTAGCAGTGAGCGCGGCAGGCGGTCGGGTGCGCCGCAATCCCCTGGGCCGGGAGTTCGGATTCGGCCGGCGCATCGAGCTTCGCGATGCGGGCCGCCGGCATCCGATGTTCACCGGCAAGCCGCCGGTGTTCGAAGCGATTACCGTCCACAAGGATGAGATAGAGCAGTTGCCGGAAGGCGCCGTGGTGCTGGCCAGCAACGACATGGGGCTGCAGGCGCTGGAATTGCGGCACGGCCGCGGTACCTTCTGGGGCGTGCAGTACCACCCCGAGTACAGTTACGGCGAGATAGCGGCAACCACCCTGCGCTACGCAGCGGTACTGATTGAAGAGAAGCTGTTCGTTGATCCCGCGGAACTGGATGCCTTTGTCGCCGACCTGCGCGCGCTCATGCGCGATCCGCAGGACCGGCGGCTGACCTGGAAGCACGGCCTGGGTCCGGCCATGCAGCACGAGTCGAGCAAACTGGCGGAGCTGCGCAACTGGCTGCGGGTCATGGTGCTGCCCTACTCACGGCAGCGTCACTGAAGCGCGCCATGAACTTCACCGAGCATCCCGACTTTGAGGCTGCCCGCTCGCTGTGCGAGCAACTCGCTGACGTGGCGCGCGAGATCGCCCGCCGGCATTTCCGCATGCCGCTGGCGGTGGAGCGCAAACCGGACGGCAGCCCGGTCACGGTTGCCGATCGGGACATCGAGACCCACATGCGCCGCCTGATCCGCGCGCGATTTCCCGGCCACGCCATCCGCGGTGAGGAGTTTGCCTCTGAGGGCAGCGGCGAGTTCATCTGGGTGCTCGACCCGATCGATGGCACCAAGAGCTTCGTCACCGGCTTTCCGCTGTTCGGATCGCTGATCGGGCTGACCCAGGGCGGCCGCGCGGTCCTCGGGGTCATCGAGGCACCGGCACTCCAGGAACGCTGGGTCGGCTGCGCGGGGCGGCCCACTCTATTCAATGGCAGCAAGGTCAGCACGCGCGACTGCCGCAGGATCGAGGAAGCCGTCATTTACACGACGACCGCTGAGACCTTCAACCCCGCCGAGCGGCGCTGCTTCGATGCGCTCAGTGCCCGCACGGCGCTGCGCCGCTTTGGTGGCGACTGCTACCTCTATGGCATGCTCGCAGGCGGTTACTGTGACCTGATCGTGGAGGCCGCCCTGAAAGCACACGATTACATGGCGCTGGTCCCGGTGGTCGAGGGCGCCGGGGGCCGGATCAGCGACTGGCGCGGCGCGGCGCTTGACATGAGTTCCGACGGGCGCGTGGTGGCGGCGGCCACCGAGCCGCTGTGGCGCGAGGCGATCGAGGAGTTGAAGAAGATCTAAAGCGCTCAGCCGCCGAGCGCCAGATCGCCCTTGACCGCCGAGCGGAAGATACGCGCGTAGTCCCTCTCGTCCGTGGGCCGCGGATTGCCGCCCGCCGACGGATCGAGCGAGGCTTCGTGACCTATGGTGTCGGAGTTGGTCAGCGGGACGCCGATGTCCTTGAGCGTGTGGGGAATCCCTAAACACCTGCGGAAATCCAGCACCCAATCGAACATCGCAGCGAAGGGCTCCCCGCTCAGGCCGAGCGTGCGGGCGATGACCTGAAGATGCAATTCGATCGCCGGGCGGTTGTGCACGATCACGTAGGGCAGCAGCACCGCGTTCGTCAGCCCGTGATGCGTGTTGAAATACGCGCCGACCGGATGCGCGATGGCGTGCACGCCGCCCAGTCCCTTCTGAAACGCCGTCGCGCCCATGCTCGCCGCCGCCAGCATGCGCGAGCGCGCCTCGATGTCCTTGCCGTTCGCGCAAGCGCGCGGCAGATACGTCTGAATCAGCCGCATGCCCTCAAGCGCTATGCCATCCGCCAGCGGGTGAAAACCGGGCGCACAGAACGCCTCGAAACAGTGCACGAAGGCGTCGATACCGGTGGCGGCGGTGATGTTGGGTGGCAGCCCGACGGTCAGTTCCGGGTCGCTGATCACCACGCCCGGCATCATCTGCGGGTGAAAGATGATCTTCTTCTGATGGGTGGCCTCGTTGATGACCACCCCGGCTCGGCCCACCTCCGAACCGGTGCCCGCCGTGGTGGGAACGGCAATGATCGGTGCGATGCCGCGTCGATCGGCGCGCGTCCACCAATCCCCGACATCCTCGAAATCCCACAGCGGCCGCGTCTGACCAGACATGAAAGCAATCACCTTGCCGGCATCAAGCGCCGAACCGCCGCCGAAGGCGATGACACCGTCGTGGGCGCCGGCGCGGTAGGCCGCCAGACCGTCCTCGATGTTGGCGGCGACCGGATTGCCGCGCACGCGTGCAAACAGCCCCATACCGGGCACCAGCTCCAGCGCGCTGCGCACCATCTGCGCATCGCGCAGGCCCTCGTCCGTCACCAGAAGCGGCCGCTTGATACCGAGCGTCGCGCAGGCAGCCGGCAGCTCGGCGATGCGGCCGGGACCTGCCCACACGGTAGTCGGGTAATTCCAATTGGCCTTGAGAGTTGCGCTCACGTGCTCACCCGCAGATGGAAGGATTTGGGTCGCGTCAGATGTTCATAGCCGACCACCGAGAGGGTGCAGCCACGCCCGGAGTCCTTCACACCCACCCAGGCGAGAGCGGGGTCCAGGTAATCGCAGCGATTCATGAACCAGGTTCCGGTCTGCACCCGCTCGCCGAGCGCCACGGCAGCCGCCGCATCGGCCGTCCAGACCGCGGCGGTCAGTCCGAACGGGCTGTCGTTCATCTGCGCAATGGCTTCCTCGTCCGAGTGTACCTTCATGACACCGGCCACCGGTCCGAAGATCTCCTCACGCATGACCGCACAGCTGCCGGGCGCATCGAGCAGCAATTGCGGTGCCAGATACGGTGTGCCCGCCCTGCTCTTCGCAAACTCGCGCTCCTCGATCACCGGCCGCGCGCCAGCCTCAATCGATGCGCGCAGTTGCGCGCGAATCGCCTCGGCGGCCGCGGTGCGTACCACCGGCCCGAGCGTGGTCTGCGGATCCAGCGGGTCGCCGAGCCGGTACTGTCGGATCAGCTCGACGCAGCCGCGCGTGAAACGATCGTAGACGCTCTCGTGAACGTAGATGCGCTGCAGCCCGCAGCAGGATTGACCTGAGTTGAAGTAGGCACCGTCCACGATGTTCTCAACCGCATGCGCAACGTCGGCATCATGACGCACGTAGACCGGGTCGCAGCCACCCAGTTCAAGTCCCACGCCGATGAAGCGCTCGGCCGCGGCACGCTGTATGGCGCGCCCGCCGGCCACCGAGCCGGTGAAGGCCACAAAGTTGACCCGCTGATCGCGGACGACTCGCTCGGTGTCGGCATGCTCCAGGTGCAATACCTGGAACAGGCCCGCGGGCAGTCCTGCGGCGGCGAAGCACTCGGCGAAGACTTCCGCACACAGCGGGGTCTGGGCCGAATGTTTCAGCACCACGGCGTTGCCGGCCATCAGTGCCGGCACCACGCTGTTGACCGCGATGAGATGAGGATAATTCCAGGCGGCAACCGAGAAAACCACCCCAAGAGGCTCGCGTCGTATGAATCGTCGAAAGCCCTGCTTCGGCCCCGGGTCCATGTCCGCGAGCGCCGCCGCGGCGATACCGCTCATGTAGCGGGCACGCTCGAGCGTGCCGCGCACTTCGCTGCCGGCAAAACGCGCCGGTCGTCCCATCTGCCAGGTGAGCTCGGTGGCGATCTGCACACCGCGCCGTTCGAATTCGCTGCAGAAGTGCTCGATGATCGCCGCGCGCTCGGCAACCGGCACGCGACGCCAGGACAGCTGCGCTGCGCGGGCACGCCCGAGGGTGTCATCGATCTGCGCGGAGGTGGCGGCCGTGCGTTGCGCGTACACGCTGCCATCGATGGGCGAAATACACTTGAGGCTCATATGATCTCGAAATACCGCGCCAGCTCCCAGTCGGTGACCGCGCGACGGAACTGGCGCTCTTCCCACTCACGGCTGGCCGCGAAGTGCGCCACGAACGGCGCACCGAACAGCTCCTGCGCGGCCTTGGAGCGCGCCAGCCGCTCGGCCGCTTCGCTGAGTGTGCGCGGCAGTTGGCGCTTGGCGGGCAGCTTGCGGTCGTAGGCGTTGCCCGTAATCGGTTCATCTGGCTCGACGCGGTTCTCGATGCCCCATAGGCCCGAGCCGATCGCCACGGCAATGGCAAGGTAGGGGTTGATGTCCGCGGCCGCGATGCGGTATTCCACGCGCTGGCTCTTGGCACCGCCCTGGATCACGCGCAATGCACAGGTGCGATTCTCTATCCCCCAGGTAGCTGAGGTGGGGGCCCAGTAGCCGGGCACCAGCCGGGTGTAGCTGTTGACCGTGCAGGCCACCATGGCGAGGAGTTCAGGCATCAGCGCCTGCTGACCGCCGACGAACCAGCGCATCTCCTCGGACATGGTGTGCGGCCTGGCAGGATCGTAGAACGCGGAGGATCCGTCCCGGCGTGTCAGCGAGATGTGCAGATGGCCACTCTGGCCGGGCAGCTCGTGCGACCACTTGGCCATGAAGGTCGCCATCAGTCCGCGACGCTGGGCGAGCACCTTCACGAAGGTCTTGAACAGAGCAGCGCGATCGGCCGCCTCGAGCGCGTCTGTGTAAAGGAGTGCCGCCTCGATCACGCCCGGCCCGGTCTCCGTATGCAGTCCCTCAATCGGCATGCGCATGTCGGCGGCCAGCTGCAGCAGCGCCTGATACAGCTCGGCGTGCACGGAGTTTCGCAGCAGCGAATAGCCGAAATAGCCCGGCGTCAGATTGTTCAATCCACGATAGTGCTTCTCGCGCACGCTGGCAGGTGTCTCGCTGAAGACGAAGAACTCGTATTCAGCGGCCGCCGCCGCGCCGTATCCCATGGAAGCGGCGCGCTCGAGTACCCGGCGCAGCGTCGCCCGCGGGCAGACCTGCTCGGCGTTGCCGGCGAACTCGCCGAGAAACAGCAGCATGCTGCCCTCCAGCGGCAGCGCCCGGCAGGTGGCGGGAAGCAGTCGGACCGGCGCATCAGGAAACGCCGTGTGCCAGCCCGTGAACGTGATGTTGTCGTACTGCTGGTCGTTGGAATCCCACCCCAGCACCACATCGCAAAATCCCATGCCCTTCTCGAGGGCCGCAAAGAATTTGTCCCGATCGATGTACTTGCCGCGCAGAATCCCGTCGTTGTCAAAGACACCGACCTTGACGTGCTGCAGGCCGCGTTCCTCGACGATCGCCCGCGCCTGCGCGTTCGAGCGCACCTCTTCTGGTTGCATGGGGCCCCTTTGACGACTACCGCGGTTGAGCGGCGGCTCTTTGAACCGCCGCCCTGTGATTTGCGCCGATGATTACGCGCGGCTGGCGCCTTTGGCAAGGCGCGGGCGGCGCCTGGCGGGGCGCCTCATGCGCTTCGGTGGCTAAGTTGACAAGGCGCTGCGCCGATAGGCGGCAGATTCCAGCCACTGCGCACTGATCTCGATGCCCCAGCCCGGGGCCGACGGGATGATCACGCGGCCATCCTCCACGATGTACGGATCGGATGAGAACAGGCCGTCCTGCCACGGATAGTAATCCGCCCCTTCTATCGACAGCTCGAGGTACTTGCCGGCGTTCGGGATTGCGCCCAAAAGGTGCATGGTGCATACGGTGACCAGCGAGAGATTCGCGCTGTGCGGCGTACACGGCAATCCGGCGGCGGCGGCCATCCGCGCGACCTTCAGCGTCCGGGCTATCCCGCCCATGTACATGACATCGGGCTGCACGACATCGACTGCGCGCATCTCGATCATGCGCGCCCAGGTGGCAAGATCCCAGTCCTGCTCGCCGCCCGTAACGTCCAGCTCGAGAGCATCGGCGACCTGTTTGGTCTCGTCGAGCTTCCAGTACGGGCACGGCTCCTCGTAATGGCTGATGCCCTCCGCCTCGAGCAACCGGCCGACCTCGATAGCACGCCGCGGAGAAAAACCACTGTTCGCATCGACCAGCTTTGCAACGCCGTCACCGAGCGAGCGCGCGACCTTGGGTACGATCGCTTCGCTGCGGCCGGGCCACTCGTCGACGTCTCGCCCGCACTCCGCGCCGACACGCCACTTGAAAGCGTCGAAGCCTTTTTCGTCCCGAAGTCGCACCAGACGCTCAGCTTCATCCTCGGGCGAGATGTCACGCCGCATCGATGAGGCATACGCGCGTAACGCCCGCGGCGTGCCACCGAGCAGTTCGACCACGGGCTTGCCGGCGAGCTTTCCGGCCAGGTCCCACAGTGCGGTATCAAGGCCGGCAAGTGCCCGGCAGCGGTAACTGCCCGGGAACTTGTGCTCGCGCTCCTCGATGCGCTCGATCAGAGCGGCGATGTCGCAAGTCGGCGCACCCAGTGCCCAGGGTGCCACCTGGCGGTGAAAGATCGCCGCAGTGATGTCGGCATTGTAGGTGGACGTCTGGCCCCAGCCGACGGCACCGCTCTCGGTGGTCAGCCGGACGAAGCATACGAATTCGTTGGAAAAAGTCTCGAGGCTGGCGATCTGCATGACTCAGCCCGAGGAAAGCACGAACTGGTTCCCGTCCGGGTCCCTGAAGGTCGCAAAAGTACCCCAGGGCTGCTGCTGCGGCTCACCGGTGAACTCGACGCCCCGCTGACGCAGCTGCCGGTAGGTGCCTTCAACGTCATCGCAACTGAAGGCGCCATTGAAGAATGTGCCGATGCGGTCCTCGTGTCCGTCGGGCGTAAACAGGACAAAGCGCGTCTGCGAATTTGCAATTCGCAGCTCGATCCAGCGCTGCTTCTCGTTGAACGGCTGGTCAGTCGCCACCTCAAAGCCCAGCCGCGTGGTGTAGAACTCGAGGGCGCGCGCCTGGTCCTTGGTCGGAATGCCGACGAACTTGAGGTGAGTAATCATCTGATCGGACCTCCTGCAGTCGAACACCCAACAACTATTATGGGTCAGCCACGCGGTTCAGTGTATTTCCTGATGGTATAGTTGTTAATAGCAATGCAACGCGTGACCATCGATGCCTACGTGACCGATGTGCTGATGCCGGACCTGGTGGGCCACGACCGGCGACCGGCAGCCTTCGTGGTGTACCTGTTTCTGCTGAGGCACAGTCGTCAGGACCCGCGTCATGCGATTTCGATGAGCCTGCAGACCATCGCGACCCGGACCGGGCTGTCGAAATCAAGCGTGCAGAACTCCATTCGCCACCTCAAACGACGCAGGCTGCTCGATCCGGACCTCAAGGCGAGCGTGACCGCGCCGGTACGGCGTGTCGTGCGTCCGTGGGTGAGGTGAGCGGCAACAGCAGTTGCCGATGCAGGAGCTCCATTTCGACGTTCATCAGCGCTAACTGCTTTTCCAGACATTCGCGGATCAGCGCCTGCTCTGCAAGGCGTGCCGCCGCCGGCTCTACCCACCGCGTTACCAGCATGATCGGCAATCGGCCCTCCTCCTGATAGAGCTGCCTTATCCACCGGTACAAAGGCCGCAGCCTTGGCGAGCTCACCCACCAGGGCAACTCATCCGGCAGCCAAAGCCGTGCGGTGCTCAGATGCTGCAACAGCCGCCGTCGCGGGGCTGCGGTCTGCCCGACATAGCGGATGTTGCGAATGTCACGCGGATCCGACAATGAGTAGATCGCGATGCCGCCCGGCGTGACACCCGAATCGTCGTACAAGTGGCTGAGCAGGCGAGCGCGGATGTGGCGCGCCAACTGAGCCTTCCTCAGCAGCGGTGCTTCGCTCATTGGAATTTGCCGGCCCTGCGCACGGGTTCAGCTCCCGCGGGTCCTGAAGGTAATCGAGTAACGCAACTCCTTGGTCGGGGAAACGGCGTGCTGCCATTGCCAGCGTGCCGGTCCGCGCAACAGGTAGGCCGATCTTGGCGCAAGCTCGATCGCGCAGGCCGTGCGCTGGCCCGGCTTGGGCGGCCAGGGGCGGAAGCGAAGTCTTGCGTGGCCGAGCAGCGAGACACCGACGACGTCCTCAAATTGAGGAACGTCGCGGTGCCAGCCGAGCGGCGTGGCCGGCTGGTACTCCGCAATCATCGCATGCTCGATTCGAGAGACCGGAATGTCCGCCCACCGCGCGATTTGCGCACGCAGCGGATGCAGAAATTCCGGAATGGGGGGCGCTTCAGTCAGCTCGTTGAGGGCAAAGTCGTATCGACCGCCGAAGGCGACGATGCGGCGCCGGGCGCGCCACTGTTTGTACTGCGCTTCCTGAAAGGGAAGCGACTGAATCAGGGCGAGCAGATGCGCTTCCCCGGCGCCGGTCAGAAAATCCGGCGCGTACACAAAACCATCCGGCAGCGCGGACTGTGACGCAAACAGCTCCCGTTGAATCACAACTCATTATGCACCGCACCGGCATAAGCCCGGCGTCGCTCGTTTTGCCCAGTAGTTCTGCACCCGCGCTACTGGATGTCGGCGCGATGCCGAGGCCTTTTGAGGCGCTTCGATGAGGTCCTCACGGTCAGCCGGTTTGGTCGGCCGATGGTCGAGCGCCGCCGAGAATGCCGCCGCGGCTCGCGTTGCCGGTGCGGGCGGCCCTCGTACGTCGTTCAGCAGCCCGCAACTTGGGCTTAGGCATTGGCGGCGCGTGCTGCATTAACGAGAGCCCGGCGCCGGATCGCAGCTGTCGCAGCATTGAACTCGCATTAAGCAGCCCTTGCTGCGGAAACTCTGCGGCGGCTGTGGCGCCGGACCGGCGGCGCACCTTATGTCACCACCGTACATGTCGCGCGCCAGGCACAGCACGCGGACCCGTCGAATTTCTTTACAGGAAAATCTGTGAAATTACCCTAGCGCGGACCGTGTGCATTAGCGCTACACTTTGCTTAGCCCATCAGGGTCCCATGGACGCTCAGAAATGAATCGGGAATGACGGAGGACACGTCAATGAAACGAGCCTATTTGATTTTGGCCGCCTCCGCGTTGGGCTTCGTGCCGCTCGCGCAGGCCGCCACACTACTCGACGAGAACTTTGACGAACTGACACCTATGCTCAGTGCAACATCCGTTGGCGCGTTCTCGGCCATCGATGGTACTAATGTCGACATCGTCGGCGGAAGTCTTTTCGGCGGTTTGTGTGCGGCGCCTGAATCCGGCAACTGCATCGACCTCGATGGCAGCAACGGAAACCCGCAGGGAATCTTGCGGACCACCACCGCCATCACGTTGGAGCCAGGAGTGAACTATTTCCTGAGTTTCGACCTCATCGGTTCGCAGCGCGGGGTGACTGATTCGACGACGGTTACTTTTGGCAGCTACAGCAAAACATTCGTCTTGCCTTCCGCAGACGTTACAGACGGTATCGTCAGTAACCAGCTCGTGACGGTAAGCTCGCCGACAGCGGCGTTTCTGACTTTTACGAGCAACACTCCAGGCGACATCGGCTCTGTCCTGGACGATGTAGTCATAACCAGTTCCGCGCCGAGCGCCGTTCCGGAGCCCGCCACACTCGCGCTGATGGGCTTCGGCTTCGCGGGTCTTAGTTTGAGCCGACGGAAACGCAAGAGCTGAGCCAACCTTCACCTGCCGAGCCGAGGGACGCCCGCGACGACGCGGGCGTCCTCATTTTGATCACCCGATAAAGGCTGGGCCGCACGGGCTTTTGCGGCTGCAGGTTGAGCTGACGCGTCGGGGCGGGCGCAGCCTGTGCCAACTGATCCCTGACCGGCGCGAAAGATGCAGCCGGAGTACTTTCCCGGGCCGTCACCTGTTAGATTTCGCGGTGGGATTTGCTGAGAGAATCACTGCGCCTGGGGGCAGAGGCTCTGTGGCTGATGCTAAATCGCCTAATATCTTATCTTCCCGCTGGCGCCCAGGATGAACTCAGACGCTGGCATCACAGGCGGCACCCTGCCGCGCGGATCGCGGTCAGTACCGAAAGCTCCGGAGCAGTTCAGACAGCCGTCGCGGATCAACCGGCTTGGTGAGGTGATAGTCGAATCCCGCGGAGAAGGCCCGTTCACGGTCGTGTTCCTGGCCCCATCCGGTGATCGCGATCAGCCGCGTGTCTTTACTGAATCGACTGGCCCTCATCCTGCGGGCAACCTCGTAGCCATCGAGCCCTGGCATGCCGATGTCAAGGAGCACGATGTCCGGACGAAAATCCTCGAAGGCGGCAAGCGATCCAGGTCCATCGTGCACGGCAGTCACGGCGTGACCTTCCATCCGTAACAGGTCCGCAAGCGTTTCGGCCGAGTCGCGATTGTCGTCCGCAATCAGCACTCGCCGCCTGACGGGCGCGGGCTCCGCAGTCGCTGCGCCCGCCGCGCTTCGGCCCGGCTCGGTTGCGCCCCGCATTGGCAGCCTGACCGTAAACTCGCTTCCCCGACCGAGTCCTGCGCTGCTCGCCTCGATCTTTCCCCCGTGCAGCTCGACGAGCCCCTTCGTAAGAGCAAGCCCGATCCCCAGCCCGTCCTCTGCCCGGTCCCTTGCCGAGGAAACTTGCGTAAACATCTCGAAGATTCCCGGCAATGACTCCGCGCTGATGCCAATCCCCGTGTCGGTGACCCGGATGATCATCTCCTCGCCTTCGCATTTGGCGCTGAGTCGAATGAGCCCCTCAGGGTCGGTGTACTTGGCGGCATTCATCAGCAGATTGGACAGGATCTGCGCCATGCGCAGAGGATCGGCATTGAATTGGATCGGCCTATCCGGAGTCTCGACTTTGAGGGTATGCCGCTTGGCATCGATTCTCGGGCGCGCCGTCTCGACCGCCGCGTCAATCATTGCCGCAAGGTCGGTCGGCTGGACGCGCAGCACCAGGGTTCCGCGCGTCACGCGCGAAATATCCAGCAGATCGTCAAGCAGCAGCGACATGTGTTGAATCTGACGCTCAATGACGTCGTGACTCCAGCGTTTCTGCGCGTCACTAGCCCCTGAAGCCTGGGCGATGAACGCGGCCTGCCGGATCGGTGCCAGCGGATTGCGTAGCTCATGCGCCAGGGTGGCGAGGAACTCATCCTTGCGCCGATCGGCCTCGCGCAGCGCGGCTTCCGCCCGACGCCGCGCGGTTACATCGTGAAAAACCATTACCGCGCCGGAAATCTCGCCGTTGGCGTCGCGAATCGGTGCGGCGCTATCTTCGACGGCAACCTCGCTGCCGTCCTTCGAGATCAACACGGTATGGTTGGCGAGCTCAACGATCGCGCCTTCGCGCAGAACCCGCCGGATGGGATTCGGCGCCGGCTGGCGGGTGTATTCGCTGACGACGTTGAATATTCGCTCCAGCGGTAAGCCGCGCGCTTCGGCCGACTGCCATCCGGTCTTGGCCTCAGCCACAGCGTTGAGGAATGTGACCCGACCGAGTGTGTCGGTCGTAATCACGGCATCGCCAATGCTGGCTAAGGTCACCTGGAACCATTCGCGCTGCTGGCGCAGTTCCGCCTCCACCAGCTTTTGCGCCGTAATGTCGCGGAAGCTCCAGACCCGGCCTATGTTGCGACCATCCAGGTACTCGATGGTCGAAAACCGCTCGTACACCCGCCCATCGGTCAGTTCGAGCACGTCGATACTCTCGGGCGGGGAGGTCGCGTAGATCGCCTCGATCCGGGAGAGATAGCCCTCTGAATCCGCAAGCCGGGTGGCGCACAGTTCGAGCAGGCGCTCATGCCGTCCCGCGTCGATGAGCTCCCGCGGGATGCTCCACATTCGCAGGTACTTCTCGTTGAATCCGGAAACCCTTCGCTCCCCGTCCGTCACCAAAATTCCATCGAAGGTCGACTCCAGCGTCGCCTGCATCACCGCAAGGGAGCGGGCAAGTTCCTGCGTCTTCAGCTCCAACGCCTCTTTGGCGGCGATCAACTCTCGTTCTGCACGCTGACGCGCACGGTGAATGCTCTTGGCATTCTCAAGCGCTGCCGACCGCAGCCGCTCCTCCTCCTCTTCCTCTTCCTCGCTACCCATCAGTGCACGCCGAGAACTTCGGCGGCGAGAGTCGTGCCGAGAACGCGTGCTGTGATCTTCGCGAAGGCGGTGTCGCGTGTCGTCGACCTGTCGTCACAGAACGGAGAAAACCCACAGTCATCCGTGGTACCGAGCTGCCCTATCGGGATGTACTCGGCCGCCTCGAGTACACGGTCGCGAACCTCCTCGGGAGTCTCGATGTGCGGATCGATCGGCGCGACAACCCCGACGAACACCGTCTGGTCGGGCCGCAGATGGCGGCGGATGGTTTCGAGTACGCCGCGCCGGTCGGCCTCCCCGGCCAGTGCGATGTAGAGGCTTCCGACGTTCAGCTCGAACAGACTCGGCAGCAGCTCGGCGTAGTCGACATCTGCGCTGTGCGTGGAGTCGCGGTCGCCGCCGGGGCAGGTGTGCACACCGATGTGTCGGCGGTCGGCAGCCGAGAAGCGTGACAGGGCGAGATTGTTCAGGTCGATGAAGCTGCTGAGAAGGTTGCCGGACGGATCGATCTTCATCGCGAGCCTCCCCTCGGTGAAGTCGATCTGCACCTTGCAGGCACCCTTCTGCAGGCAGCGGCGCACTTCGGTTTCATGTTCGCGCAGCAGATCGTCAATGAACTGCTCGCGCGAATAGTCGTGAATTCCCTCTGCCGGATACATAAGGCTCAAGGCCGAGGGCGAGATGACCGCCTGCTTGATCGGCACGTGGGCGTAGCGAAGTGCCACATCGAGGTACTGGTCCGCATACCTCTTGTAGCGAAAAGGTTCGGCGGTCAGCAGCAGCATGCGTCGTGTATGACCGGCTGAAAACGGGATCTTGAAGCCGTTCGGACTGGTGTTCTTGAGCCCGTGGACGCTGTAAGTCCAGAAGTTGTGATATTTCCTTTGCTCGCCGTCAGTAATGACCGGCGAACCGGTAGCCTCCATGCGCGCGATCGTGTCGCGCGTTGCCTCCTCGTACAGGGGATCCAACGCAGGGTGCATCCCATCGCCACGCGCCTCGATCGCCTGCAGCAACTCGAGGGGGCGCGGAATGCTCCCAATCGGCTCGGTCGGCAGCGGCATGCTGTTGTCCCCCTCCTGGCGAACGCCAAGCGCACGACGGCGCTCATATCGCCTCAGCGACCAGAATTAAGTAACCCGAAAACCACCGCTCGCATTCGTGAGCGCAAGCGAGAGCGGACAAAGATACTTGGACTGGCAGGGCGGCAGGTCCGACATCTTCAGCGTCGCCACCGGCAGTACCTGGCCGTGCACCTCACTTCAGGCCGCCACCATGTGTGCCGCCGCCCAAAGCTACCGGAGGCATTATCGCAGGCTTGAGCGGCGGCGTGTGTAGCGCCGCCTTGGCGCGACGGGCGATTACCGCACTGTCGCCCGCCAACGGGGCGCGTTGCAGGCTCAACAGGCGCTGCCGCGCTACTGGCACTGCAAAGCCAGATCCGAGATGGGGCACCAAAAGCGGTCGGCCAAGCTCAAGCGGAAATTGCTGCAAGCAACCTCGCGAGGGCAGCACTTCGAATAGAATCTGTTGCTTACGCACTCAGCAGGCCTGTGCGCCGCTCCCGCGCAAGGCTTCCTTCATTAAAAAGGAATAACTCATGGCGGGCATCAGCTCGATTTCAACCCTCGTAAACACGCCAGCCAAGCGACAGAAGCTGCAGCAGCAGTGGCTGCGATCGCTGACCAACAACGCGGCCAGGGCGCAGCACGGCTCGCTGGGAGCGGAGGAACTGGGAAAGCAGACAGAAGAGTTTCTGCAGCTCCTCAGCGAGGCCACCAAGAGCGGCAGCGCCGATATCGAGTCGGCTGGCTACAAACCGCTGCGGGAGTTCCTCGAACGGCTTTCGAGATCGCGCGCGCAGCACGGCTTCTCATCGAGCGAAACGGCCTCGTTCATCTTCTCCTTCAAGCAATCGCTGTTCGAGCAACTGCGAGTCGAGCGCGGCGCAGATTCCGCAGGGCTCGCCGACGACATCTGGACGGGGACTCAACTTCTTGATGCGCTCGGCCTGCATACCGTGGCGGCATACCAGTCCGGCCGCGATGCCATCATCAGGCGCCAACAGGAGGAAATGCTCGAACTGTCTACCCCGGTCGTCAAACTGTGGGACGGGATCCTGGCCTTGCCGATGATCGGCACGCTCGATTCGGCGCGAACTCAGGTGGTGATGGAATCGCTGCTCAGCAGGATTGTAGAGACTGGCTCGGAAGTTGCGATTCTCGACATTACCGGCGTACCGACAGTCGACACGCTAGTCGCCCAGCACCTGCTGAAGACCGTGACCGCACTGCGGCTCATGGGTGCGGAGTGCATTATCAGCGGGGTGCGGCCGCAGATCGCCCAGACCATCGTGCACCTTGGCGTCGACCTGCAAGGCGTCACCACCAAGGCGAACCTGGCGGACGCCCTGGCTCTGGCGCTCAAGCGCCTCGGTTATTCGTTTACACGCTGATCATGACAGAACGGATACCAATCCTGCGCATGGGCGAGTGTCTGCTCGTCTCCATCCAGGTTGATCTGCATGATCAGATGGCCCTGCAGCTCCAGGATGATCTTACGAACGCCGTGCAGCGCTTCAGCGCGCGCGGCGTACTGATCGACATCTCGGCTGTCGAAGTCGTGGATTCGTTCATCGGCAGGATGCTTGCCGATATCTCTGGAATGGGGCGAATCCTCGGCGCGCGCACCGTTCTGGTCGGTATGCGCCCGGCCGTGGCAATCACGCTGGTGGAACTCGGCCTCTCGCTCCCCGGGGTCGAGACCGCCCTGAGCGTCGAGAAAGGCATGGCGTTGCTGCGCGCCGGAAACTCCTAGCAGCGATGAACGCGTCTGAGGCACCTTTGAAGTCCCCCAACGACATCGTGCTGGCGCGGCAGCTGGTGCGACGCGCTGCGCAGCAGATCGGTCTATCGCTGGTCGATCAGACCAAGATCGTCACCGCCGCCAGCGAGCTGGCCCGCAATACGCTCACTTACGGAATGGGCGGTGTCATGACCATGGAGCAGCTGGAGAACGGCGGGCGTCAGGGACTGCGTCTTAGCTTCATCGATCACGGACCAGGAATCGCTGATCTGGAGCTTGCGCTCAAGGACGGCTGGACCTCTGGCAGCGGGCTCGGCATGGGCCTCCCCGGGGCGCGCCGCTTGGTTAATGACTTCTCGATCGAATCACGCGTTGGTGAGGGTACGCGCGTGACTATCGTGCGTTGGAAGTAACTGTGCAGTTGTTAGGAACAGAGCCCCAACGTCGCCTACTGATCCGCGATCAGAGCGGGATTGGCGAGGCGAGGCGAGACGCGCAGCGACTGGCCAGCGACACTGGCCTGGATGAAACCGTGATTGGTCGCGTCGGCGTGGTCGCGAGCGAACTGGCTACCAACCTGTTGCGCCACGGTGGCGGCGGCGAGCTGCTGCTACAACCCGTTCCGATCGAGCCCGGCGCTGTCATTGAGGTGATCGCAATCGACCGCGGACCTGGCATGCCAAGTGTCGAGACCTGTCTTCGTGACGGATATTCCTCCGCCGGCACGTCCGGGACCGGCCTTGGCGCGGTCAAGCGCCTCGCCGCAGAGTTCGATGTTTACTCCATGGTCGGCCGGGGAACCGTCGTCATGGCACGTGTCGGGGCAGGCCGGCTGAGTCACATCGGCGCCATCTGTACGGCCAAGGAGGGTGAATCGGAGTGCGGAGACGTCTGGAGATTAGCGCAAAGAAACGCACACAGCGCGCTGATGGTCGTCGACGGCCTTGGACACGGCACGCTGGCGGCGGAAGCTGCGCGGCTCGCCGCCGAGGCCTTTCAGAAGAATCCGTTCGACGAGCCGCGCGCCCTGATTGAACGCATGCACCAGGCCTTGTCCGGCACGCGCGGCGCCGCCGGCGCGTGCGCTCATCTGAATGGCAGCGCGGCAGTCCTCTACGCGGGTATCGGCAACATTGCTGGCCGCCTCGCCGGCGCAGAAAGCTCGCGCGGTCTGGTATCCCACAGCGGCACGCTCGGCTTTCAGGCTCCACGGGTCCAGCAATTCGAGTACCCGGTGCTGGAGGCCTCACTGCTGATCATGCACTCCGACGGCCTGTCGGCTCGTTGGGAGATTGGCGACCACCCCGGACTGCAACGCCATCACCCGGCCATCATCGCCGCGGTCTTGTATCGCGACCACTGCAGAGGCCGCGATGACAGCACGGTAGTGGTGCTTAGCCGATGAGCGAAGCTGACTCTTCCAACTTTCGTGACTCCACGCTGCACCTGCGAGAGCAGGAAGCGCAGATCGCGGCCCTGCGCACCGAACTTGAGGAAACCAACCGTGGAGTCGTCGCGCTGTACGCCGAACTCGATGACAAGGCCGCACAGCTCAGAGAGGCGCTGGAACTGAAAAGCCGCTTCCTGTCCTACATGAGCCATGAATTTCGCACCCCGCTTTCCTCGGTTACGAGTCTTAGCGGCATTCTGCTGCAGGGACTGGACGGCCCACTGACCGCAGAACAGACCCGGCAGGTGGAGTTCATCCGCGAGTCAATTCGCGAACTTACCGAGATGGTGGACGATCTGTTGGACCTCGCCAAGGTGGACGCCGGACGCGTCGTGATCTCGCCCGAATGGTTCGAGATGGTTGATCTGTTCGCAGCATTGCGCGGCATGTTCAAGCCAATCGTGGCAAGCTCGGCCGTGTCGCTCATATTCGAGGAGCCACAAGGGGTTCCGAAGATGTATTCTGATGACCGACGACTCTCGCAAATACTCAGAAATTTCATCTCCAACGCACTCAAATTCACCAAGGAGGGCGAAGTGCGCGTGAGCGCCTGCGCTGTTGGCACCGAAGAGATCGAATTTGCGGTCACCGATACCGGCGTCGGAATAGCGCCGGAGCACCTGCCCGCGCTGTTTGCCGACTTTGTCCAGGTCGACACGCGCTTGCAGAGACGCCTGCGCGGCAGCGGGCTCGGATTATCGCTATCGAGAAAGCTCGCAGAACTGCTCGGCGGCCGCGTCGGCGCCCAGAGCGAGCCTGGGGTGGGCTCCCGGTTCTGGGTGCTCATTCCGGTGACCTACAGCTGCGAAACAGCGCGGGTCGGCAAGCTATGAGCATGCCGCCCAAAGAAGCGGCCGTGCAGCGTCTGCTGGTCGTCGATGACAACGACGCGTCCCGCTACGCGACAGTGCGAGTGCTGCGCGCGGCAGGTTTCCAGACCGAAGAAGCCGCAACCGGCCGGGAAGCGCTGGCACTCGCCTCCAGCGACATCGACCTGATCGTCCTCGATGTGAACCTCCCCGACATCGACGGATTCCAGGTATTCCGCGAGCTGCGCGCACAGAAAGACACCGCTGATCTGCCGATCGTCTACCTGTCTGCCACCTTCACCAACGATGAAGACATCGCTCGCGGGATGCGCGCCGGAGCCGACGGCTACCTCACGCATCCCGCCGACCCGGTGGTGCTCGTCGCCACCGTGCGAGCGCTGTTGTTCGTCAAGGATGCACACGCCGACAAGAGAAATGCCGACGCCAGGTTTCGTGCGCTGTTTGAACTTGCGCCCAACGGCATAGCGATGCTCGACTCTGAATTCGTATTCGCCGATGCGAACCCGGCCTTCTGTCAGCTGCTGGGCTGCAAGCGAGAAGCGATTGTCGGCAGAGCTCTGCAGGACATCGTGGCGGTCGGCCACGAAACGCAGCTGGGCGAACTGAAGACCGCACTCACCAAGGATCGCAATTGGCAGGGTGTCATGCGTGTGCCGCAGGCCTGCGGAGCCCTGGCGGAGACCGAATGGCAGGTGACCCGGGATCCGGGCACCGGGGCCTGCATCGCGATCATCTCGGACATCACGGCGCGCCGCCAGCTCGAAATCGAGCGCGAGCACGCGCTGGCGGGTGAACAGGCTGCGCGTGCCGAGGCCGAACGCAGCAACCACCTCAAAGACGAGTTTCTCGCGACCTTGTCCCACGAATTACGCAACCCGCTCAATGCCATTTTGGGATGGGCGGAGGTACTGCGTAGGACCCCGAATCTCTCGCCGGCGATCCTGCGCGGAGTGGAGGCGATCGAACGCAACTCCCGGGTGCAGGCGCACCTGATCTCGGACTTGCTGGACTTTGCCGGCATACGGTTCGGCAAGATGCGCCTGGAAAAGCGGCTCATCGACCCAAGCCAGGCGCTGCGCGCCGCCATCGAAGTGGTGTTGATGGACGCCCAGACGAAAGGTGTCGCGATTCACGTGCGGCAGCTCGAGCAGCGCCCCTCGCTGATCGGCGATGAAGCGAGGCTGCAGCAGGTGTTCTGGAACCTGCTCACCAACGCGATCAAATTCACTGCAAAAGGCGGCCGGATCGATATCGCGGCCCGGCTAGATGGAAACCACTTCGAGGTGACCATCGCTGATACCGGCAGCGGCATCAGCCCGGATTTCCTGCCGCGCCTGTTTGATCGATTCAGTCAGCAAGATTCCGGCAGTGCCAAGAATTTCTCCGGCCTGGGCATCGGACTTACCATCGTGCGTCATCTGGTGACGATGCATGGAGGCACCATTAGCGTGGCAAGTCAGGGGCTCGGACATGGCTCCAGTTTCACGGTCCGCCTGCCTATGGCAGAGCGGGATGCGGATACACCCTCAGTCGCCGACCGCACTGCACTTGCGGGGGTCAGGGTTCTGGTGGTTGAAGACATGGACGACACCCGTTCGCTGATCCTGCGCCTGCTCACCGACGTCGGGGCAGAGGTGCGCGAAGCGGCCACTGCGGAAGAAGCGCTCAGCGAGATTGCGCGAGACACCCCGAACGTGCTGATCAGCGATATCGGGATGGCGCGCACAGATGGGTACCAGCTCATTCGTGCGCTGCGTAACGGCGGTTACCCGGCAGATCGACTGCCCGCGGTCGCACTGACGGCGTTTGTGCGAACCGAAGATCGCTCAGACGCACTCGAAGCCGGCTTTCAGATCCACCTAAGCAAACCGATCAGCGCAGAGATGCTCATTGCTGCGGTCGCGAATCTGACTGCTGCGACCTGAGGGGCGCCTCATAGCCGCTCGCTAGGCGCGCCATGCAGGGCGGCACGCCGCGCACCTCACTGCCGCGGACGCGTTAGATCCATTCCGCTGCCCAAGCCGCCGCCGCCGTTTGCAGCGCCCGCAGGAAGATTGGCCAAAAGCTCGCTGAGCTTGGCGACGTCGAGTGGCTTGACCAGATGCAGGTCGAATCCCGCCTCACTCGAACGACGCCGATCCGCTTCCTGGCCCCAGCCGGTCAGGGCCAGCAGAGTCACTCGTTTGCCCCATCTCTGGGCGCGGATCCGTCGCGCGACCTCGTAGCCATCGAGCAGCGGCATGCCGATATCGATGAGCGCAACGTCAGGCAGATTCCGCTCGGCAACCTCAACTGCCAGACTGCCGTTTGCGGCGCTGAACACTTCGTGGCCCTGCAGCCGCAGAACCTCCGACAGGCTCTCCAGCGCGTCGGAATTGTCGTCGGCTACCAAAATGCGGCGACACACCGCCGCTGCCTGTGACCGTCGTGCCGCAGGTTCCTTGGCGTTCTCGGTCAGTGTTTCGCCGGTGTACAGAGGCAGCCGGATCACGAACTGGCTGCCGCGGCCAGCGCCCTCACTGGAGGCGGTCACCGAGCCGCCGTGCATCTCGAGCAATCGGCGCACGAGAGCCAGGCCGATACCCAGTCCGCTCTGCGGGTGGTCCGCCTGACGATCGAGCTGAGTGAACAGGTCGAATATCAGCGGCAAGCGCTCCGCAGGAATACCTATGCCGTCGTCGCGTACACGAATTTCGACCTCCGCACCGTTCTCGGCCACGTCGAGCCAGATGTGGCCTCCCCTCTCGGTGTACTTGGCCGCGTTGCCGAGCACGTTGCCGAGTGCCTGCGTAAGGCGCAGCGGGTCCCCGTTGACCCGCAACGGCCTGCCGGGAGTGTCGACCGTGAAGATGTGTTCGCGCTCCTGAAGCAGGGGATGTATGGTCTCGACCGCACGTTCGACCAGCGTCGCGACCTCTACGGGTTCCGGGGACAAGGCAATCTTGCCGCGCGTGATGCGCGACACATCAAGCAGATCGTCAACCAGCCGGCTCAAGTGTGCCAACTGCCGCTCGATCACCTCCTGCGACCAGCCCAGTTGCCGTGCCGAGGGGTTAGTGCGCATCAGATACAGCGCGTTGACGATGGGCGCCAGCGGATTGCGCAGCTCATGCGCCAGCATCGCCAGAAACTCGTCCTTTTTTCGATCGGCGTCCTTCAGCGCCTGCTGAGCCTTGGCGCGTTCAGCGACCTCCCCCTGCAGGCTGCTGTTGGCGCGCCCCAGTTCCGCGTTGGCTCGCTGCAGGATCGCATTCAATCTCTCGAGTTCCCGAGTCTTCTCCGCCTGCAGCATCTGGTTGGCGGCGCCCAGCCGCTCGTTAGCCACCGTCAGATTGCGGTTCAGCTCGCGCAACTCGCGACGCTTGCAGTACAGCTCGACCAGCACTGCGACCTTGCTGCGCAGGATCTCCGGCACCACCGGGATAGACACGTAGTCGACCGCGCCGACCTTGTAGCCCTTCAGGCGGTCCAGCTCCGTCACGTGTACGCCCGTGACGAAGATGATCGGCGTTTTCTCGAATCGCGGATGCTCATGGATCAGCCGCGCCGCCTCGAACCCGTCCATGTCCGGCATGCTGACATCGAGCAGCACCACGGCGAACTCCTCGCGCATGAGCTTGTCCAGCGCCTCGAGTCCCGAGTGAGCCAATACCAGATTGTGACCCAGCTCGCTCAGCACCGACTGATAGGTCAATAGCCGCGCCGGCTGATCGTCAACCAGCAGAATGTTTACCTTTTCGCCGAAGTCCATCTGTGCGCGGGCCCGCGGCTCTGGACCAGCTAGCGGTGTAGCCACATCCGCACCATAGACAGGAGCTGGTCGGTATTGACCGGCTTGGCTACGTAGTCGGAGGCGCCTGCTTCGAGACACTTCTCGCGATCGCCTTTCATGGCCTTGGCCGTAAGAGCGATGATCGGCAACATCCGAAACTGCTGGTTGCTGCGGATACGGCGCATGGTTTCGTAGCCGTCCATTTCCGGCATCATGACGTCCATCAGCACCAGCGACAGGTCCTCGGTGCTCTCGACCAGGTTGATGGCCTCCTGGCCGTTGGTGGCGGTGATCACCTGCATGCTGTGGCGCTCGAGCAAACTATTGAGTGCGAAGATGTTGCGGATGTCGTCGTCGACCACCAGCACCTTGCGGCCGCTGAGGGGCTCATCGCTTTCGTGCAGCGCCTCGATCATCTGCTGCTTCGAGGCCGGCAGGTCGGCGATCACACGGTGCAGGAACAGCGCGGTCTCATCGAGCAGCCGCTCCGGTGAACGCACGCCCTTGATGACGACGCTCTTGGCGTTCTTGCGCAGCTCGCTCTCCTCGTGATCGGACAACTCGCGGCCCGTGAACACGATGATCGGCGTGCGCCGCAGCTTCGCATCCTCCTGCACCTGCGCGAGCAGCTCGAAGCCGGACATGTCCGGCAGCCGCAGGTCGAGAACGACGCAGTCGAAGCTGCCGGTGCGCATGGCCTCCAGAGCCGCGCTGCCGGTACCCGCGGTGGTGATCTCCACATCCGAATGTCCCAGCAGTTCGGTGACGCTCATCTGCTCGGCCGGATCATCCTCGACCACCAGCAGCCGCCGCACGCGGGATTCCGTGAAGTCCTTGAGCCGCTCGAACGCCTCTTCCAGCCCCTCGGTGGTGACGCTCTTGGTGATGAAGGAGAAGGCGCCGCGCTCGAGTCCGTATTGGCGCTCATCCTCGACCGTCAGGATCTGCACCGGGATGTGGCGCGTCTCGGGATTGCGCTTGAGCTGGTTGAGTACCGTCCAGCCGAGCATGTCCGGCAGGAACACATCGAGCGAAACGGCGCTCGGTCGGTGCTTGCGTGCCAGTGCCAGCGCATCCGCACCGGTACGCGCCAGCAGCACCTTGAAGCCGCGCTCGCGTGCGAGGTTGAGCACGATGCGACCGTAGTGCGGATCATCCTCCACGACCAGCAGCACGGCATCGTCGGGCTTGAGCTCGTCGCGGTCATCCGGAATCTCCTCCTGGCGCACCACCGGCAGCACCACCGGCTGGTACGCGGCGGCGGTCGCGGCCACGCCCGGGCCCTGCAGCCCCCTGTTGAAAGCGGAGCCCATGTAATTCAGCGGCAGATACAGCGTAAAGGTGCTGCCGCTGCCGGAGATACTGCTGAGGCGGATCTCCCCGCCCAGGAGGTGGGCCAGCTCGCGGCTGATGGCCAGTCCGAGACCGGTACCACCGTACTTACGGGCGGTGCCCGCATCGGCCTGCTGGAAGGCCTCGAAGATGATCTTCTGCTTCTCCGGCGGAATGCCAATGCCGGTGTCACTGACCGAAAATTCCACCACCGAGGGAGCCTGGCCCAGTAGCGGATGCTCAGCGCCCCAGCCACCGGTGGCGATGCCGACGTGCAGTCGTACGCCGCCGCGCTCGGTAAACTTGAACGCGTTCGACAGCAGATTCTTCAGCACCTGCAGCAGGCGCTTCGAGTCAGTCGTCATCGCCCGCCCGAGACGCGTGTCGAAGTCAGCCGTGAATGACAGCTTGCGGGCATCGGCTTCGTGCCGGAAGTTGCGCTCGATGGTCTCGCGCAGATGCGTGAACAGCAGGTCCTCGCATTCCACCGTCACCGTGCCCGATTCGATCTTCGAGAGGTCAAGGATGTCGCTGATGAGGTTCAGCAGATCGGTTCCCGCGCCGTGGATGGTCTTGGCGAATTCGACCTGGCGCGACGACAGGTTGCCGTCCGCGTTCTCTGAAAGCTGCTGGCCGAGGATCAGGATGCTGTTGAGCGGCGTGCGCAGCTCGTGCGACATGTTGGCCAGGAACTCGGACTTGTAGCGCGAGGTCAGCGCGAGCTCCGCCGCCTTGTCTTCCAGGGCGCGCCGTGCCAGCTCGATCTCCTGGTTCTTGCGCTCGACCTCCACGTTCTGCTCCGCGAGCAGCTTGGCCTTGTTGGCCAGTTCCTCGTTGGTCTGCTGCAGCTCCGTCTGCTGAGTCTGCAGCTCGCCGGCCAGCTGCTGGGACTGCGTGAGCAGTCCCTCGGTGCGCATGGTCGCCTCAATCGTGTTCAGCACGACCCCGATGATGCTGCCGGTCAACTGCTCGAGGAAGGCGAGGTGGGAAGCGGTAAAGTCGCCCAGCGAACCCAGTTCCACCACCGCCTTCACGTGTCCTTCGTACAGCACCGGCAGTACGATGACGTTGCGCGGACGCGCATTGAACAACCCGCCGCTGACCTGGATGGAATCCGACGGAATATCCGTCAGCAACAGTCGCTGCCGGTCGGCGGCCGCCTGACCAACCAGGCCTTCACCCATCGCGTAGCGCCGCGGCTCATGATTCGCGTGTCCCTCATCCGCGTAGCTGGCGAGTTCCTTCAGGCACGGCCCGTTGGGCGCGCCGTCCATCACATAGATGATCCCCTGCTGGGCGTTGACCAGAGTTGCCAGCTCAGACAGCAGCAGCTTGCCGACCGTCACCAGGTCGCGCTGACCCTGCATCATGCGACTGAACTTGGCGAGGTTGGTCTTCAGCCAGTCCTGTTCGGTATTGCGCTCGGTCGTCACGCGCAGATTCCCGATCATGGCGTTGATATTGTCCTTGAGCTCCGATACCTCCCCGCGCGCCTCCACCTGAATCGAACGGGTCAGGTCGCCCTTGGTCACGGCGGTCGCCACCTCGGCGATGGCGCGCACCTGGTTGGTCAGGTTTGCAGCCAGCAGGTTCACGTTCGCCGTCAGATCCTTCCAGGTGCCCGCCGCGCCCGGCACGTGCGCCTGGCCACCCAGGCGCCCCTCCACACCCACTTCGCGCGCGACGCTTGTGACCTGGTCTGCGAAAATCGCCAGCGTATCCGTCATGCTGTTGATGGTGTCAGCCAGGGCATTGACTTCGCCCTTGGATTCCACCGTGAGACGCTGACGCAGGTCGCCGTTGGCAACCGCGGTCACGACTTTGACGATGCCGCGCACCTGGTTGGTGAGGTTGTTCGCCATCACGTTGACGTTGTCCGTGAGGTCCTTCCAGGTGCCGGCCACGCCGGGCACGACCGCCTGGCCGCCGAGTTTGCCCTCGGTACCGACCTCGCGCGCAAGACGCGTCACCTCCGCCGCGAAGCCGTTCAGCTGGTCCACCATGGTGTTGATGGTTTCCTTCAGCTGTAGGATCTCGCCCTTCACGTCGACCGTGATCTTGCGCGACAGGTCGCCGCGTGCGATGGCCGTGGAGACTTCGGCAATGTTGCGCACCTGGCCGGTGAGGTTGCGCGCCATCGAATTGACGTTGTCGGTCAGGTCTTTCCAGGTTCCGCCGACACCGGGCACGATCGCCTGCCCGCCAAGCTTGCCCTCGGTGCCGACCTCGCGCGCCACGCGCGTTACTTCGGCAGCAAAGCTGTTGAGCTGATCCACCATCGTATTGACGGTTTCCTTCAGCTGCAGGATCTCGCCGCGTACGTCGACCGTGATCTTGCGCGACAGGTCACCACGCGCGATGGCGGTGGCGACCTCGGCGATGTTGCGCACCTGCCCGGTCAGGTTGCTCGCCATCGAGTTGACCTTGTCGGTCAGATCCTTCCACACGCCGCTCACGTCCTTGACGTCGGCCTGACCGCCGAGCTTGCCTTCGGAGCCGACCTCGCGCGCCACGCGCGTCACTTCAGCGGCGAAGGCGTTCAGCTGATCGACCATCGTGTTGATGGTCTGTTTCAGCTGCAGGATCTCCCCGCGCACGTCCACCGTGATCTTGCGCGACAGGTCACCACGCGCGATGGCGGTGGCGACCTCTGCGATGTTGCGCACCTGGCCGGTCAGGTTGCTCGCCATCGAGTTGACATTTTCGGTCAGGTCCTTCCAGACCCCACTGACGCCCTTAACTTCCGCCTGTCCACCGAGGTTACCCTCGGTGCCGACCTCGCGCGCCACGCGGGTCACTTCTGCGGCAAACGCATTCAGCTGGTCCACCATGGTGTTGATGGATTCCTTGAGCTGCAGGATCTCACCCTTAACGTCCGCGGTGATCTTGCGCGACAGGTCGCCGTTGGCGATGGCGGTGGCAACCTCTGCGATGTTGCGCACCTGGCCGGTGAGATTGCCGGCCATGGAGTTCACGCTGTCGGTCAGATCCTTCCAGGTGCCGGCCACTCCGGGTACCACCGCCTGGCCACCGAGCTTGCCCTCGGTGCCCACCTCACGGGCCACGCGCGTGACTTCGGAGGCGAACGAGCGCAGTTGGTCGACCATCGTATTGATGGTCTCCTTCAGCTGCAGGATCTCCCCGCGCACGTCCACGGTGATCTTGCGCGACAGGTCGCCGCTGGCAATGGCTGTCGAGACTTCCGCGATGTTGCGCACCTGGCCGGTCAGGTTGCCGGCCATCGAGTTGACGTTGTCGGTCAAATCCTTCCAGGTGCCGGCGACTCCGGGCACCGCCGCCTGGCCGCCGAGCTTGCCCTCGGTGCCCACTTCGCGCGCCACGCGCGTGACCTCGGCCGCGAAACTGTTGAGCTGATCGACCATCGTATTGATGGTGTTCTTCAGCTCGAGAATTTCGCCCTTTACGTCCACGGTGATCTTGCGCGACAGGTCGCCACGCGCAACCGCGGTGGTGACCTCGGCAATATTGCGCACCTGGCCGGTCAGATTGGTGGCCATTGCGTTGACCGAGTCGGTCAGATCCTTCCAGGTGCCGGCCACGCCCGAAACGATCGCCTGGCCGCCGAGCTTGCCTTCCGTGCCGACCTCGCGCGCCACGCGCGTCACCTCGGAGGCGAACGAGCGCAGCTGGTCGACCATGGTGTTGATGGCTTCCTTCAGCTGCAGGATCTCCCCGCGCACGTCCACGGTGATCTTGCGCGACAGATCGCCATTGGCGACCGCGATGGTGACCTCCGAAATGTTGCGTA
>Ga0209624_10000558_pt1 | contig 32875 bp, 27 predicted proteins | sample JacPinW_OM2H0_O1_FD_188565 | JGI IMG/M metagenome (GOLD analysis project Ga0209624, IMG submission 188565) | Forest soil microbial communities from Algoma, Ontario, Canada - Jack Pine, Ontario site 1_JW_OM2H0_O1 (SPAdes) (version 2) | ecosystem: Environmental > Terrestrial > Soil > Boreal...
AGCTGGGTTCACCGTGGTGTCGGGGCCGGAGGTCGAAGATGACTTCCACAATTTTGAAGCGCTCAACATCCCAAAGAATCATCCAGCGCGCGCCATGCACGATACGTTTTACTTCCCCGACGGCAGGTTGCTGCGCACGCATACCTCGCCGGTGCAGATTCGCACCATGCGCTCCCAACCGCCTCCCTTGGCGATCATCGCCCCGGGCCGCGTTTATCGCATCGACTCGGATATGACGCATACGCCCATGTTTCATCAAGTCGAGGGAATGGTGATCGGCGAGCGCGTCAGCTTCGCGAATCTAAAGGCGATGCTGCACACCTTCTTCGAGCGCTTCTTTGAACGGCCGTTGGCGATGCGCCTGCGGCCTTCGTATTTTCCATTCACCGAGCCTTCCGCAGAAGCGGATATCGAGTGTGTGTTCTGCGACGGCAAGGGCTGCCGGGTTTGCAAGCACACAGGCTGGCTCGAGATTTTAGGGTGCGGAATGATTCACCCAAACGTATTGAGCGCCGCGGGGATCGATAGTGAGGGCTGGCAGGGCTATGCCTTCGGCATGGGGATCGACCGCCTGGCCATGCTGCGTTATGGCGTCGATGACCTGCGTTTGTTTTTCGAAAACGACCTGCAGTTCTTGAAGCAGTTTCCGTGAGCGCGGAACGAAGATGAAAGTCACTTATCGCTGGCTGAAAGAATTTACGCCCATCGACGCGGCGCCCGATGAACTGGCTGCGCAGCTCACCATGGCCGGCTTGGAAGTCGAGTCCCTTAGCGTAGTGGCGCCGCCATTTTCCGGCGTCGTGGTAGGGCAAGTGCTGCAAGCCGGCCGCCATCCGGATGCAGAGAAGCTATCGCTTTGCCAAGTGACCACCGACGGTGAGAATCGGCTGCAGATCGTGTGCGGCGCAAGGAATGTCCGCCCCGGCCTCAAGGTGGCCGTCGCCATGGTGGGGGCAAAGCTGCCGAATGATGTGCAGATCAAGCGCGCCACGCTGCGCGGTCAGGAATCAAACGGCATGTTGTGTTCGGCGCGCGAGTTAGGTCTTGGCGACGAGCACGACGGCATCATGGAGTTGGCGGCGTCGCTGCCGCTGAATCAAGACGTGCGCGACGCACTGGATCTGGATGACTGGGTGCTGGACGTGAACGCCACACCGAATCGCGGCGACTGCATGAGCGTGTTCGGCATCGCCCGCGACTACAGCGCGGCTCGAGAGCGGCGCTACATCCAATATCCGGTTGCCCCCGTCGGCAGCAGCCAAGCAGCAGTTTTTCCCGTGTCGCTCGAATCGCCGGGGTGCCCGGTGTTCGCGTCCCGCGTCATTCGCGGCGTAACGCCGAACGCGCAGTCTCCCGAGTGGCTGCGCGAACGTTTGCGCCGCGTAGGGTTAAACAGCATTTCGGCGATAGTCGATGTCACCAACTACGTCATGACCGAGTTGGGACAACCCCTGCATGCCTACGATGTGGCCAAACTGGCAAAAGGCATTTCGGTACGCGCCGCTGCGCCTCGCGAGCGGATCACACTGTTGGACGACAAAGAATACCAACTCGATCCTGAATTTCTGGTCATCGCCGACGCGAGCGGCGCGATCGGGCTGGCAGGAATCATGGGAGGGCGGCGCACTGCCATTTCCGACTCCACCACCGACGTGCTGTTGGAGTCGGCTCATTTCATACCGGACGCCGTTTCGGGACGCGCGCGCCGCTTGGGGCTATTCACGGATGCTGCGCAACGTTTCGAGCGCGGCGTCGATCCGACCTTGCCGGCGATTGCCATTGAGCGTGCGACGGCGCTTCTGCAAGCCTGTGTTGGCGGCGCGCCTGGACCGGTTCAAGTGGCGCGTGGCGCCGCGGCCGCGCCGCGCGACGAGCCATGGGTGCCACTGCGCCGCGATCGCGTGACCCGATTGCTGGGCACGCCCGTGCCCGACGACGAAGTGCGCGCGGTCTTAGGGGCAATCAGCGAGGCAGTCGAAGTCACGCCTGACGGTTGGCGCGTGCGCAAGCCCGCGCATCGCTTCGACATCCGAGTTGAAGCGGATCTCATCGAGGAAGTCGCGAGGCTTAGGGGCTTCGATCGCATCGCGGAGATTCACGCGGTCGCGCAGCAGATTGCAGGTACGGCGACTGAAGCGCGCGTAGCGGACGACCGGGTTCTGACCGCGATGGCGGACCGAGGCTATCGCGAAATCATCAGCTATGCCTTTGTCGATCCTCTGATGCAGCAACAACTATTTCCGGACACGCCGACCCTCAAACTTGCGAATCCAATTTCGGCCGATTTGAGCGAGATGCGCGTGTCGTTGTGGCCCGGGCTTATCAATGCCTGCCGTGAAAACTTGAGAAGGCAGCAAACACGCGTGCGGCTATTCGAGATCGGCAGCAAATTTAACGTTTCCACAAATGCACAGAACCCGGAGTTGCAGGAAATCGAAACTCTCGCCGGCATTGCAACAGGAACGCGCTGGCCGCAGCAGTGGGGCAGTCAGAGCGAAGCGGTGGACTTTTACGATGTGAAGGACGATGTGCTCGAGGTATTGGCGCTGACCGGCGATGCGGGCGGCGTAATATTCGAACCGGATTCGCTGTCCGTATTGCGTCCCGGCCGCGCCGCGCGAATTTACCGCGGCGGCAAGCCAATCGGCTGGATTGGAGAGATTCATCCGCAGGTCGTGAAAGCGCTCAATTTGCCGACGACAGCATTTTTATTTGAACTAGAAATGAAATCAGCATTTCGTTCTAAGCGATTAAAATTCAATAAGATATCTAAGTTTCCGAGTGTCCGAAGGGACCTGTCCATCGTGGTCGATGAAAGCGTCCCCCTCGCAGTTTTGCAGGAAAATGTTACTGTTAGCGCGTCAGGCTTATTGAGCGAGCTGAGGGTGTTCGATGTCTATCGGGGCCCTAGCATAGAAACTGGACGAAAAAGTGTCGCTTTAGGCTTGATTTTGCAGGACTCTTCCCGCACTCTTACTGATATCGACGCAGATGCCGTGGTAACCGCGGTGGCTACCCGGTTACGGGATGTATTGAGCGCCACAATAAGAGATCAATAAGCATGGCAGCCCTGACTAAGGCGGAAATGGCCGAAGCCCTATTCGATCAATTGGGGCTCAATAAGCGCGAAGCGCGCGAACTCGTCGATCTTTTTTTCGAGGAGATTCGTGCTGCGCTATCCTCGGGCGAACAAGTCAAACTATCTGGATTTGGCAATTTCGATTTGCGGGATAAGAATCGCCGCCCTGGGCGCAATCCTAAAACGGGTGAAGAAATTCCCATCAGCGCCCGTCGCGTTGTCACATTCCGTCCTGGTCAGAAACTGAAGGCGCGCGTCGAGGCATATGCTGGAACCAAGCAACAATAGCGAACTGCCGCCGATTCCGGGGAAGCGCTATTTCACGATCGGCGAGGTCAGCGATCTGTGCGGCGTCAAACCCCACGTGCTTCGCTATTGGGAGCAGGAATTCCCGCAGCTCAAGCCGGTCAAGCGCCGCGGCAATCGACGCTACTATCAGCGCCAAGACGTGCTGATCATTCGCCAAATTCGCAGCCTGCTGTACGAGCAGGGCTTTACCATCGGCGGAGCTCGCAATCGTCTCACAGGCGATGATGCGCAAGTGGACCTCAATCAAAGCCAGCAGCTGATCCACCAAATGCGTTTGGAGCTGGAAGAGCTGATTAAGATTCTGCGCCGCTAGGCCTAAGCGGCACTCGAGATCTTGGAGCCCAATTGGGCTATCATTCGGGGTCTCGGTCGGGGCGTGGCGCAGCCTGGTAGCGCACTTGCATGGGGTGCAAGGGGTCGCAAGTTCGAATCTTGTCGCCCCGACCAATTTACGCGTTCAGGCTCGAACGCGGGTTCTTGCCCATGAACACAGAAGTAAAGCTCGAAGGATCCATTGCGCAATCGCCGTACGCCGGCCGTAGCGCGCAGATGTTTCCGCACCTCACGCCGGTGCAAATCGCTCGCCTCAGCGCGCATGGCCGTAAGAGCGCCATTCAAAAGAGCGAGGTGCTGGCCGAGCCCGGCGATCGGCTGCCGATGTATGTCGTTCTTTCCGGAAGCATCGAGATCGTGCAGCCAACCTTAACCGGGGAGACACTCATCGTAGTCCACACCGCGGGAAGCTTTTCCGGCGACGTGGGCACGTTGCGCGGCATCAGCACGGTGGTGCGCATGCGTGTCCGCGAAGGCGGCGAGGTGCTGTCGATTGACGAGGCGCATCTGCGCACGATTTTTCAGACCGACGCGGAGCTGAGCGAGCTTTTCATGCGCGCTTTTATTTTGCGGCGCGCGGCCCTGATTTCGACTCAGAGCAGTGACGTCGTGTTGCTTGGCTCGACGCACTCCGCGGGTACCCTTCGGCTGCAGCAGTTCCTGACCCGCAACACCTTCCCGTTCGTGAATCTCGATGTCGACAGCGACCCAACGGTCCGCGAATTGCTGGACCGCTTCCAGCTCAAGGTCCAGGACATTCCGGTCGTGGTCTGCCGCGGTTCCGTGGTGCTCAAGAATCCGAGCAACGAAGAAGTCGCCGCCTGCTTGGGGATGAACCAGCAGATCGATGACGACCGCGTGCGGGACGTCATCGTGGTCGGTGCAGGGCCGGCGGGGCTGGCCGCGGGAGTCTATGGCGCATCCGAGGGCCTTGACGTATTGGTGCTTGAAACCGGCACGCCGGGCGGTCAAGCCGGATCGAGCTCGAAGATCGAGAATTATTTGGGATTCCCCACGGGGATCTCCGGGTTGGCCCTCGCTGCTCGAGCCCTGATTCAGGCTCAGAAATTTGGCGCGGAAATCAGAACTGCGTACTCCGCGCTGCACTTGAACTGCGATGAGCGGCCCTACGCAATAGAATTTACGAATGGCCATGCCGTGCGCACGCGTACAGTGATCATTGCAACCGGCGCCGAGTACCGCCGGTTGTCGCTGGATAACGCGTCGCGTTTTCTGGACATGGGAATTTACTACGCCGCGACGGCCACCGAGGCGCGGCGTTGCGGAACTGCAGAAGTCGTGGTGGTGGGCGGCGGCAACTCCGCAGGTCAAGCCGCGGTCTATCTCGCCGCCAAGTGCAAGCGCGTCAATTTGTTGGTGCGGGGAAACGGCCTGGCGGACACCATGTCGCAATATCTCATTCGCCGCATTGCAGACACGCCGAACATTATTTTGCGTACTCGAACCGAAATCACATCGCTCGAAGGCCAGGAGCAGCTTACCCGCGTGACCTGGAAGACCGCGCCGGGCAACGTGCCCGAAACACATGATATTGGCCACGTGTTTCTCATGGCGGGCGCGCTGCCTTGCACCGGTTGGCTAAATTCTTGCATTGCACTGAACGAAAAGGGATTTGTCCGCACCGGCGCTGATTTGCGCAGCGAGGATCTGCCGGCGTCGAAATGGACGAATTCCCGTCAGCCCGAATTTTTCGAGACCAGTATTCCCGGGATCTTTGCGGTCGGTGATGTGCGCTGCGGTAGCGTCAAGCGAGTTGCGGCTGCGGTAGGCGAGGGTTCAGCCTGCATCCAACAGGTTCATCGGGTGCTTCACGAGTGATCGGGTCCAATGACCGAACTAGAGTTCGGTAACTTTTTCGGGACTACAGGCGCCGGACAGCAGATGAATGACGCCGACCAGGTTCCCATGCAGGCGCCCGAGTCGATCGATATGGTTCTCGGGCCGAAACGTCTTCGCGGTATTCACGAGGAGGGGCTTCAGAATATGGAACGAAGCTTCGCGCAGCGATAACGCCCCCTTCTTGTACAAATACCAAGCGTTCACGATTTGCGAGTAGCCGTATCTCTTACCGGATACCCGCCCTGACTGAAGCCCCAGATGCACGCCGACGAGTGAATTGCATTCGACCAAGCGGCCTTTTTTTGCCGCCTTCCGTGAGAATTCTTTGTCCTCCAGCCAACCATAGAGAGCCAGCCGTTCGTCGAATTGCATGTCGTCAATGGCAGACATTCTGAACGCCATGTTGCATCCGTAGAGATCCGCGATATCAGACACGGTGCGCGGATCGTCAGAGCGGGGCGCCGCGATGATATGCCGCGCTTCCTGCCACGACATGGGATGTGTTTTTACTCCGTCACGAATCACGACGCCATTCGCTCCGGCAATGTTCGATTCAGACGAAAATAGCCCCACACACTGCTCAATCCAATTCCCAGCCGGCGCAAAATCATCATCGAAAAAGATCGCGACGTCAGCGCGACCGCGCACCCGCTCTAAACCCGCGTTGCGCTGCGCAGTCAATCCGGTTGGACCGAAGACGTATTCGACATTCAAGCCGGTCGCAAGCGGGATCTCTATATCTGAGGCTGCTGTTGCAGAAATTACAATCGTCGATGGGGCCAGAGACTGGTTTTCCAACAGACCGATGAGTTCGGGGACGGCTTGCGGTCTACCCTTGGTGGCAAGAATGACGGCGACCCGAACTGGTGCTGCGAGGTGTCCATTGCAGGAGCCGGAAATCATTTCGATAAGTTACTCAACAAGGTTCTTCGTATCGCCGTCGATATTGATACGGAATTGTTGTAAATGGATGACATCGCGCAGTTCGCAAAGTTCGCTGCGCCGCAAAGTTCGCGGTGCGTCGCGAGCCTGCTAGGGATGGGCTAATAGAACATTTCGAATCGAGGAGTGCAAGGGCCGTTTCTTGAATGATGATTTCAATTCGCGACACATCAAAGGTAGGATAAATCCGACTGCGATCATCGCCGCAAAGTGACATGGCCGCATCCTGTGTGCTATTACATCTTGCGCTAACACGACGGCAACAAGTCTTGGCTCATGAGCACTTCCAGTATCCGAAGCGTCCGCATTTATCACAATAATCTTTGGGCCAGATATAAGGGCGCCATATTCTCCAAGCTTTTTGCGAACAGCATCGGCAGCGCAGTCTCTACCGCATTCGTACAGGTGGGAGAAACGGACTCCGATCGGAAGGATATGGGCGGGGTGGATCGCTCCTATCACCAATACCCGTACAGTCTTTTGTTCCGCGGATCGTACGATCAGATCCCGCGGTACAAGTTGATCGCATCGCTATCGGCGGACTTGATCAAGAACCCCAGCGACTTGGTTGTTCTGCCCGGCTATCACCGTCTGGAGTATTGGGTGATGTTGATCATATGCATCTTGCGGCGTCGCAGGCGTGCGGTATTTTGTGATTCAACTGCTTTCGATCGTGAAAAAAAGCCTTGGAAAGAGAAGGCGAAGGCCATTTTCTTTCGGCAGTGCGACGGCGTTTTTTGTTATGGCACCCGAAGCAAACAATACGTTGCGAGTTATGGGATCGACCCGCAAAAGATCTTCGATGGTTGCCAGGCGGCCGCGCTCGCGCACGACTACGACGCTGCAGCGATACAGTCGTATTACGGCGGCCACTCATTCAGCTCCGCTCCGTCGTCTAAATTTCTGTACGTGGGTCGCCTGGCGGAGCAGAAGGGTCTGTTCGACTTACTTGACGCTCTCTGCCGCATCCGCGAACACAACCCCGAGGCCACGCTCGACTTGGTGGGATCTGGATTGCTGGAGGAAGACTTAAGGCAGAAGGCGCGGCGGCTCGGAATTGAATCGGCTGTGGCATTTCTCGGTTTAAAAACTCCGGAAGACATCGGCAGATTACTGATGCGCAGTGCCGCGATGATTCTTCCTAGCCATACAGAGCCTTGGGGGCTGGTGGTCAATGAAGCACTCAGCTTCGGCTGCCCGGTGGTCGTAAGCGACGTCTGCGGCTGCGTGCCGGAACTCGTTCGTGACGGCATCACTGGATATTCATTCCCCGCCGGCGATGTGGATGCGTTAACCAATGCCATGATGAGCGTCGCGCGGCTGTCTAAAGATCGAAACGAAATCGCTGGTCGGTGCATGGATGTGATTGCAAATTTTACACCGGAGCGAGCGGCTGCGCAGATTCTGCGCGGTTGCGTTTCCATTTTGAACACACCACAATGACTCGTTGGTAGCGCTTTTTGGGTCCTTTTATCTATGGGGCGGAGATTCCCCGACCGACCCTGTCGCGCGCCAGATCCAGAAGGCCAATCGATTATGAATAATTATAATGGGACGCCTGGCATGCACGTTCGCGTTCACAGTACCGTGCAATGAAGCGGGTATTAACGTACGGCACGTTTGATCTATTCCACGTCGGCCATATACGCCTGCTTGAGCGCGCAAGGGCGTTAGGCGATTATCTTGTGGTGGGACTTTCCACCGATGAGTTTAATTTAGGGAAAGGAAAGAATAGTGTTTTCAGCTACGCCGAGCGGTTCGCGATACTCAGCGCAGTAAGACACGTTGATAAGATAATTCCTGAGGATAACTGGGAGCAGAAGCTGAACGACGTCCTCGTCAATGAAATCGATATTTTCGTCATCGGGGACGATTGGCGGGGCAAGTTCGATTTTCTCAAAGCGCATTGTGAAGTTACGTACCTGCCCAGGACCGCGGGCATTTCAACGACCTACATTAAGTACCTTATTTCAGAGCAATGAATAAACGGGCCGGCGCAATTAAAGTGGGGGTTCGCACGATTGCGGCTGCCGTGTTTCGGCTCTGCGACTATCTCGTCCCCAAGGATAATCGGATTGTGCTGGTCACCTTACCCGACGGGGATGATCAGGGCGCTTCCTTGTGTCTGGCGCTGGAGAAATTGAGGTGGAAAGGGGAGATCCATTGGCTGGTGCATCAAGACCCGGCCCCGTTCGGCGAGTGGCAGCAGCGGCGCGGTTTGGGCAATGTCTCCATTTGTTTTTCGCATCTGTATTCGCTTCGCGGGATTTGGGCCTACTTCAAAGCGAGCTACGTGTTTTATACCCATGGCGCATTGTTCAACTATGCCCCTCCGAGGGGCAAGCTGGTGGTCAACCTATGGCATGGCATGCCGATCAAGAAGATTTGGCGGGGGGTACCGGGCTCTGAATTGCCGCTGTCCACGTATCTAATCAGCACATCTGTTTTTTTCAGCAACGTGCTCATCAAAGCGAGCGGATTCAGCTCGGATAAATTGCTCGTGACCGGGCTGCCACGAAATGATTTTTTGACCATGGCACGCCCAAAGTCGGTAGAGTTTGTGACGCGCTTGCGCGGCGATGCCCATCGCCTCATCTTTCTTATGCCCACCTATCGGGACTCGGCGCGTGGATTCATAACTCACGATGGGACGGAGACCAATACGGTGTTGGGGTTGAGCGAAGCGGATGCGCGGCAGCTGCATACCTGGCTGGAAATGAATCACTGTAAATTGATTGTCAAGCCGCATCCCATGTCCATCAATTCGGGAAAGCCATTCGAGGATGATGCCCACTGGGCGATGATAGACGAGCACACGCTGTTCCAAAATGGTCTCGGACTCTACGAATTGTTGGCTCAAGTGGACTTGCTGGTGACCGACGTTTCGTCCGTTTATGTCGATTTTTTGATTACCCAGCGCCCGCAGATCCTCTATTTCCCCGATCTGAAACGCTATAAGGAAACGCGAGGACTGCTGCTTGATCCGCTCGAGGACTATTCACCGGGTCCCATCGCGCAAACGTTTTCTGAGCTTCAGAATTGTCTGGATGTCTGGTTGTCGGGTGATGATTGTTGGCTGGCGCGTCGCGCGCAGCTTCGAGATCTCATGATACCCGCATCGCCGCAATCAGCCGCGGAATCATTGCTCGCCGCACTCGCCATCCACGCTTCCTAGCAAGCGACTTCATGGTGCGGGCCGCTGCAGGATCCAGAAGGCGGAGCTGGGGGCGAGTTTTTTTGCGAAGGTATCGCGCCAATAGTGTTCGTTCCATCGAAATGCGGCGCTTAACAGCCAATCCACCATGACCAGTGGCATCACGGCGAAGGGTGAAGGCACGCCGAGTTTTTTTGCAATCGCCGATAATGGGTTGAACATGCACGCACGACGGGCCAAGACTTTGAATCCAATCGTGCGCACCAAGGTTTCGAACCATTCGATAGGCAGGCCGCGCTCATTGGCGGTCAAGCCGGCTCGTGCCTTGCGCCAGTCGCCCATGGAAGAGATCGGTTCCCGCAAAACGAACAGTCCACCGGGCTTCAGCACGCGGGCGATCTCTGCGACGACATGACTAACATTGGGGATGTGGTGCAGTACGCCAAATGACGTGGCCAGATCAACCGTGTCCGAATCGACTTCAATATCGCCGATCGCGGAGGGCTTCATATAACGAGCCGGCCTGCCGCCGATGTCGTTGTGCCACCATTTTTCCGCCGGTTCAATCGCGATGAACCGGCCGACGACGGGTGCAAGGGGAGCGATGTCGTCGCCGGCAGCGCATCCCAACGCCAAACAGGTGTCGAATTGCCGCTTGAGCAGACTGCCGATCGCATGAAATTGGTTTAGAGCGTCGTACTCATAGGTATATTGGTTATTTGCATCCGTAATCCTGTAGTGATCGGATAGAAGATCGAAGTATCCGGTGACCTCGCTTTCGTACCACTCGCGGATCTGATCTGACGAGAACCGGTCCCCATAGAGCGTTCGGCCTGAGATTTCCTCATCTGTTGCAGGTGGAATCGCCATCGGGTTAATTTACACCCAATTGCGGGCCGGCCGGCAAGCCGCTAGGCAGCAGGCGCTTGCCGCAACACGAGTCTACGCAACACGCCGGATACTTCCGCGATCACCGGCCGGTCTATCGAGTAGACCATCGCGGTGAAAATGCCGATTGCCGCCACTGTGCGCAGGGCCGAGAAAACCGCGGAATGGACATTAGACATCAGCAATGGCTGCGTGTGATTCATAAGCACCAGCGCTGCCGCGGGTAGCCAAAACGGCATGAACGCACGGACGGCAAAACCGGAAATATCGCCTGCCCGCCCACCGAGAATACGAACCGCGAAGGAGAAATCGACCAAGCCGCTCAACAATCGTTGCAGTGCGACGGCAATCGATGCCCCCTGCAAATCGTCGACATAGGCTCCAACCAAGGCGGCCAGCATCATGCTGCCCGCATCCAGCCCCAGGAGTCCGGTGCGCAATCTCCATTTACCAAAGGAATCAAGGGTCACGGAGCCAATGGGCGACAACATCCGCATTGGCAGCGTTAGCGCGATGGCGACTGCAGTCACGATCGCCATGTCCCATTTGCCGCGCCATACGAAATGCATCAGCCAGGGTGCGAAACCAACCACACCCAGGCACAGGACGCTGCATGCGAAGTGGATAACCGAGCTCGCGCGCAAGAAGGCGCGGTTCAACGCCCGCGGATCCTGCCTCATGGCGGTAAAGATCGGGAATAGCGTGTTGCCGATACCTTGCGCCAGCAATTGCCCAATGTTCGCTGTGATCTGGAAGCCGAAATAGTAGTAGCCCAAAGACTCCGCACTGATGGCGCGGCCCAGCACGAAATAGTCCCCTTGCTGCGAAAGGCCGGTCAGGAAACCGGTGACGATCAGCCACTTGGCCTGGCCCAGGATCGCAAGAAAACTCGCCATGGATAAGCCAAAGGACGCGATTTTTGTCGGAGTAATCCGGCGGTTTAGAAAATATCTGGCGATGGTCGAGATGACCAGCCCCAGGCCGATGCTGTAGTACCTGGCACCCAAAAACGCCGAGATCAGAACGACGGTGACGTTTGTCGAGGCGACATAGAAATCGATCATGCACATCTCGCGAAAGCGCAGATCGATACTGAGGCGCGCGAACTGGATCGAAATCAGGGACGCAAATGGGACAGAAAGCGCGGAGAGACCGACGACGTAGATGAGTTCTGGGTTGCGGTAGAAGTTGCCGAAGATCCATCCAAGAGCCACAAGGACGCACCCGCCAATGAGGCCCATGTATAGGGCAAAATTGGTGTAGTCGCTCACCAAAGCCTGGTATTGGTCTTGCTTCTGTATGAGCAATTTTGACGCGCCGGCGTTTTGCAGCGCGCCGACAAAAGTCACTGCGACAGAAACCACCGCGAAAATGCTGTAATCCCGTGCGTCGAGGACAAAACCCAAGACGATCTGCATGACGAATAGCAGCGCCCTGGAAAGCAATACGGAGACTGACATCCACATCATTCCGGATGTCGCCGAGGCGCCGAAGGATTTTGCTTTTTTCACGCTATCCACAAAGGCGCACTGATGGCAGGATTGCGGCGCATGTTCAACAAGGCGTTCAATGCGGACGTCGTAACCGCCTCTGCCGCAGCTCAAGCACTCGCGGAGAAAAACGCGCCGATTCGTTTGCGCATATCATTCGCAAGCGCATCAACGTACGGCTCGTGCATCATGCTGATGTGGGTGCCGACAATTTCAACAATCTCTGCCTGATGCGCGAATGCCTGCCAAATTCGGCCGATTTGCGGCAGGTGCAATAGCGGCTTCACTGTCGCCTCATATACAACGACGTTTCCCGAATAGCGCTTCGGCACATGGGCAAATAGGGCCTGGAACAAGCGATTGACAAAGGATTTGTGGACCGGTTGATAGCGCGAGACGTCCATGATGCCTGCTATCGAGTATCCGCCACCGAGCTTTTGTCCTCGCTTCAGGCCGATGGCTCCCTTGCCGATCGCCGTGGCATTGTTCGTGATGCTCCACAGCAATGAGTGGAAAGTCCGGCTCCTCATCAGGTCTCCGTGGTTTGCCCAACCACGCACGTTGCGAGTGAGCTCCGACCAATAGCTCGGCTTCCAGCGGGACAATGCCACGCCGGTGTTTTCCGGCACACCGTCGATGACGAGGAGTGGTCCGAGTTCGCGCCCGAGGATACGCAATTTGTCGGCCATCGCGAGCGCGATGACCGCGCCAACACAGTATCCGCCCAGCAATATAGGACCTTCCGGCTGGAATTTGTCCAGCGCGGCGGCGTAGTAATCCGCCAGGGATTCCACCGAGCTGCCAAATTCGATATCAGGCATCCGACTCGGCGGCGCTTGGATTCCGTAGAAGCGAATCGACGGCTCGAGGCGCCGGGCCAAATCCAGGAAATCGGTGCCGGCCACGCCCGATGCGGAGTGGACGCAATAAAATGCCGGACGCGGCGCTTCGGTCGATAGAGCGCAATCGTTGATCGGCACGATCGTCCGCTTCGAGGTGCGGGATGCGTGAGCGAATAGGGCGCTGGTGTTGCGAGGCACGGCGGTGCTCAATGGTAAACTCATCAACGAGCCCGCGCCCGCGGTTGCAGATTGTCAAAGCCAGTCTTGAGGCTCGTGTCCCAATCGATGTAGATTATTCTAGACATATTGGGCCGCATGCGCGGCTTAAAACGTCGCTCATTTACTTTTATACCCAGGCCACCCTGAATTTGATATTGCCTATTGTCGGCGTTTTATTTATACCGAACAAACTTTTTAGGAGCGACTTTAGATGGTGTAGGACGATTTGAAGTGCACGGTGCGGCTTCGGCCGACAAGGCCGCTCCTATCCCCATGATAACTTGTTAAATATATGGCAGTTGAAACCTTGATCACGGTGGGGACGACCTCCTCAAAATTGTTGCCGAATCCCATTCATCCCAGTTGGATATTGGACGGTCAGCCGGTGGCGCGCTTGGAGCTCCTGTCGAGCAGCGCGGATGGAACCGCCAGCACTTATTTCTGGGATTGTACGGCCGGGCGGTTTAACTGGTTTTATAGCTTCGATGAGACCTTCCATATCCTGGAGGGCGAGGTCAAGCTAAAATACCCCTCCGGGACATCCCACAGAGTGGTCGCCGGCGATACCGTCTTTTTCCCGGCGGGCTCAAGCGCTGAATGGACGGTGGATCATTATGTCCGAAAACTGGCTTTTTGCCGGACACCGATTCCAAGTTATCTGACTTTCGCCCGGCAAGTGGCTCGCCGGCTCAAGCGCATCGCCCGCGGCGGCTCTGCTAAGGACGCCGCCGGCTCGGGTTTGCTCTAAAGGGTACAGACGCCGGACTTCGAGGCGCTGCCGGACCAGTAAGTCAGATCTTGGACTCCCGACGGCAGGCCGGCAGAGCCGTAGATTTGAACGCCCCCGCTGAATGAAAACACGTCCACTCCGCTTCGCGATAGCGTGAACAGCGGAGTTCCGGCCTGAGAGGGTACTTGGAAGGAAACAACCCCAGCGGCCGCGTTCTGAGTGTAGGTCTTTCCGCCGACGGTGATCTTCAAGACGCCAGGACTCGTCAAAAACGCGAGCAATTCAATGTTGTTTTGCGCTACACCGTTGACGAGGGTGACTTTCTCGGTTTGCGCAGGGCTTGCCGCAGTCGTCGCTTCACGGCGGTAGAAATAATACAGGACGTCATGGGTGATCTGGGGTTGCCCGCCGCTCAGGAACCATGTGGCATAGTAGCCGGTAAGATTGTAAAAGCCCGTACCGATGGTTCGCTGCAAGGTGGCATCGGTAATGGGTGCAATCGCGCTGGTCTCCGTAAAGTCATTCCAAGTGACCACCTGGATCCAGTCTGCGTCCCCTTGGATCGAACTGTTCCACGCATCGCGGAATGCCCCGCTGTTTCCGGCTTCCCAATAGACGGAATCCTTGGGGCGGTACTGCTGCGGATCGACCGGCATCATGAAGATCTTGCCGTAGGTCTTATGAACGATTTCCGGATCGCCCTGCTGCGCGCTGGAGTCGCCGACCGTAGCCGATCCCCAATCGCCAAACCCATAGGAGAAAGGCGCGAATGCGTCCGCGCTGGCGGACCATCCCAAAAATGTCGGTACGAAGGCGATGTGAATACCTTGGGCAGCCAACCGGCTGATCACCGATTGCCACCAACTGGGTGGGTTCAGGCTGGCATCGAATGCCGTCACGACGAGGCGGCCGTCGGCTAGCCGATAAGCGGCCGGGCTGGCGGCCGCTGTCGCGATGATCGCGATCACGGCATCGCTGTCCGAGCCGAGCGCGGTAATGTCCGGCATGACCATGATCTTAAAGCGAGAGTCGACGGCGTGCGCTGCTGCGAGCATGAGGTGCAGGGTGCTGCTGCTGTCGGTCGCATCGGTCGCCGCCAGCGAGTCAAACGTGAATCCGGTAATGCCGCGTGCAATCGCCGCGCTTATCTCGCGCTCCATGTTGAGCTGCCGCCAATTCGCATTGGTGCTTACCGTAACTCCCATGGGCCTTTGGCGAAGGAAGCCGCCTTGGGCCGCCCATTTGCTGGACTCGCCGGTTTTGCTTAGATAGTTCTTGTTGTAGTAGTCATCCACCGATACGGCATTGTCGATCGAAATCGGGTAGGGGTTAAAATAATGCGCAAAAACCCGTTTTGGTGCATTGAATAAAGCGCTTGTCGAAAGCATCGCCGCGGGCAGGCAAGCGTCTCCGGATGCCGTGATGAGAGTCGAGGCTGTCGGGGGCGCCGCCGGGGTGGTCGGGGAAGCCGTAGTCGCTGTAGTTGGAGGCGTTGGTACGCCGTCGCTGGAGTTACTGCTGGATCCGCAGCCGCTGATTGCGGAGAGCAAGAACATCAAATTCAGCGCAGCTAATGCTGCGCGCGCGTTCGACCCGTATACCATAGCCACCCGTTCCTACGAAATTCGTGATTTCCGGAACGCGAGCAGCAATAGAGTGAGTTAACAAAGACGGCCCTGATGCTATCTTCGGAAACCCCGCTATCTGTGACTCACAGACCGGAAGCTTTGCGTCACCGGCTTGCGCCGGGTATGCCCTTATCGAGATGGCAGTTCACCACGAGAAATAAAAACGGGCACTGTGTCTTGGCGCACAGACAGGCGCAGGAATTTGGTGAGCAAAATGTGTGACGCAGTACCGCCAGCCGCACGTGCGGCGGTGATGTCGAGGCGATGCGCGAATTGACGATTTGAGAGCCGAAAAGACCGTGTTTTCAGCGCGTGCAGTTTTTTATGTTCTCACTGCAGTGGATCGCGGTTCCGCCGGGCGGCAAAAACCGCGGGATGTCAAGCAGCGATTCTCGAGGACCGATTCCGCCATCGGCGGCCGCAAAACAGTCTCGAACCGACGCGTGAATCCCTGGCTGCATGTCGGCAATCGCCGACGCCGATGCGGCTTGAACCGGACGTTAATCCGCGGATTGCTTGACCTCGGTTTGGGGCTAAGTCCTTGACTCGCCTAGGCGGTGCGGAAGCCCGGCAAATTCACCGGATGAACCCGGCGTGTAAGACCACAACTTACGTCGAGCAGGGCGGATGTCTGGCATCTTTGTTTGCGCAGGTCTGGCGAACTACGGCCTCAAGGATCCGCTTGGGTGGGTTTAGGGGCGATTAATGCGAATATTGATCTACAGCGCCAATTTTGCGCCTGAGCCGACCGGCATCGGCAAATATTCAGGTGAAATGGCCTGGTGGCTTGCCGAGCATGGGCACGAAGTTCGTGTGGTGTGCGCGCCGCCCTACTATCCGGCGTGGCAAGTGGATAAGAAATATCGTTGGCCGCTCTTTCGTCGCGAAAAGTGGCACGGGGTCGATGTCTGGCGTACTCCCCTTTGGGTTCCAAAGTCCCCGGGCGGGCTCACCCGAATATTGCACCTTCTTTCGTTTGCGATTACCTCGTTTCCCGTGATGTTGTGGCAGATCGCGTGGCGGCCCGATGTCGTGCTGACGGTCGCCCCGGCTTTCATGTGCGCTCCGGCCGGCTTGCTGACCGCATGGCTGTGCCGCGCCAAGCGATGGCTGCACCTGCAGGACTTTGAGGTCGACGTCGCGTTCAGCATGGGGCTGTTGAAGGGAAGGCTTTTGCAGCGAATAGTGTTGCGCGTGGAAAGATCACTGTTGCGACGGTTCGACACCGTGTCAACGATCTCCAGCCGGATGATTGAGCGCCTGCTTTGCAAGGGTGTGATCGTCGACAAAGCCCGGTATCTGCCGAACTGGGTAGATCTCTCTCGAATCAAACCTCCGAAGAATGGCAACTACCGCGCGCAGCTCGGCATACCCCCGGACGTGATTGTCGTGTTGTTCTCCGGGACGCTGGGTGGCAAACAGGGACTGATGGTCATACCTGAAGCCGCCAGACTCCTCGAGTCGCGCCCCGACATCGTCTTCGTCGTCTGCGGCGATGGAGTCATGAAGCCGCAACTCGAATCCGCGGCGGCTGGGCTGCGAAACATTCGCTTCATGCCGCTGCAGCCCGCCGGACGTGTTTCGGACCTGCTCGGGATGGCAGATATTCATCTGTTGCCACAGAGCCCCGACGCGGCAGATCTGGTGCTTCCTTCGAAACTGTCCGGCATGCTCGCGAGCGGCCGGCCGGTGATCGCAACCTGTCGTCCGGGAACCGAAATCAGCGAGATTGTCTCCAATTGCGGCTTGGTCGTGGCGCCGGAGAACAGCGAAGAAGTCGCGCTCGCGATTACTGAACTCGCGGACAACCCGGACACCAGGGTCTTGCTAGGCGGGCGGGCGAGGAGTTTCGCCGAAGAACATTTCGAGCGTGACGCCGTTTTGAGCACCATGTTTGCACCGGTCGCAATTGCAAATGAGAATGAGCTAACCCACGTGCCCGATGACGTGGCTGCGTGAGAGATAAAGACACCAATATCATCTCGCTAAGACAGGATGTCGGGGTACTCTTGAAGTACTACTTAGGTAGGGATTAGCATCGACAAAGAAGTAAAAATTATGAGCGCAGCGTACGCAGCAGTGAGTCCTAAAACCCGACACCCAGAGCGTCTTTGCCGCTGGCTTGGTCTTTTGACGTTTTTGTGCGTCTGCGCGCTTGGGTTGGGTGCGGCACCGGCGACCGCTCAGCCGGAATATCTTTTGGCGCCCGGCGATATCTTGAAGATCAGCGTGTTCAAGAATGCCGACTTGAGCCTCGATGTTCGAGTATCGGAGTCCGGTGCAATCGGTTATCCGCTCATCGGCTCCGTGCCGGTGAAAGGCCTGACTCTGCCCGCAGCAGAGAGCAAAATCGCGCAAATGCTCAGAGACGGCGGTTTTGTCGTCAATCCGCAAGTGAACATACTGCTGACCGAAGGGTTCGGGAACTTGGTTTCCGTGATCGGCGAAGTCAATAAGTCCGGCCGATATTCAGTCGATGCTGCGGGCGGCCATGTTTCCGGAATGCTTGCGGCGGCCGGGGGAGTCTCGCCGACCGGTGGTGAGCTGGTCTCGGTATCCGGCGTGCGCAACGGCAAGCCATTTCGAAGAGACGTTGATATTGTCAAAATGTCTTCGACCGGAAATACGGCCGATGACATTGAGCTTTATGGCGGCGATACGGTCTATGTCAATCGCGCCCCCATGTTCTACATTTATGGACAAGTCCAAAAGCCCGGTCAGTATCGGCTCGAGCGTGCTATGACGGTGATCCAGGCGCTCGCTACCGGGGGTGGCGTCACCGGCAAGGGGACACAGCGCGGCATCGTTCGACACCGCCGTGACGCCAATGGAAAAGTGAAGGAAGAGGGCGTTTCAATGGATGACGACGTCCAGGACAGGGACGTGATTTATGTCAAAGAGAGTTTGTTTTGATCAATTTCAACCTACATAGTTGCCGCCACGGAGGCCGCGCTTAGCATGAGTTTCAATCAATTTCTGGTGATTCTGCGCGCCCGGTGGCGGATCGCCGCGGGCGTCTTCTTCGCCGTGGTCCTCTTGGTCGCATTCGCGAGCTTCGTCTGGCCCAAGCAATACACGGCGATTGCTTCCATCGTCATCGACGCCAAAACCGACCCCGTTGCCGCGGGTGGTGCCGCCGGCATGGCTGGGCAGCAGCCACTGGCCACGTACGTCAATACGCAAGCCGACATCATCGCCAGCGAACGCGTGGCACAGCGTGTCGTGAAGACGTTGAAGCTGGACCAGCAACCCGAGGCGAGGAAGCTGTGGGCGAAGGGCACCAACGAAGATATCAGCATTACCATCGCGAACTTTCTCATCGAGAAAAAACTTCTTGTCGCGCCCGCTCACGACAGCCCGACGCACGCGAGCAACGTCATCGATATATCGGTCCAATGGTCAGACCCGGCCACGGCCGCGGCATTGGCCAATGGTTTTGCGCAGGCCGCGATTGAGACCAATATCGAATTGAAAGTGGAGCCGGCCAAGCAGTACGCGAGCTGGTTCGATCAGCGTGCGCGTGCGCTGCGCGCGGATCTGCAGGAAAAGCAAAAGCTGCTTTCCGACTTTCAAAGCAAGAATGGGATCATTGCGACCGACGAAAAACTGGACGTCGAGAACGCACGCTTGACCGAACTGTCCACCGACTTGGTCAATATCCAGGGACAGCGGCAGGAGAGCCAATCGCGCCAGCATCAGGTCGGTTCCGACATCAATTCGCTGCCGGAAGTATTGCAAAGCCCGGTCATTCAGACGCTGAAGGCCGCCTTGTCGACGGCCGAGGCAAAGCGGCCGGATATCGCCTCGCGCCTGGGCAAGAACCATCCTGACTACCAAGCGGTGGAAGGAGAGATTTCCAATCTGCGAAGCCGCATAGCGCAAGAGAGTGCCAATATCGCGGCATCCCTCGGCAGTACGACCCAGGTCAATGTGCGGCGTGAAAACGATGTGCGCCAGGCGCTGGAGGCCCAGAAGAAGCGCGTCCTCGAGTTGAAATATCAGCATGACCAGGCGGCGATGTTCCAAAGCGACGTGACATCGGCGCAGCGTGATCTGGACGAAGTGTCCCAGCGGTTGGCACAAAGCAACTTGGAGAGTCTGACGCAGCAGACCAACGTCGTGCAATTGAGCACCGCATCGGTGCCCAAGGAGCCTTCCAGTCCCAAGCTCATCATCAATTTGATTCTTGCGGTATTTTTGGGGGGCATGATGGGAATCGGAGCTGCTGTGTCAGCCGAGATGCGCAACCGCTGCGTGCGCGAAGACGAAGACATGTTGGAGGTTCTAGGAGTGCCCTTGCTCGGCAAAATTCCTTTCATCCAAGTGCGTTCAATCGATGCTCGGGCGCCGCAGACGGCAACTGCTCGACTCGAACCGTCGGTGATTTGAGTGTTTTCGCCGTTCCAACCAAGAGCTTCAAATGAATAAAGTCATTGATAGGCCCATACCCATGAAGCGTCGAGATGCTCCACAGGACCGCGGCCGTGCGATAGGCGCAATACTTGTGGAGCAGGGCCGGCTGAATGCCCAAGACGTGGACGACATTCAGCGCTTTGCCAGTGCGCACGGGGTGCGATTTGGTGAGGCGGCGGTGCAGATGAAACGCATCTCGGAGCACGACATCGAGTCGGCGCTCGCGCAACAATACAATTATCCGGTGTTGGCACGCGGCGGGGTGGGCGGCGTGGCCGATGATGTCATCGCGGCCCATCAGCCGCAGAGTGAAGCGGTCGAACCGCTGCGCGCGTTGCGCAGTCAACTAATTCTGCGTTGGTTCAACAGCGCCACCCGCAAAGTGTTCGCCGTCACCAGCGCGGAACGAGGCGAAGGCCGCAGCTGGCTCGCCGCCAATCTAGCGACCATGTTCGCGCAGCTCGGAGAGCGAACGCTGCTGATCGATGCCGACATGCGGCATCCGCGCCAACATCGACTATTCAATATCGACAATTCGGTGGGCTTGTCCGCGCTGCTGACGGGACGCGCCGGCCGGGAAATCGCCCGCCGGATACATCCTCAGCTGCGGTTGTACGTGTTGCCGGCGGGTATCATTCCGCCCAACCCGCAGGAGCTGCTCGCGCGTCCGGTCTTCGAAGTGATTCTCGATCATTTTGCCGGCCAATTCAGCCTGGTAATCATCGATACACCGGCGGTGTCGGAAACCGCGGATGCGCAGATTCTGGCGGCGAATGCCGGCAACGCAATAATGGTCGCGCGCCGCAATCAGACACGGCAGTCAAAGTTGGCCGCGGCGATGGAGATATTGGCCGACACCGGAGTAAACGTTATCGGCAGCGTTCTCAATGAGCATTGAGCCGTAATGCATGTCATGTTTAGCCCAAGATGAAGACAAAGGCATCGATCAACGTTTTTAGCTTACGGATGCTAATTGCACTAGTGATAGTGCTGATCGAGGTGGTGTTCATCAACAGCTTGGCCACGGCTGGAATAGAACTCATACTTTCCAGCGTCGTCGTGACGATAGCGTTGCTCATACAGCTGAGATTCGGTGTGCGCGAGTCCGCCGCCGCACCTGCGGACATCGTGGTTTTCATTTTCAATTGGTTGTTTCTCGATTTGTCCCCGAAGGTCCAGTTGATGAGCATGCCGCAGCAACTCATCAATACTTCTACTGTCAGGGTTGACGGAGTCGCGTTGACGAATCTGGTTTGCGCGCTGTTCATGATCGCCTTCACGTGTTTTTACGCATTCTTGAGCAGGCGTGACGAGAACCTTAAGCCCACCGAGCCGGTGGAAGTCAAACCCCGGCGGGAGATCGCTGCGGGCGCTGTCGGGCTGGCGCTCTTCCTGTGCTTCGCCGTCGTCGCGGTGGCGGCGCCGCACGCATACAGAGCGGTTGAGACCGCGGAGGTGGCCTCACCGGCTTCATTGGTGATCGACAGGTTTCTGATGTTTGTTCCTTCTGCGACCCTCTTGATCCTTCTGCATGAAACGGTCCGTTCAGGGCGCAAAGTATTGTTCAGCCGCGTCTGCGTGCTGTTGCTGCTGTTTCTTTTGGTGATGGTCACTGAGAACCCTTACACCGAGAAGCGCAATGCCCTGGGCCCGGTATATATCGCTCTGCTGTTGGTTCTATTTCAGAACTGGTTTGCAGCCGGGGGTAGACGCTTGCTATTGCTGGTCAGCAGCATGGTCTTGGTATTTCCGGCGATCACCCTATTCACCCATAACCACCAGCAATCGCTGAGCGACATATCCTTGAGCCAATTTTCCGATGAAATCGCGGATCATTACTTTTCGATCAACTATGATTCCTGGGCCAATATCTATACGGCCGTGGAAATTGTGAAGGTACACGGCATGCAGTGGGGGCACCAATTGCTCGGTTCCCTGCTGTTTTTTGTGCCGAGCTCGATTTGGAGCGCGAAGCCGCTGGCGACGGGTATCTTTTTGGCCGACTACCTCATCACAAACTACAGCATGTGGTTCACCAATCTGTCCGCGCCCCTCGCCGCCGAGGGGTACTTGGACTTCGGGCCGGCGGGCGTCATTCTTTACGCGTGCATTATGGCTCTGTTCGTAGCGTTCATGAACAGGCTTGCCATGCAGCGCGACAGATGGATCGCGTTTCCGATGGCAATTTACGCCTCCGTGTTTTTGATGATTGTATTGCGCGGTTCGCTGATGATTGCGCTGGGTTTCGCCGCCGCGGCTTTTCTATCATTCTGTTTCGTCGCCGCGCTGCTGTCAGCGAAAATTGGCGTGCGGCATCGGATTTCCACCCGGATGGGCGCCCGCCCCACGATGGTAGGATGACGCGCTGCGTATCGTTTGTCGGACCGCTGCCGCCTCCCGTCAACGGCTTTTCAAGCGTGTGCGGGATGATGTTGGAACGCCTGAGAACAACAATGCCGGTAGAGGTCTTCAATCGGGCGCCCAAGTTGCGCGCTCGCGTGTTTGGCGTCCTGGAACAGCTTGCCAAACCCGCAAAGTATTTTGGCATGTGCCTTGGACGGCGCGACCTGGTCTGTTATCTGGCGCTGTCCGGCGGCCGTGGTCAACTCGTCGACTTATTCTACGTGCTCATCAGCAAATTATTCCGGCGGCCAATCTTCGTTCATCATCATAGTTTTGTTTACATCAATTCGCCTTCATGGTTCAACCGCCGTTTTTTTGCTCTCGTCCGCAATGCAACGCATATCGTGTTGAGTCCGAACATGGGCGAAACGCTGGCGAGGGTCTACGGCCTCAATCCTGCCGCGGTCAGGGTGGTGTCGAATGCCGCCTTCTACGATTCGGATGATGATCCGCGCGCGTCCGGCGACGATGCCGCACCGTTGCACCTGGGATTCCTCTCAAATATCACATTCGAAAAGGGCATCGTTGAGTTCTTCGGTATTTTGGAGAGACTGAACCAATGCGGCGTGGAATACCGGGCGCATATCGCGGGCCCGGTGGCACCCGATGCCCGGCAATCATTCGAGAAACTGCTCGGCGCGGCAAAGGACGTGGAATATTTAGGTCCCCTATATGGCGCTCAGAAAGAGCGGTTCTATCGTCAGTTGGACGTTTTTCTATTCCCAACCAATTACGCGAATGAGGCTGAACCGCTGGTGATCTATGAGGCGATGCGCCTGGGGGTACATGTCATGGCGTGCAATCGAGGGTCAATAGCCGAGATGCTCGGCAATGGCGCCGGTCTCGTCTTTCCCAGGGAACACATGGTGGAATCCGCGGCCGCGCATATCGCGAAATTCAACGAAGACCGGCAGGCGTTGCTCGCGGCGAAACACATGTCGGTGCAGCAAGCGCAGCGAGTTCGCTGCGCGAGCAAGGTGGCGTTGCAGAATTTGTTGGCTTGTATGCAAGGCACGTACGAACCCCTGGGATCATCACCGTGAAAAAACAACTATGTCGGATCGGGTCTGCCTTTGCGATGGCTGCATTGGCGTCGACTTCGATGGGCGGGGCGATTGAATACAAAGATCCGCTCGATGTCGCCGTTGCGCCGCTCGACGATGCGGCCGCCGCGCTGCAGAAAACCAATCGCCTGATTCTGTTTGCCGGTGATACTTTCAGCTACGACAACAATATTTATCGCCTGCCCTCTTCGGTCACCGACCTGACCCCTCTGCCGGGCATTGGGCGCAACCCCAGCCGGGAGGACGATATTGAAACCGTGTCGGGTGGGCTCGACGGCGAATGGTTGACCGGAGCCAGACAGAGCGTCGATGTGGATCTGCGCGCCGACTACAATCGATACATTCGAAACACCGACCTCAACGATCTTGCGAGCAATGACCGGGTGGCGTGGAATTGGGGCTTAGGGTCAGCGCTCTCGGGCAAGTTGGGCGCGGACTACACCCGGCAGCTCGGCGGCTTCTACAACACGGCGGTATATACGCGCGACATTGTGAACAGATCCGATTATTTTGCTTCCCTGCGCTATCAGGTCGGTCCGCGGTGGGGAATATTCGGCGGTGTGATGGATTCGGATTACACGGTGACGCCTTCGCAGGCGACTTTCAATAATTCGAAGCAGAAGAGTATCGACATAGGCGCAGACTACACCATTGAGATGAACCGGCTGGGCTTCGATTATCGGTACAACGACTCGCGTGCTTCGAACAGCACCCTCGTGAACGGAGTGCTGTTTGATCCGGACTACCGGGAAGACCGGGCCCGCGCGCTGATCAGGTATGCGCTGACGGAAAAGACGATTCTCGATGCGAGTGTCGGATATTTGCAGCGCCAGTATCCCAGCAATGCCATAGGCAGTTTTTCGGGTGAGATCTGGCGCGCCGCGCTGCAGTGGCAGCCGACCCCAAAGACCCAGCTGCTGGTAGGGGTGTGGCAACAGCTCGATGCGGACTTGACCTCCCAGACAGACTACTTCAAGGATAGGGGCGTCAGCCTCACGCCCGAATGGATCGCGTCGGAAAAGCTGACGTTCTCGGCCACCTTCTCGCGGGACACCAATGATTATCTTGGCTCAAACCCCGCCGGTGCCACCACTGTTGTTACGACGCAGGCGCGGCATGACACGCTGACCGGCGAGACCGGCAGCCTGGTTTACACGCCCATTCAGGCGATCGTGCTCACCTTTACCGCGGGCCATGTAACACGCGACTCGAATATCCCGCAGTTCCAATTCAATGACCTTCAGGCCAGTGCCAGTATCACTTATCGATTCTTCCGCTATGGCGATACTCAATGATGAGTCGCCGCGCTCCGCCTGGTCTCAATCAGAAACAAGACCCCTAGAAGCACAGCCTGCAGTGCGCAGCCCAAAAGCCTGATCATCGTTCCTTGGTTCGGGTTTAGCTGGGTAAACAACGAGGTGGCGACAATCATGAACGCGGCGCCCGCCGTTGCGCTGACGATTTCGCGCGACGCCTTCAGCTCCGAAAGAAAATACAGTGAGAACGGCGATTTCACGATCTGAAATGCGGCCGCGATCGAGGCGATGAGGCCGGTTTCTACAGCGACCGCATAACGAGGGGGTAGGAACGGAATTCCGAGCCGCAGCCCGACGAACACCGCGCCGCACGCGCACACTGAGATTGCCGTGAACAGGCGCAAGCTCTGCAGGCAGATCTGGCGGCGAAGTGCCATGTCGCCGTGCGCGGCGGCAAGTTTGGTGATGATGATCGGCGTAATGATCAGCGGGATGAAAGTCATCATATTGAATATTTGATTGCCGATGCTATAGATGGCGTTTTCGGAAGCTCCGCCGCTGCCATATATTATTTTCCGTTGAATCAACCACTGCGAAAATGTGACAGCCGAGACGACCAAGATCTGCTTCGCTCCATAGGCGAACAATGTCTTGGTCTCGATCCATGCGTCGGATAGCTGCATGTCGGGTTTGAGATGACGTTTAAAGAGTGCGATTGCCATGTAGGAAACGCCGACGATCTGTGCGCAGATCAAAAAAAACATCAGGTCGACTCCGGACGTGGCGGTGCCGGCGAAGAAGGCGAAGCCCACGAAAATGAGTGAAGTTGCCATATAGCAGATGCCGACATTGATGCTGGCATCGAGCGCAAATGACATTGCGGTCAATAGCGATGTTGAAATCATGAACGAGGAGTAGATGCAAACCGCCAGGATTGCCAATCCCGGAGAACTCGACACCTTCAGCTGCGAGGCAAACACGGCGCAAATGACGATGCATGCGAGAATTGTCCCGGCAAGTGCCAGGGCACAGCCCGCGCCGATCGTCGGACCCAATGGACCCGCTTCTTTGAGCTTGCGCGTCAGTTGCGCATTGATCGACAACTCGATGCCGAATGAGCAGAAAGCGACGGTCGACACGGCGGTCGCCGTCAAGTAGCTCATCTCTCCGAAGCTGCTGGGTGCGAATCGTTTGATGGCCACGAACATCCCGGCGGCGTTGAACACCCTCGCGATGAGCGACAGGGCCAGGTAGATGCTGTTTCTTTGGCGGACTTTTGCTGCGATCTTACCGAGCGCGAGTCGGTAACTTTTAAAGCCTTGCATGGATTGGGCGTGCGGGGGATCCAACGCAGACCATCATTTCCGGAAGGCTGCTGAACACGGAACTGCGCGAGCCGACCACCGCGCCCTTGCCCACCGTGACGCCCGGCGCGACGAAGACATCGGCCGCCAGCCATGCTTCATCTTCGATGACGATAGGGAATGCCTGGATGTCGAAACCGGGCGAGCGAAAGTTGTGGGTGCCCGCACATAGATAGCTCTTTTGCGAGACGACCACATTCTTGCCGATTGTAATTTCTGCAAAGCAGTACAGAACCGCATGGTCGCCTATCCAGGAATGGTCGCCGATTTGCAGCTTCCACGGATACGGAATGGTCACGCTGGGGCGAATAATGACGCCCTTGCCGATTCGAGCGCCGAATTGGCGCAACAACCAGCGCCGAAATCCATACATCACTTGCGGCGAGCCCCGAAAGAATGTGGCTTGAACGAACCACCACAGCTGCACTACCAGTCCGGATCGGCCCCTGAAGTTGGGCGGCAGTCTAAAGGTCTTGAGGTCTTGTATTTCTGGGGTTCTCAAAGAGAGCAAACTCCGCGCTTGGAGGCGCTTCCGCTCCAGTAGGTCATGTCGATCACACCCGAAGGGAGACCGCCGTGGCCGAATATTTGAATGGGGCCTTGGAACGAGAATACCTCAGCCCCGCTGCGTGATAGCGAAAAGACGGGCGTGCCCGGTGCCGTATGCACCTTGAAAGAGGTCATGCCCGCAGGCGCGCTGTGCACCGAGGTCTGCCCTCCGATCGTGATCTTCAGTTCTCCGGGGGCGGTTAGAAACGCCAGTACCTCGATATTGTCCTCGGGCGAGCTGTTGACGATTTTATTGGGCGCAGCTTGCGCCGGAGCGGCAGCGTCGGTCGGTTCACGCCGGTAAAAATAATAGAGCACATCATGGGTAATGGACGGCTGGTTCCCCGTTAAAAACCAGGTCGCATAAAAGGCATTCAGGTCGTAAAACCCGGTACCGATATCCTTGCGCGATGTCGCATCGGTGTACGGCTCAATTTCGCTGGATTCCGAGAAATCGCTCCAGGTAACCAATTGCACCCAATCCGCATTTCCGCTGATGGCACTCATCCATGAATTGCGAAAGGCCGCGCTGTTGCCGGCTTCCCAATAAGCCGAATCCTTGGGCCGGTATTGCTGGGGATCGACCGGCATCATGAAGATCTTTCCATAGTCGCGGTGTGCCATTTCCGGATCGCCTTTCATGCCATCCGAGACAGCAGCGGTGGCCGTGCCCCAATCGCCAAACCCATAGCTGATGGGAGCGAATGCGCCGGCTTGCGCTTTCCAGCCAAGAAACGTGGGGACAAAGGCTATCGCGATACCGCGCATTTTAAGCTGTGCCACGACCCCGGACCACCAATCCGGCGAATTCGCGCCTGCATGAAAGGCAGAGACCGCGAGGCGCCCATCATCGAGCCGGTACGCCGCCGGGCTGGTCGCGACAGCGGCGATGCTGTTCACGACCCCCTCGGCATCCGTCTTCAAGGCGGCGATATCGGGCATGATGAGTATCTTAAAGCGCGGATCAACGGCGTGGGCCGCGCTCAGCAGCAGCTGCAAATGCGTATCGCCGCCGCCAGCCTCTTTTGCCGACAAGACATCGAAGGCAAAGCCTGTAATGCCGCGGGCAATCGCCATCCGCACTTCGCGCTGCATATTTAACAATAACCAATTGCGGTCCGAACTGACTTCCACCGGCAATGGGCGTTGGCGTAGGAACCCCCCTTGGGCGGACCATTTTCCGGATTCGCCGTTTCTGTTCAGGTAGTGGACGTTGTAGTAATCTTCTGACGCTGACTTGTTCCCCACTGACAACGGAAATGGATAAAAATAGTGGGCGAACACCTTTTTAGCAGAACTAAAGAGGGGGTCGGCAGCGGGCATCGCGAACGCCAGACAGGGATCGTCATCAACGGTGCCTGCGTTTTGGCGCGGCGAATCGGCGATGCTCTGCGATGCCAAGAGGTCGGCGGCAAGAAAAAATAGGGAACTCGCTATGGCGGTATTTCGGCGCATATTTTCATTCCGAGTGGTTAGCATTGTATGGTCGCGGACATTGGAATCCTGATCGATGTCTCCTCCGAGCGTCAGCTTACAACATCAGTGCCCCGGGGCTATGATCGAAGAATTGTCGGGACCTAAACCTTTGGAACAGCCGCTTACTTCCGAACAAGTCGATCAATTTTTTAAGGAAGGCTTTCTCGTCATCGAGAAACCTCAGATACCGGCGGCTGAGCTCGAGTGGTGCCGCGATATTCTGATGCGCATGATCCTCGGCGGCGAGCGGCGCAGCGAAGGCAGAAATCTGGATCTCACCGCGAAGGACGGCGCGGGCGATATGACCTCGCCCAGTGTGCTGCAGCCATCCATGTATGCGATGGAGCTGCGCAAACTGTCCTATCGAAAAACGGCGCTTGCAACCGCGCGGCAGCTGCTGGGGCCAAACGCCGAATTCGCCGGCGACCACGCGATATTCAAGCCCAGTCAGCGCGGCCATCCCACCCCATGGCATCAGGACGAAGCATTCCGTGAACCTGGCTTCGACTACAACGAGTTGAGCATTTGGATCGCGATCACCGAGAGCACGGTCGATAACGGTGCCATGGCATACATACCCAGATCGCACCTGTTGGGGCTGCTCCCGCACCGGCTGCATGGCAGCACGAAAGGCGCGAATACGATCGAGTGCTACGATGGATTTGATCCGCAGACCGCGGCCGTGCGCCCCATCCCGGCGGGCGCCATGATCATTCATCACGGCCTCACGGTTCACGGCGCGTTTGGCAACAAGACCGACTCATCAAGGCTTGCGTATATTTTGCAGTACACCACGCCGGTCAAAATGAGCAAGCACATCCGCAAGTCACCATGGCTCAAGCACTTGCGAAGTGACAATCAGCAGCAGCGTAAAAGCTACTTGATGCACGGCGGTATTTTTCCGGAGTTGTGGCGGATACTGCGATCCGATCGGCACTCGCATCGGCATTTTTTGTCATTTTTCTGGCGACGTCGAATCAATCGGATTCGCAGCTTGTTCAACAGTTAGCTTTCAGTCTCATCGAAGCCGCAACCGCTCCCCGTATCCGGTCAATTCCAAATAGCCACGGCCCACGAGCTTGTTTTGCTCGTAAGCGCGCACCGCGCCTTCCCAGTAGATCGCGCCGGTCGACAACCGCGTGTCGTTCTCCTGATCGTCGAGCAGTGGCTGTAAATTGATCGTGCGTGCGCCCGCGCGAACCGCCCACTCGACGGGATAGGCAATCCCGGTGCGCGGCGATGACCAGCGCCGTCCCGCTCGAAACTCCACATCGGCGGCCTTGAGAATTTGTGTCGCGCCGTCAGCGCTGCGCAGCGTGCCGCCGGCCCATCGCTGCTCGCCCTTAAGCCCGCGAATTCGAAATGCCATCAATGCGGCGCCATCATTCAAATTGATGCCGATCCAGTCCCAGCCCGCCGCTTCAGCGTCGAGATACTCACTGGACCACTCGTGATCGAACCAGGCTTCCCCCGTCACGTGATTCTTGGCCCCGCTGCGCGAGATGCTTCCCGTAACCCGCATATGCGGCAGGCTGTAGTAGTAACTCGACGCTTGCGGCTGCGGTCCTTTGCGGCTGACTCCGCCGTCGCCATTGATCAGTGCGGCTTGCGTTTCCAAGAGCGCCAGATCGAACGAAAAGTCGTCCGCGTCTATCTTCGCGACGTAGGATTGATCGGTGCGCTTGAGAGACCAACCTTCGATCCAGACATTCGTACTGCCTTCGGCTGCGTCGGCAAGCCCCAACCCCGCACGCCGAATTCGCTGATCCTGCCAGAGCTTGCCGCGCTTTGGATCGCTTAAGGCGCAATGTGCGATCAGCAGCTGGCGCGGCGCGAAGGCGCTCGGATTGTTTTCGTCGATATCCGGCTTGGTGCGAAAGAACGTCACTTGAAATCCAAGAGACTCGCCCTGGTCAGTCGCGAGCCATCCCGTGACGTACCACCACTCGGTCCGAAACTGCGGATGACTGCCCAAGTCTTGGGGAAACATCAGTGGGTGCCCCGGTGTAACCGGCGCATACTCGGTGCCCTGCGCAGCGGCCATGCCGAGCGTGCTGCACGCCAAGAGCATAATGATCTTCCTCACCAATCCTCACGCACTGCGCGCACGGCATCTTGACTGAGCGCGGCGCGGCCGCTCCAAACCGCCGTGACCGCTGCCGCGCCGATCAACGCGCCGCTAAGCCACGCCAATTGCCACACCGGCACTGTTAAATCGATGCTCCAATTGAAAGACTGCCGATTGATGACATAGACCAGCACCAGGCTCAATGCCATGCCGAGGCCGAGGCCGTAGAACACGCCGAAGGCACTGGTGAGAATCCCCTCGTCGGCCAGCATGGCGATGATCTGACTGCGAAGCATGCCAATGTGTCTCAACATGCCGAACTCCGCGCGGCGGGCGAGGGCAGTTGAGCTCGCCGCGAAGCTGATCCCGGTAAGTCCGATGATGACGGCAATCACTTCGAGCGCGTAGGTAATGGCGAATGCGCGATCGAAGATCCGCAGCGACCGCTCGTGCAGGGCCGTGCTGGTGATAATTTCCAGCGCATCACCATTGCCCACCGCGCGCCGCAGCATCCTTTCGGCAGCGCCCGCGTCGGCGCCGGTGTTCAGCCAAATCGAGCCTTCGTTAGCGCTGTCATCGCCGGTCGCGGCCATATAGGCACGCCTGGAGATGACAACGGATCCGGACAGGTGCGCGTAGTCGCGCCAAATACCGGCAATCGTGAACTTCTGAATCCGGCCCGCCAACGGAATCTGCAGCACATCGCCCATCTTGTAGCCGTAGAGGTCTTGCAGCGCTTCGGAAATCCAAGCCGGCGGCGCTTGCTCATCAGGCGCGATAGCTACGCTGCGGATCAGCGGCAACTGCGCTGCGGTGTCGCCGTCATTGGCACCGCGGGCGATCAAGGTGACCGGTGCGCGTTGGGGATCCAAAAGGACTTGTCGAGTTCTTCGAAATTCCACGCGAGCGACGCCTGCCACCTGGCCGAGTCTGGCTTGATCAACCTTGGACCAAAATGCCGTGTCATTGCCAAACGGCTCACGCAGCTGCATATCCGCCGGCAACAGTTTGCCGAGCCAGTGATCGAACGAGATGCGGAATGAGTAAATCATGATCGCCATGGCCACCATCAAGCTGAAGCTTACGATGATGGATGCCAGGCTCAACGCCGACGCTGCGACGTTTTCTTTCAGCTGCGACACAGCGGTGTCGAGGACGATGCGGTGGGTGCGCGGCGCAAACCCCAAACCCTTCATGGTGACTGTAGGCACCAATAGCACCGCGCCGAACAGCAGCGCGGCGATCGCGGCATAACCAAATACGGGTAGCCCGCCGATGGGTGGCAGCCAAGCCAGAGCCGACCCCAAGACCAGCAACGCAACGCCGGCGCGCCAGCCGGCTCTCGCAGTTACCGTGTAGTCGGCATCGCCGCCCTTTAAAGAGCGCGCCGGTGATTGGCGGGCGGCTTTGCGTGCCGGCACCCATGCGCCGATACCGGCCACGAGGATCCCTATCGCAAAGAATGCCAGCATTTGCAGCGGGGCTGCATGCAGGGACGCCTCTGCCGCACGCAATTGACCGTTGCCGAGATCGGCGGAGAGGAATTTTAAAATTGCAGCAGCGATGAGCATGCCGAGCAGCACGCCGAGCATCGAGCCTAAGGAGCCAAGTGTCAGTCCCTCACCGACCAGGGCGTTGCGCAACTGGTTTCGCGTCACCCCGAGCGCGCGCAGCAGCGCAAGCGACCGGCGTCTGCGCAGCACGGAGAGCGATTGGGTGGAAAACACCAGGAAGGCGCCGGTAAACAATGCGACCAGCGCCAGCATGTTCAGATTCACCCGATAGGCCTTTGTCACCGTGACTGCGCGGTCGCGCTCAACTTGTGGTGCGATGGCAAGAACTCCCGCGGGAAGCGTTTTGCCGAGATCCCGGCGAAAAGATGCCACGTCGGCGCCAGGCGCGAGCCGCAGATCGATGCGATTCAGGCGCCCGACGGCGTTGAAAGTCCATTGTGCCGAGGCGATGTCCATGAGCCCAAGCGGCTGCGGATAAGCGCCATCCGCCAGTATGCCCAGCACGCGCAGGGTTTTGGCCGAACTTCCGACCGTGACGTGGAGCAAGTCGCCGCGCTTGAGCTTCAACTGCTGCGCGGCGGCGCTGCTCAAGTAGATCGCGTCGCGACTAAAAAGCTGAAACACGCCCTCGCCGATGTCGCCGATGATCGCGGGCTGTAGAACCGCAGCCCTAAACGGATCCACTCCCAGTACCTTGAGGGTCTCATTGCTGCCGGGAAGCGCGACCTCGAGTTCCAGCACCGGGCTTGCGGAACTCACCGACGCCGTGCGCGCCAGATCGACAAACACATGTTCGGGAAAACCTTCGCGTGGACCGCGGACCACGATGTCGGCTTCACCCACCAATCGCTTGGTGGCCAATCCGAATTCATTCAGGGCGGAGCTGTTCACCAGGTACACCGAGGACCCCAGGGCCACGCCGAGCGCGAGCGCCATCACCGTCACCAGAAAGCGCCCCGGTTGTTCCCGTATCTGCGCCAGCAACAATATCCGCCAAATCCTCAATGAGCCGGCATGGCTCATGCCGGCTCCACAGGATGCAGTCCGCGTGCATCGAGCACCACGATGCGATCGGCCGTCTCTGCCGCAGCCCGTGAGTGGGTGATGAGGATGCCGGCGCCGGCATTAGTCTTGACCTGTGTGCGCAGCAGCGCGAGCGTTTGCGCGGCGCTGCGCGTGTCGAGGTTGCCGGTCGGCTCATCCGCCAGCACCAGGCGCGGTCGATGCACCAATGCGCGCGCAATGGCAACGCGCTGTAGCTCGCCCCCCGAGAGTTCTTTGGTATGACGTTGGG